>VFSW01008422.1_pt1 | contig 14816 bp, 8 predicted proteins | sample 5358111 | NCBI WGS metagenome assembly VFSW01 (sample SAMN11554181, study PRJNA540505) | mine drainage metagenome | isolation source: sediment from site ElyBrook_90M | place: USA: Ely Copper Mine, Vershire, VT | collected 2017 | reverse complement strand
GGATGGTACCCTCTACGACAACCACCCGCGGACCCTGCGCATCGCACGGGCCTACGCCGCCACCCTGCCCGTCGAGAGGGCATGGGATGCCGCCATCCTCCGTGGAATCACGCCTGAAGAGATGTCGTATCGCCTCGAAGACACCCTCCGAGTCCGGGGCGTGGCCCCCGAGGTGGTCGACGGGGCGCAAGAGCACTGGCGGCAACGATTTTTCACTGACGCGGCTGTGTCCGACGACGTACCCATTCGCGGAGCGGTGACGTTTGTGCGAGCGTGTCATGACCGCGGTGCCACCGTGGTGTACCTCACGGGTAGAGACATCCCAGGGATGCTCGTCGGGACCACGCGCGCTTTGAGAGACGATGGATTTCCCATCGGACTCACGCGGGTAGAACTTGTCCTCAAGCCTACGTTTGACGAGCCTGACACGGTCTTCAAGCGGCGGATGACAGCCCCGTTGAGTGAACTCGGTCGGATCGTTGCTACCTTCGAAAACGAACCCGGCAATTGCAATCTCTTTCACGCCCACTGGCCCAACGCCACTACGGTCCTTGTTGAGACCCTTTGCGCGCCGGGAGCCCCAAACCTGGATCCAGGGTGTGTGCGCATCCGTGACTTCGAGATCGGATAACGTGAACGAACGCCCCAATCGAACCTCGGTCCCGGGGGTGCGGGTGGACGCGCTCCGTAAAGTCTGGCCCGACGGCTCCGTCGCCCTGGACGACGTTACGTTGGACGTCCCTGGTGGACAGTTTGTCGCCATCCTTGGCCGTTCGGGCTCGGGCAAGAGTACTCTCTTGCGGTGCGCGTCGCGGCTTGTCGAACCGACGGCCGGGCAGTGCTCTGTGGGTGGGACAGAATTGACAGGATTGCATGGCCGTGCCCTGGCGCGGGCCCGTGGGCACATCGGCTTTGTGTTTCAACAGTTCAACCTTGTACGGTCGTACACAGCGATGGACAACGTGCTTGTCGCGCGCATTGCCCATGTTTCGTACGCTCGTGGACTGCTTGGTCTGTGGACGCCCCACGATCGGGACATCGCCCGCACCTCCCTCGCCGCGGTGGGAATGGAAGACAAGTCAAACGCTCTCGTGCGCGAACTCTCCGGGGGCCAGCAACAGCGCGTGGCCATTGCCCGTGCGTTTGCACAGGTGCCATCGGCCCTCTTTGCCGATGAGCCCACGGCCTCCCTCGACCCACAACTCGCTGTCACCGTCATGGACCTCTTGCATACCTACGGTCGCGAACACAACGTCCCCGTCGTCGTCAACGTTCACACCATCGAACACGCCCGTCGCTTTGCCGACCGTGTGGTGGGTCTTCGTGCTGGCCGAATCGTCCATGACGGACCCGCGCGCGAGCTTACGGACAACGTGGTCGCCGACATTTACGGTGCTCCCGCGTGAGGTTTTTCCGAATCGTCGCCTTCGTCTTTACCGTCGTCGTGTGTTTCATGCCACGTCGTGCGTTGGCGCAAGAGTCCCTCCCCGAGCTTGTCGTTCTCGGATTCAACCCGGCCGAAAACGCCCAGACCCTCCAGCGTTCGGCCGACGACCTTGCAGCCCTCTTGTCCGACCGAATTCATATCCCCGTGCGGGCGAGCGTGACCCTAGACTACACCACCGAGGTCGAAGGCCTCCGCTCGGGGCACATTCACTTCGCGTGGCTCACGCCGTCTCCATTGGTCCTCGCCGAGCGGCTCTTTGGCGTGCGGGTGCTTCTCACCCAGGTACGCCATGGTTCCCCTACGTACTACTCTGCACTTGTCGTTCGCCAGGACTCTAGGGCCCGCACCCTCGAAGATCTCCGGGGCGGGTCCATTGCCTGGGTCGATCCGACTTCCACCAGTGGGTACGTTATCCCGCGGTATCTCCTCGTGCAGCGTGGCTACAATCCATCTACATTTTTTTCGCGTCAGGTGTTTGCGGGACAGCACGACGCCGCGGTGATCGCCGTCCAGCGGGGCCAGGTCGACGTCGCCGCCGTGTGGGCCGACCCACCCGACGAACACACCGGGGCGTGGACCCGGTACCTCCAGAATCGCCCGGGCCCACGGCTCCGTCCGCTGTTGTATTCACCGCCCGTCCCCAGCGACGCGATCGCCACGACAGAGTCCTTTGCTCTCGAACATCCGATTCTTGTACGTGAAGTCGCAACGGCCTTGATGGACATCGGCCATACGGACGAAGGACGCGCGACGCTGCGGCGACTCAACGCTACCGATGGCTTTGTCCCCGCGGACACATCGCAGTACGCTCTCGTGCGTGAGGCCTTTCGGGCGACACGGGACGCACAGGCCAGGCGTCACGCGGGGCGCTTTGAGCATCCTTGGGATGTGACCATCGCGGCTGCGCTCGTCGCAGCAGTCGTCCTCCTCGCAGGCGGTGTTCTCAAACACCGCACCGTGCTCCAGCGCCGCGTGGCCTGGTCCGTTGCCGCCGTGGCCCTGGGCTGGAGCGCGCGTGCCGCGGAGATTCCGCCGATGGAGTTTGTCCGCGGGTGGCAGTACATCGCCGTGTTTCTCCGCGGGATGTTTCCGCCGGACACGCAGGTGAGCACTGAGGTGCTCGAAGCCACACTGTTGACCATTCGCCTCGCCGCCGTGGGCACAGCCGTAGGCGTTCCCTTCGCGTTGACCCTTGGGCTGCTCGCTGCCGAAAACGTCACCCGTGTGCGCTGGGTCAACGCGGCCGCGCGCTTTACCGCCAACCTCAACCGCTCCGTCGACCTTCTCATCGTGGGCTTGATCCTCGTGAGCGCGTACGGTCCAGGGAGTTTTCCGGGCGTGGGCGCCATCGCGATTCACACGGTAGGCTCCCTGGGCAAACAGTTCTACGAAACTCTCGAAACGATGGACCCGGGGCCGGTCGAAGCCATGACCAGCGTGGGCGCGACGCGACTCCAAGTCATTCGCTGGGGAATATGGCCGCAGTTTACCCCGCACTTCGTATCCCTCGCGTTGTTTCGCTTTGAGCTCAACGTGCGCGGGGCCGTGGTCTTGGGACTCGTGGGCGCGCAGGGTATCGGCTTTTTGCTTCAGACCTACATGCGTGGAGCGGAGTACGCCAAGGTCACCGTGGTCATCGTTGCGATCATCGTCCTGGTGATGGGCCTGGACGTCGTGTCTTCACGGCTCCGTCGCCAGAGCATGTGATTCCCCGTCGAAGATGTCTCCGCAGTCTTACAGAAGCTGCAAGACATCCGGTATCGATCGTCTGTCCGGGAGTGCTCCGACCGCAGCAGCCTGTCGTCGCACCGTCGGCGACCATCGCGTCACCCGTCGTCGTCCGGGGCCGCTCCTGAATCGTCGCTGGTGTCTCCCAAAGAAGCGCCACCCGGGACGGGCAGCCCCTCGCGTAACCGAAGCTCCCGGTCGGCTTCGCCAAGAGCGCTCAGCCCATTGCGCACGGCGTTGGCGATTCGTCGAAAGGTGGCCGTGGACGCGGGTTCTGCGTACAGTGCCGTGAGGTCAAGGGGTGCGCCGAAGCGTACGGTCACGGGGTCGCCCGTGCGGTCAAAGTTTCCCCGAACCTGCCGCCGAATATCGTTGCAGAGACCCAGGACAAATACGGGGAGGACGATCGGTCGGGCCTGCCAGATGATCTCTCCGGTTCCTGTCCCCGCGGGGAGAAGTTGGTAGGGATTGGCATGGGTAGCCCGGCGACCTTCGGGGTGATAGCCCACCATGACGCCAGGCTTTGCGAGAAGCTCAGTGATGACATCCACGGCGTAGCGGTTGAAGGCCCGCTTGCGGACACCCCGCATCACCGGCGGATACATGGCCAAGGCAGACATCACAGCGTTGACAGCCACACCCGCGGGACCTTCATAGAAAAAGGTCGACCGTACGGGGAAGTACATCTGTTGTACCCAGTCGGCGTTGCGGAGCAGCACCGAGGAGACAACATAGAGATCAAAGAAACTCCGGTGGTTGGCCACAAGCAAGACCCCCCGGTCGGGTCGGAGCGAGGCAGGAATGTCTCCGCAGGCGACGTGTTGGAGGTTGCGAGTGGCCACGTGGACCCACTCACGACCGACCGTCCGGAGAAAACCATGGGCGGCGCGTTTGAGGGTGGGTCGGCGGTTGACCGTGTCTGCGAGCTCAAAGGCCAGGCGCTCGAATCGACCGAGCACTGCGAGCTGCTCTGCCGTGGGGCGCAACATTCCGGGGACCATCGCATCGGACGAAAGCATCCGTCCAGAGGTACCAGAGGCCCGACGGTGCACACAGGGGCGCGCGTACGGCGGGTTGTGCGTTGGGTTCAGTGAGAACATACCGGTTGCTGCGAGACCCGTGTTAGGGTCCCGCGAAACGCGATGGATCCGGCGGTCTACCAGTTCTACGAGCGATTGAACCAGAACCCCGAGGACGCTGAGGCTGTCTACCATTTGTGGGAGTACCACGGTGGCCGCGGGGAGTTCCAGCAGCTTGCCACGATCGTGGAGCAGACCGCCGCGCGGAGGACGGATCCGCACTCGGCGGCTGATTTGTTTTACCGCGCGGGAGAGCTCTGGGCCAAAAACGTCGGCCGTGCGGACAAAGCCGTCGGAAGCTACAAGCGTGCGTTCGAGCTCGATCCCGGGCATCTCCCTGCGCTCGCCGCGGCCCGTACCATCTATCAACAGCTCGGCAACGCCCGTCTCGCCGCTCAGTTGCTCGAGCGCGAACTCGCTGTCCAGCCCGACATGGCCGTCCGCGCGATGCTCCTTCGGGAGGGCGCCGGGCTTCGTGCGCAGCTCAATGACCTCCCGGGCCAGATCGCCTACCTCGAAGAAACCGCCAAGACCGCGGCCGACGACTGGGAGGTCCAGCGCGAACTCGCCGGGGCTTACATCGCCCGCGCGGCGTCGCCCCTCGCTGAGGAAGCCGACAACGTACGGGCGGCGCAGATTCTTGCGAGTCTCGCGCGGGACATGGGCCCCGAGCACGGTCTCGCCTTTGCCGAAGCTGCCCTGGACGCCTACCCCGGCGATGAGACCGCCTACGCACTCGTGTACACCGTCTACACGCAAACCGACCGTGGCGAAGACCTCGCGGTGCGCCAGATTGCTTTTCTTGGCGCCAACCCCACGTCGCCCCTGGCAGGGGGCCTACGTCGCAACCTCGCCAATTTGTACCTCTCCGTGGGTCAGCCCGAAGACGCCATTGCCTGTTTGCAACCCCTGGCGGGCGAAGATCCGGAGGTCGCACGAGTGCTCGCGGGGCTCTACCGTCAAACCGGCCGCGCGGGAGACCTTGCGGGGATGCTCCAGACGCTTGCCGAGCACGCGGATCCGCCGCAGCGCATTCAAGATCTTCGGGATCTGGCCGAGATCTTTGGCCAGCAGGGCAATCGAACGGCGATGCTCGGCGCGATGCGGGATGTCTTGGCGTTGGATCCCGCGGACCCTGAAGCGCTTGCCTTGATTGAAGACGACCTTCGTGCGCGCGGAGCCTACGGCGAGCTTCGAGAAGTGCTCTGGGGGGCCGTGCGGACGGAGCATTGTCCCGTGGAGTCCCGGCTTCCGCGGTTGCGCGAGATCGCACAGGTGTCCGCGCAGCGCTTGGACGACCGGGAAACAGCGGTGGCCACATGGCGTGAGTTGCTCTCGTACGACGCGGGTGACGCCGAGGCACTCGGTGCGCTTGAGCAGCTTTTGCACGCGGGAGAGCAATGGGACGAGCTCGCTGCGGTGTTGGATCACCGCGCGGGCACAGAGTCTGATCCAGACGTACGCAAGGATGTTCTCCGTCGCCTGGCCGAGGTGAATCGCATGCGCCGGGGAGACCTCGAGGGCGAATCTCACGCGCTCACGGCACTCTGGGCGTTGGATCCCGACGACGACGCGACCGGGGAGCGATTGATCGATGTGCGCGGTGCTCTTGGGGATCCCGATGGTGCGGCAGAAGTGCTACGTGCGCGAGCCGACCGGGCGAGTCCAGAGACTGCCGCGCGACGGTGGACAGAGCTTGCGATGCAGCGCGCGGACACGGGGGCTTTTGACGATGCGGTGACAGCATGGCAGCGGGTGGTTGCGCTGGAGCCTGGCAATGCGGGAGCGTGGGACGCGCTGGAGACCACGCTCGGTGCAGCCGGGCGGCATGCCGAGCGTTTTGAAACACTGTCTGAGAGGGCGCGGGTCCTCCCCGTGGGGACGGCGCGGGCGGCGATTCACCGGCGGGCGGCTGCGGCGGCGCAGGCGATGGGCGACGCGGTGGGGGCAATTGCCGAGGCGCGCCGGGCGCTGGAGATGGCCCCGGAGGATCCCGCGCACGCGCGGACCCTGGTGGATCTGTTGGAGGCCAACGGCGCGCGCGAAGAACTCCTGATGTTTGTGTCCGAGCGCACCGCGGCGATGGCCGACGGGGAAGAAAAGGTTGAGCTGTTGCGTCGGGCGGCGCACGCGACGGGGCAGGTGGACCCGCACGGAGCGTCGGAACTGTGGGAGACGTTGCGGGCGTGTTCGCGCCGGGCGGGCCTTGGCGACGATGCCGAGGCGCTGGATGCCTTGATGGGTGTCGCAGAGCTGGTGGACGACACGGCACGACTGGTTTCGCTTCTCGGGCAGGCGGCAGAATACGGAGACGACCTGGGACGCCGGAGGAATCTCGCCATGCGTCGAGCGGAACTCCAGGCGACGGCGCTGCACGACCCGCATGCGGCGATCGAGACGCTGCAGGGTGTACTCAGCACGGTGGATCCAGGGTGTGCACCGGGCTGGGCGAAGCTCGCCGAACTCGCGCGGGAAGTTGGAGACTTTTCGCTGGCGTCTGAAGCGCTCGAACGGGAAGTGGGCGCGCTCACGGGACCCGACGATGACGACGCACGGGCGGCCGCAGCGGCGAAGCTCGTGGCGATGACCGAAGAAGACATCCGGGATCCATCTGCGGTGATTCATTCGTTGGAGGTGCACCACGCTGCTGACCCTGGGGACTTCGGGGTGATCCAACGACTGGCGGATCTCTGCGAGGCTGCGGGACGGTACGCAGACGCCGTAGGGTACCTGGATCAACTGGCTGAAGTAGAGGGCGATGATGCCGAAGCCGCACGGCTGGTGATGCACATCTCGGCGCTCTCTGAAGAACGTCTGGAGGACGCGGGCAGGGCGTGGGCGGTGATGCTCCCGATCGGCAGGTCGGGGGATGCCACGGTGCTTGAACATTTGATGGCGCTGGCGACCCGGCAAGGGCTGGACGCCCAGGCGGTTGCGGTGTTCACCGAGGTGGCCGAGACCGTGAATGACCCTGCGCTCCGCGCGAGGCTCTGGCAGGACGTGGCGGTCCGTCGCGCGGGTGTTCTAGGCGATCTCTCGGGCGCGTTGGACGCGTGGATCGAAGTGCTGAAGGCCCGCCCGGGCGAGCACGCTGCACTCGATGCGACGGATGTTCTCGCCCGAGATGTCGGCGCGGGCGACCGGGGTGTGCGGGTGATGTCCGCGTACCGTGAAGTCCTGGGACATTGCGACGATCCGACGGCGGCCCACGAACTGGCCCTGCGGGGCATCACAGCGGTGGAGTCAACGGGAGACAGCGCTGCAGCGATGGATCTTGGGGTGTACGCTCTGGGACGCGCGCAGGCGGACGACGACCTGCTGGAGGTTGTCCTTCGACTTGGGCCGACGCTTGGGCGTAGAGACGAGGTGTACGTCGCGCTGGACAAGCGTCGGCGGGCGGCACAATCCGACGCCGAACGCTTCGGCGTGACCCTCCGGGCGGTGCGTGTTGCAAGCGGCGCACTGGACGACCGTGACACGGCTTTTCAGTACATGGATCAAGCCATCAGCCAGGCGATCGGACGGAGAGAACCCGACGAAGGGTTGCTGGAAGAAATCGAAAACACCGCGCGGGCGGGTGATCAGACACGGCCGGAGGCGGGGTTGCTATCGGGCCTTGTCGAGCGGTTCGCGGCCCTGGCCGAAGAAGCTCGGGAGGACAACCCTGGCGTGTCCACGGTGCTTCTTCGTCGCGCAGGAGAAGTCTGCGAGCGCGATCTCGGGCTGCCGGATCACGGGATTGCGTTGTACACCCGTGGCGTCGGCGTATGGCCGACGGACGAGCGCACGGCAGATCGCTTGGAGGCCGCGGCGGGACGCACGCGGCCCTTGGACGACGTGGTGGAACTGTACCAACAGATCATTGGTGAGACGTACGATCCTGCCGTGGTGCGGGCGTATGTCCGTCGGCGGGCTATCCTGTTGGGCGAAAAGCTCGGGCGGGTGGACGAGGCCATCGAGGGGCTCCAACGGTTGATTGAAATGTCTCCCAAGAGCCTGGAGGCGATCCAGTCGCTTGAGGAATTGTTGGAGCGATACGGGCGGTGGCAAGACCTGTTGCTGGCGCTCGACCGGGAGATGGACGCGGGCGGCGATCGGTTGGTGGTTTCCCGGAGGATCGCCGGGGTGTGGGAGACGAGGCTCCACAACGCGTATGAAGCGCGCGAAGGGTGGAAGCGGGTGCTGAAACTGGCACCCGAAGACACCGAGGCTCGCGCGGCGATCGAGCGACTGGAGCGACGCTCGGCCCCGGTGGACTTCGACGATGATCCCATGGAGGGAAACGCGCTGGAAGGTGACCTCAGCGACCCGCTCCCGGAGCATCCCGGGGGCAGAGGGTCAATGGCCGACGACGTTGCTTCGGACGAAGTGCACGGTGAGGCGTCTGGCGTTGTGCACCATGAAGTGCATGAAGAAGTGCACCGGGCGGAACGGGTCGCCGAGGTGTTGCCGGACGCGGAGCACATGGAGCCCGAGGGCGAGGTCGAGACCCTCTCAGACGTCGAAGAATCGTTGACTCCTGCGCATGGCGTCGCCGCTGGGGAGCCCATGGCCACGGGCGAGGACGCTCGGGAACACCCCGTGGAGGCTATCTCGGCGGACGCGGTGGAGCACGTCGGAGTCGGAGACGACGCGGAAGTGCTCGACGAGGACGATGCCATTGAGCACGTCGAGGGGGCCGAGGCCGAAGAGCCGTCGCTGGATGCTCTCGCGGCCGTGACCGCACAGCCGTCCTCCGTAGCGATGGCTCCGCCGCGATCAGGGAGGACATCGGCGCCGCCGCCGTTGCCCCCGCGGCGGCGGGAGTAGGTACGCGGCGACGGGGAGGGTTACTCCGCGATGGTGAATCGCCATGCGCGGTGGTAGGCCGCGCCGTCGACCGTGGCCGTGATCTCTGCGGTGTACGTCTCGCCCGGGTGCAACGGTACATCAGCGTAGAGATACGCAAACTCGGGATACAGCATCTGCGTGTTGGTGTCGGTCGTGGCGTCGAAGTACGAGTGCACCACAGGATTGCAACTCCCGTCGTAGAGTTGGTGGTCGGTGACCGTGAAGTTCATGTCGGGAAAATTGAGCGAGACCACGGGACCGCTGGGCCACGCGCCGGTGGACATCGGGGCTGGGGGCGTCGGACCTTCGAGGTCGCCCTCAAACTGCGCGGGGACGCCCGTGGTACCCGGCGGGGGAAAGACCAGCACGCCAGACTGCGTCGCCATGCCGCCGCTGAGCGGCGCGGCAAAGTCCTCTGTATTGTACGTCGACCCACCCCCTGCCACAGCCGCAAAGCCCGTGTCGGGATAAACGATCTGGGTAAACGGCATGCGGTGATAGACCGACCAGATCCAATCGTCGATCGCGGACTCCGGCGTGGGGTCCTGGTCGATGGTCTCGCTTGCCGCCGACCAAGAGTATCCCGCCGCGGTCATCCGATCAAAGGGGCTGTATCCCGTGTAGCCCGCGCAGCTTGACTGCTCGTAGTGTTCACCAGGCCAGCACGACGACGGGTTGTTGGCCATGAAGTTCGAGTGGGCCGAAGCCGACCGTTCGAGATTGGCGTTGGCATTGATGGGAGGCAGTCCCATCGCCGTGCGCCAATGGTTGGCGCGCACGAGCGCCGCACGTTGCGAGGCGTCCGAAGACGCCGATGGGCTGCCGGTCCCCTCGCCTGTAAAGTCAGGCGGACCCATGTCGGCGCAGGTGCATACGTTCGTGCACGGTCCAGCGTCCATTCCCATGACGTCTGGGACGCCCGTGTCGGTCACCGTGCCCACGTCGGTTCCCGCGTCGTGGCCGACGGGATGGCCCGCGTCGTGGCCCGCGTCGTGCCCCGTGTCGTGACCGGCATCCCGAAGGGTATCGTGCGCCGCGTCGCGCAACGTACTTCCGTCCGTCGACGCGTCAACAGGGTAAACTCCCTCGGTGTTCACCGGCGACGAACAGCCAGCCCACACCAGGGCAATGCACCAGGGCAAGGATGAAAAGAACCGCATGGGTCCAAGAGCATAGTAGATGCCCGCGGCGTTGGTATCTCCCGGGTGCCCTATCGGTGCACTTTGAGACGCTTGGACCGCTCGGGGAGAGATTCGTCACACCCTGTGGTGCGTTGACGTAAAAATGTTACAGGCCTGGGCTATGACCCGACGTCCGTGGTCTCCACGAGCGTGCCGCCTGCGCCGTTGTTGTTGCATACGGCCTGGCCCATCGGGATGGCCCAGGTGAAGTTCAGCGTGGCTGTCCCGGAACCGTCCGCGAGCCGACGAAAAACGACATCCGCGGTCATGAGCTGGATCGAGACGTTGGGCATGCTGGCGTCCGAGGGCGCGCCAAAGTGAAACGTGCACGTTCCCACCGAGCCCGTCGCGTGCACCTGCAAGCCCCCCATGCCCGCGTCCACGTCCGTTCCCTCGCGTTGAAGGTACAACGCGCACGGCGCGGGAAAGTTGTCGTTGCCCCGTCGTAGAATCACTTGCGTTGCCGTGACGATGACCTCGTCGGTCTCCGCTTCGGTCACCGACGCGCACGCGCCCGTGCCCGCTGTCCACCGTAGGTTCACGTCGTAGGTGCCTCCCAGGCGGTACTCCGCCGTTGCCACGGGAGCGTCCCCTGCGTCCGTGGAGGCATCCACTGCCATCGGTGTCACCGACGACGAACACCCGACCAGCGCCAGCAGCCATCCTGGGTGTCGCATCCGCATGCACCAACCTCCGTCCCGGATACTACCAGATCCATCCCTGGCCCTCGCGCCATGCCACCGACGGTTTTCATCACGCAAGACGTCGTACGATCACCCTAAAGTCATCTCCGGGGTCGTGCGAGAGCCCTCGAAGCACCCACCGGAACCGCATGGAACCAAGTTCACCTCGCGGGACACCGCCCGCCCGCGGTCGTCGGTGCTCGCCTTCGGTCCACCCTCCGGCCATGCTCACGCCCTGGGATCCCGCGTTGGACTGTGACGCCACCCTGCACCCCGTTGCGTCGCCGTATACCGTAACGGTGTCTCTCCCTACGGCCGCGGCCTCGGGGGTGCTTGTCCCGTCCCCCGTGCGCACGTCCCAGAGCACTTCGTACACCGCCCGCGGGGACGGGGTGATCTCCGTGTCCACCGTCAACGTCTGCGCCGCGGGGTCATACCGGTGAACGTACGGCCCTGAATGGTTTTCTGACCCGAAGACCCCCTCCCAGGCGTGGTGCTCTCCGCGGGCGACCCGCACGCTGTGGAGCGTCGTCGACAACGTACGCTCAGCGCTGTCGGGCGGTGGGCGTAGCCACACGTCCCCGGCGTTCCACGGAGACGGTGTGACTTCATGGGGATCTTCGCCCAGGCGCAAAAGCTTTGCACCCAGGCGCACGGCGCGGGAGGCCCACGCGCCCGAGGTTCCTACCCTTGGGTGCGCCATGAGCCCGGCGATGCCCCGGAGAGCATCTGTCGCACCTGTAAACCCAGCGCCGCGAAGCATTCCGCCCGCAGGGTCCGGACCCTGGTTCGGGATGAAATTCGTCCCGAGGTCCAACACCGCCGTGGCATTGGGTCCAATGTGTACGTCACCGTAAAATCTGCATCCGACCAGCACCAACGCCCCCCCCAGGCCCGCGGCGTCCCACTGCACCGACGGTACCGTCAAATCCACGGCGTTCACGTTGGCATGGCGCAAGCCCACGAGCACCGTGGGCCAGACCGCCAGGGTCGTGGGCGTGGACGTATACGTCGCCAGAAACTGCCAGCTCTGGGATTCGCACTGCACGGCTGTAAACGCCGCCGGGGGAAAGCCTCCGGGCGCTTCGATTCGCACGTCGCAGCCCGCAGGGTTGGTGTTGTGAAACACGCACGCGACGAGGCCAAAGGTCCCCGCGCCGCACGCGATGAAACTTCGTGCGCGACCGCCAAAGAAACACGCCGTGAAGAGCATTCCAAGGGCGTTGCCCGCGCGGAAGATCACGGCATCGGGCGTGGCCACGCCAGCGGGGAGGGCCCGTGCCTGGACATCGAAGTAACAGCCGTCGAAAGCCAGGGTGCATACGTCGTCTCCGGACACGCCCTCGGAACTCGCAACCACGCGACCGACGTAGACCAGATACGTCAGCGCGGTGGAACTTGCGTCGGATGCAAACGTACACCGCCGGAGGTTGGCACCTTGGACGATCCTGCCGTCCATGGCCTCGACGTGGAGGCACCCGCCGACGCCCGGTCCTGCATGAAAATTCACGCTTTCGATCGACCAGCCGAAGGTGCCGCGGACCGTCAGCATCGTCGGTGCGACGGGGCGACCAGCAAAGTCGCCGTAGAGGGTCACGTAGCCATTGTTGGCGCTGCCGACGGACTGGGCACCGATGAGCCGAAAGCCGTTGCTGTTTCCTTCGAGCACCAACGGCTGGGTGATTCGGTACGACGACGTGAGCACCACGGGAATCGACGGGTAGGACTTATGATCCCGCATGCGGTCGGTGTGACCCGCGCGGAGTGCCGCGGCGATGGCCTCCGTGGCATCCGTCGCGGCGAGTTCGTCCGTGGCTGCGCCGTGGGCGCCCCACCATTCGGGGTACACCGCCGGGATCGCGGTGCCGTTGAACACCACGGCGCCCGGCGCGGCGTCGAAGATACGGTACAGCCCTGCGTCAAGCGCAGACGCGATGTGCACCGTCGCCCCCGGACTCACCCGCAAGACAGCCCCGTGGGCGATTTCAAACGCCACGCTGGCAGGCATCGTCAAGTCGCTCGCGACACGGTACACCCCGGGCGAGAGCCTGACGGTGCCGCCGTGCTCTGCCGCGGCCTGAATCGCCAGGGCAATGGCCTGGAGATCATCCGCATGGCCGTCTCCGACGGCGCCCATCGTGCGAGGGTCCACCGTCCCTGGGGCCGTCTCGCGGTGCCCCCGCGGCCCCAGCGGTGTCACAAAGCTCGGGTGCGCCTCCGTCGCGCAGCCTGCGCCCAGCGCAGCCCCGAGGGCCCCCCAAAGGGCGCCACGGGTGACGTCCCGACGCGAAACAGCAGGCTTTTCTACCGGGTCTGAGTCATCCACGCGACGACTTTACGTCACCCGCAGCGGGGTACCGAGCGGAGAGACGCACGGCCCCGGCGTACTGAAAGACATTCGTCAACCCGGGATCGCGCGTTCGTACACCCTGTACTTTTTGTACACGGCGCCGCCCATGGCGCGGATGCCGGCGTTGATGGGTCCGTCGTCTTCGCGTGTCCACGACAGTTCGGCCCAGCGGTAGCCCTTGGCGTGTCCGCGCCGGGCGACTTCGGCGTACATCGCCACCGAGAGTGCGCCGTACTTACGCACCATCCGCAGTTCTTTACGAATGCCCAGCATCATCAGCCGTGCAGACACCGGGTGCTTGACCTTCAACCGCCAGAGAAGCTTTGCCCACCCAAAGGGAAACAACCGCCCGTCAAGGTCATGGATCGCCTCGTTCAAGTTGGGGAGCATGATGCACATTCCCATCGCCCTGCCGTCGATCTCGGCGATGAACGCCAGGTCCGGGTCAATGATTAGTTTCATGTCCTGCGCGACCTTGGCGACTTCATCCGGCAACGCCGGGACGACCCCCCATTTGTCTCCCCAGGCGTCGTTGTAGATGTCCATGATGATGTCCAGCTCACGGGCCATGTTCCTGGTATCCACCGACCGGAGCTTGACCTCGGGGAGTTTCTGGATGTCCGCCAACGCGCGCTGGGCACGCTTCGGGGTTTCCAAGATGTCGTACTTCCACGCCAGGAGGTCTTTGGCTTTCGTGAGCCCGGCGGACTCCGCGACGCGCCCCTGCCACGCGCGGGAATGGGCCATCGAGAGCATGGGCGGGGTGTCGAACCCCTCGACCAGCACACCGACTTCTTCGTTGATGTACAGGGACATCGGCCCGCGCATGCGCGTCATCCCACGCTGGCCTAGCCATTTCGCCGCGGCGTCCAAGAGGGCCGCGCCCACGGCGTCGTCGTCAATCGTGTCAAAAAAGCCAAAAAACCCTGTGGAATCGTTGTAAAGCTTGACGTGTTCCCGGTCGATCTGGGCCGAGCACCGCCCGACGAGCACCCCGTCCTGCCACGCAGTGAAAAGCGTCGCCTCGGCGCGGGTGAAAAACGGATTCTTGCCCGGGGTGAGTCGTTCTTTGAGCTCAAAGTCCAACGGGGCGACCCACGCCGGGTCTCCAGCAAACACCACCCGTCCAGCCTGGACAAAGTCACGCAGGTCTTTGCCCGGTGCGTGCTCACGCACTTCGATCGCCATCGTCTACCTCTCGCCCGCTACCACCGATGCACTACCACGGAACCCGTTCCCCCGTGGAGGGAGTAGCCCGCCTGTCCGAAGGGGCCGTCGATCCCGACGGCACGCCCTCGCCCGCGGTTCTCCCTGCGAATCCGTATCAAGATCGCGTGCCACCAAAGTACGTTGCGGATCAAGAGACTTGATCGAAACGAGTAAGAGGATACTCAAACGAGTAAGAGGATACTCAAACGAGTAAGAGGACACTCGAACGAGTAAGAGGACACTCGAACGAGTGGGAGGACACTCGAACGAGTGGGAGGACACTCGAACGAGTGGGAGGACACTCGAACG
>VFSW01008421.1_pt1 | contig 14818 bp, 15 predicted proteins | sample 5358111 | NCBI WGS metagenome assembly VFSW01 (sample SAMN11554181, study PRJNA540505) | mine drainage metagenome | isolation source: sediment from site ElyBrook_90M | place: USA: Ely Copper Mine, Vershire, VT | collected 2017 | reverse complement strand
ATCGAGAAGTGGCCTCCGGCCAGGTTTCCCCCCGGCAGCGGGATGGGCAGAATCTCGGTTCCATCGGTGTGGACGCGTTCATTGACCTTGTCCGTGAACGGTGTGCGCAATTCAAATAGCTTTTTTTACTGTCTGGAGGTGACCCATAGCTAAGGAATTAAGGATCAACCGTGAGATCAGGGCGGCTTCGGTTCGCGTGATCGATGCGGCCGGGGAACAGTTGGGGATTCTTTCTCTGGCTGATGCTCTGGCAGAAGCGGCTAAGTCAGGTCTTGATCTGGTGGAGGTGTCTCCCACGGCGGCGCCGCCGGTCTGCAGGATCATGGATTACGGAAAATTCAGATACCAGCAGAGCAAGAAGATTCAGGTCTCCAAGAAGAGCCAGACGGTCATCCAGGTCAAGGAGATCCGTCTCCGACCAAAAACCGAGGAGCATGACCTGGCGGTCAAGATTAAGCATGTCAAAAAGTTTCTCGAGCAACACAACAAGGTAAAGATCTCGATGATGTTCCGGGGTCGTGAGATCGCCTACACCGAGATCGGCAGGAAAATAATGGAGGACATCAAAAATACCCTTGCCGATGAATGCGTGATCGACCAGCAGCCAAAACTGGAAGGGCGAAGCATGGTCATGATCGTCTCGCCGAAGAAGTGAGGAGGATCTGGAAAACCAGGCGCCCGCATGACGGCTGGTTTCCGGCAGGCAACGTTAAACATTTTTGAGCCAGCAGTGGGCTCAGTATCATGAGAAGAGGAGTGAGGAAATGCCAAAGCTGAAAACACACAGGGGGGCTGCGAAGCGATTTTCCGTAACGGGAACGGGGAGAATCAAGAGGAGTAAGGCCAATACCAGCCATATCCTGACGCCGAAAACGACAAAACGGAAGAGACAGCTGAGAAAATCGGCAATACTCGACAAGACGAATGAAAAGGCGCTGAGAAAGTTGATACCGTACCTGTAACCGACCGAACATTTTGATCTTACGTTATATATCAATGAGATGAGGAGATAGGAAATGCCGAGGGTAAAGAGGAGCTTGACGGCTCACAAGAAGAGAAGAAAGATCCTGAAGGCGGCAAAGGGTTTTTTCCTTTCCAGGAGCAAGCTGCTGCGAACGGCTACGGAGGCGGTAAACCATGCGATGGCCTACGCCTACCGGGACAGAAAGGTCAGAAAAAGGGATTTCCGGAGGCTGTGGATCGCCCGCATCAGCGCGGCCGCGCGCATGAACGGCATAACCTACAGCCGTTTGATCGACGGTATGCACAAGGCGAGTGTAGAGATCGACCGGAAGGTCCTCTCCGAGCTTGCCATTCATGATCCCCAGGGATTTTCCGCGATAGTGGCCATTGCAAAGGGTGATCGGACGGCATGACGGGCGAGTTGGAGGCGCTTCGAGAGCAAGCAGAGCTCGAGCTCCGGAAAGCCGGAACGGAAGAGGAACTCTTGGCAATCAGGACCCGTTATCTCGGCAGGAAGGGCCTGCTCACGGGACTCTTGCGCAATATCGCGAATGTGCCTACCGAAGCGAGGCCCCAGTTCGGCAAGGATTGTAACGAAGTCAAAGAGGACCTCTCTGCCAGGATCGACCGGATTCTTGCCGAAATGGCCTCGGCTAAAAAGGAAGCGGCCCTCCTCAGCGAGCGGATCGATGTCACCCTCCCGGGTCGAGGCGTCCGCCACGGCCGTGTCCATCCGGTGATACAGGTGCGTGAAGAGATCTGCCGGATCTTTGCCGGTCTCGGATTTTCCGTGGTGGAGGGGCCGGAAGTCGAACTGGATTACTATAATTTCGAAGCCCTGAACATCCCCAAGGAGCATCCCGCGCGGGACATGCAGGACACCTTCTACGTAGAAGACAACATCGTCCTGCGTACCCATACCTCGCCGGTTCAGGTGCGGATCATGGAAAAGACGAAGCCTCCGGTGAGGATCCTCTCCCCGGGCCGCGTCTACCGCCGGGATTCGGATATCTCACATACCCCGATGTTTCACCAGATCGAAGGCCTCCTTGTTGACAGGGGAATCACGTTCGGCGATCTGAAAGGGGTCCTGACCGCTTTCCTGAAGCAAGTGTTCGGCGAGCAGACGGCGCTTCGTTTCCGCCCCAGTTTCTTTCCCTTTACCGAACCGAGCGCCGAGGTCGATATCCAGTGCGTCATCTGTTGCGGCCGGGGGTGCCGGGTTTGCGGCCAGAGCGGCTGGCTGGAGATTCTTGGGTCGGGGATGGTGGACCCTGAGGTATTCAAGAACGTCGGTTACGATCCGGAAGAGGTGAGCGGTTTTGCCTTTGGCCTCGGTCTGGAGCGGATTGCGATGCTCAAATTCGGCATCTCGGATATCCGCCTCTTTTTTGAGAACGATCTGAGGTTCCTGGAACAGTTTTGACAACTTCCTGCTCAGTTCAGCATTGTGTGCCGGCGCATGATGCGAGGTACAAGAGAAAATCCGTATGCAAGTCAGTGTGAAATGGCTTAGAGACTATGTGGATGTTGATGTGTCGCCGGCCGAACTGGCTGAACGGCTGACCATGGCGGGTCTGGAGGTGGACTCGCTTCACGAAACGGGACCGGCCTTCAGCGGGGTTCGTGTGGCCAGGATCCATTCCCTGAAGCCCCATCCCAATGCCGATAAATTGGTGCTCTGCGAGGTCACAACGGGAGAGAGTCTCTATCCGGTCGTCTGCGGAGCCAAAAACATTCGCGTCGGCGATGCCATTCCCCTTGCTCAGGTCGGGGCGACTCTTCCGGGCGACCTCGTCATCCGGAATTCGATCATCAGGGGCGAGGTCTCGGAGGGAATGCTCTGTTCCGAGGAGGAACTCGGGATCGGCGACGACGCCTCGGGGATCATGATCCTCCCGCCCGATCTGCCCTTAGGCAAGGAACTGGGTGATGTTCTCAACCTGAGGGATACGGTCCTCGACATCGGCGTGACCCCGAACCGCGCTGATTGTCTGTCCATCGTCGGAGTGGCCCGCGAATGGGGCGCCATCACCGGGAAGGAGATACACTATCCCCCTACCGGTGTCATCGAGACCGATGAGGATATCAATGGAATCACCTCCGTTTCTATCCTCGATTCGGATCTCTGCCCGCGGTACACCGCGAGGATCATCAAGAATATCCGCATCGGAGCGTCCCCCTTCTGGATGAGGCGAAGGCTGGAGGCGGTAGGACTCCGGCCGATCAACAATGTAGTGGATGTGACTAATTTCGTGATGATGGAACTGGGACAGCCCCTGCATGCCTTTGATTTTCGCTTCCTGGAAAAAGGGGAGATCGTGGTTAGGAGGTCCCGGGAGGGCGAGCGGTTCATTTCCCTCGACGGGAAGGAGCGGATCCTGCGAGGCGATACCCTGATGATCTGTGACGGCGTCAAGCCGGTGGCCATTGGAGGGGTAATGGGCGGTTTCAACTCCGAGGTGAAAGAGGATACGGAGATGATTCTCCTGGAGAGCGCCTACTTCAATCCCACCTCCATACGCAAGACGTCGCGGGAATTGGCCATGGGGACCGATGCCGCTTTCCGGTTCGAGCGGGGGATAGATCCGGAAGGGCTGATCCGGGCGCTTGACCGAGCGGCCCGGCTCATGGCGGAGTTATCCGGAGGGACGGTTTGCAGAGGGGTGATCGATCAGTACCCCCGACGGATCTCAACGGCACGGAATATCCCCTTGCGAGTCAGGAGGACGCGGGATATCCTCGGCACAGCGGTTCCCGAGGCCGAAATGGTCCGCATCCTCAAAGGCCTGGAGATGGTTGTGGAGCCTGCGGGCGAAGGGCAATTCGCGGTCACTCCTCCGACCTGTCGCGTCGATATAACGCGGGAAATAGATCTTGTCGAGGAGGTAGCCCGGCTGTACGGATTTGACCGGGTGCCGACAACTCTTCCCGCTGTATCGGTCGTTACCGGAATCGAGGGGGCGAAGCGAACGGTTGAATCTCGGCTGCGGGAAATTATGACCGGCGCCGGATATGCCGAGGTGATCAACTACAGTTTCATTTCTCCGCAAGCCGTTGATCAACTCGGCCTGGGGGAGAACGACGAGCGGCGGAACCATGTCGTGATCAGAAACCCCCTGACCGAAGACCAGGCGGTCATGCGGACCACCATGACCTACAGTCTTTTGCTCAATGCCAGAAGAAATGCCGATTGTGGACGTTTCGATGTCAAGATTTTCGAGATAGGGAAGACATTCATCCAGCGCGGGGGAGGACTGCAGCCCGTTGAACGAAACCGCATGGCCTGCCTTATCACGGGCCTGCGATATGAAGACAGGTGGCATTCGCGGGATTTGCGTGCGGATTTTTACGATCCCAAGGGGTGTGTCGAAAATATCCTGGACATGCTCCGTATTCCTATGCCCTCGTTCCGGTCCGGCATTCATGAAGTGATTCTTCATCCGGGAAAATCTGCTGGTATCTTCAGCGGGGATGAGATGATCGGTTTTCTGGGGGAGATACATCCTGATATTCAGTCTCGCCTGGACCTGCCGGGGCCAATCGTGGTGTGTGAGATGGATATCGATCTGTTAGCGACCCATTTCTCCCCGACGGCATCTTTCCGCAGTATACCGCGGTTTCCATCCAGCTCGCGAGATGTGGCCTTTTTGATTCCTCGTGAACGTGAGGCGAGTGATCTACTCCGGCTGGCGGCTGAAACCCATGAAGTATTACTTGAAAAAGTTCAAATTTTTGATGTATATGAGGGCAAAAATATCGCTGCCGGGATGAAGAGCTTGGGATTGCGGTTTTCCTACCGCTCTGCGGATCGGACATTGACCGATGATGAGGTAAACGAGGTCCATGCCCGGATTGTGCAAAAGATCGTCCAGCAGACAGGGGCGTCGATTAGATAAAGGGCAGGCCAATCTGGAATAATAGAGGAGGCAGGAAATGACAAAGATCGATATCATTCAGGACGTGTACGAGAAACTGGGGTTTTCGAAGAAGGATTCGGCGCGAATCGTCGAGTCGGTCTTCGATATCATCAAGGACAGTCTGGCGAAGGGCGAAAAGATCAAGATTTCCGGATTTGGAAACTTCGTCGTCAAGGAAAAGAAATCCCGGCGAGGCCGGAACCCTCAGACCGGCGATGAGATCGCCATTTCTGCCCGCAGGGTACTGACATTCAAGTCCAGCCAAGTCCTTCGCAAGGCGCTGAACGACTGATCGGATCCGCTTGTATCGTCACAGTCGGACGAATCTAAAGCCGGGGACTCAGGGACGCAAGGGGCGTCATGGATGATGTTGGGATTTGATTATGGATGTGTCGATTCCCGATAAATCGTATTTTCGGATCGGCGAAGTCAGCAAGTTGTTGAATGTTCGGCCATATGTGATCCGCTACTGGGAATCGGAGTTCAAAACGATCAAGCCGATCCGCACCAGATCTGATCAGCGGCTCTACCGGCGCAGGGATGTGGAGGAACTCCTTCTGATCAGGAAGCTCCTCTATACGGAGAACTTCACGATCAACGGGGCCAGGAAGCAGTTGCGGAAGATCAGGGGCGAGGTGGGATTTTCTGCCGATGATGGGCGGGAAGATATCCTCGCGCAGTTAGAGAAGGGCTTGCGGCAGATACGGGATCTCGTCAGTTAGCCCGCGTGGTAGCCGAAAAAAAGGCCGAATCTACCCTGAGGGGCGAATCGGCCTTTTTGCTGTCGGTATAATCGGCCATCCTCTTCGGTGGCCGGCGGGCAATAGTAAAACTCGAGCCGATGCGCGGTGGCTACTTCTTGCTTGCCCGCTTGGACGCCTTCAGCGGGTTTATCTTCTGCGTTGTTTCCGCAACTTCGACCTTGATGTGCGTGGCAGTCGGACATTTACCGGTCCGCCATTTAGCGGCAGGATCAGGATAAACCCGGCAGTACTGACCCGATTCACATGCGACGATCTTGCCGCATCCTTCGCACTTATCGATGATTGCCAAGCAGCTTCCCCCGTTAAAGCCACAGCCCTTCTTAGTCATGAAGCCGCACTCGATGCCGCTCTTGATGGTTTGACAAATCATGTTTATCTCCTCTTTTCTGTTAGGTATGGTAAATCCGAAAAAAACCGACCCGCTTCGAACCCATGTTTCTGGCCAAGCGGGTCGGTTATTCCCTTTCTTCAAGGCGAGCTTTGCTATCAAAATTGTCACCCGATGTCAAGAAAAAAAAGGTGCACCGCATGAATCATACAAGGCGTTATAATTACAGCGTGATGAAATATCTGTATCGGGTTTTGCGGGATGGTGCTGCGATACGTGGATCGATATGGTTCAAGTCGGCTTCATATCTGGTTGGAATCGCAAAAAAATCGCTGTTGTTGGAGGTAGAATGGATTGACTTCATGTGTCATTCATGTTAGGCAACCGGTCAATCGGTGCCGGAAAGAACCTTTGTTTCTCTAAACGTACATCTTGAGCGGGCGCACGCGGCGCTATCGATTTACGGGCTCTTCCCGGCGAGGGCGGATAGAATGAAACGATCGGTTCTATGGAGCATATTCTTGAGATCATTGACCATCCAGGCGTCCTTTAACTTTACCCGGATGCAGAGCCTGGGTTTCACTTTCGCTCTGTTGCCGCTGATCCGTCGAGAATGCGATCCGCAGCGACTCACGGAGTCGCTGAAAAGACATCTGCAGATGTTCAACACTCACCCCTACCTTACCGCGCCGGTCATCGGTGCTGTAGCAAGGATCGAGGAAGAGGGCGATACGGCGGCTGCGGAGCATCTGAAGAAGGCTCTCATGGGTCCGTACGCGGCGATAGGAGACCCCTTTTTCTGGGGCGCGTTGAGGCCCTTTTCCGCCCTTGTCGCCGTGATTTTTGCACTGAAGGGACTCCTTCTGGCGCCGCTGACCTTTGTAATGCTGTATGATCCGGCCCACGCATGGGTCAGGGGGAAAGGCTTTATCGAAGGGTATCGTCTGGGCAAAAGCAGTATCGAATTTATCCGAGGATTGAACCTCCCCGCGGTAACAAGGCGAATCCGATTTGTATCACTCATTCTAATCGGTATTCTGGCGGCTGTCGCCGCCGATATATCCTCCCATTCCTGGATTCTTCCACCCCAAATTCCGGGGAAGGGGGTTGCGCTGGCTTTGATTCTTCTCTGTTTTATGGGGGTCCGCAGGGGAATCTCGTCCGTTAAGATCCTCTACGGAGCGACACTCTTGTGCATGGCGCTATCCATCTGATATGGTAAACACAAGAACGTTTGAAATCACGAATCAGCTGGGAATTCATGCCAGGGTGGCCGCAAAACTGGTCGAAACCGCCAATCGCTTCCAGTCGGAGGTTTTTTTGGAGAAGGACGGTGTCGAGGTCAACGGGCGGAGCATCCTGGGAATTCTCACATTGTTCTGTCCCTACGGGAGCCGGCTGACGGTCCGTACGGAGGGCGTCGATGCGAGTGAGGCGATGGAGGCCTTTGTCCGGCTGATAGAAAATAAATTCGGAGAGACGTAACGAAAAGAGGATTACGACGAATCTCCGGTCGATCAGGATAGGCACGTTCATGGGGAGCGATGATTTAAAAAAAACCTTTGTTATGAAGGGGATCGGTGTATCGCCAGGTATCGTCATCGGCAAGGCGTATCTTTTCGACCGGCTCGATACGCATGTTCCTTTCTATAAACTAAGCGATCCGGGGTTGATAAACGAGGAGATCCAGCGATTCCGGAAGGCGCTTCGGGAGTCGGAGAAACAACTCCTTGAACTGAAGAATAAGCTCAGCGATCTCGGTGGAGGTATGGATCCGCTCTATATCATCGATGTCCATATCATGATCATGAAGGATCGGAAATTTGTCGATCGGACTATTCAGAATATCCGCGAGATGTCTGTCAATGCAGAATGGGCCGTCCGAATGACCGTCGAAAAATACCGAGAGATTTTCGACAGGATGGATGACGACTACCTCCGGGGGCGCATAAGCGATATCCAATACGCTGGACAGCGGATCGTGGCAAATCTTGTGGGGAAAAAGCGTGCCGTCCTCGACATGGGAGAAAAGGTCATTATCATTGCCGCCGATCTGTCGCCCGCGGATACGGCGCAGATGAAGATCGACAAAGTGCTCGGGTTTGCCACCGACATCGGGGGAAAGACTTCTCATACGGCAATCGTGGCCCGGTCGATTGAGATTCCCGCCGTGGTTGGTCTGGAAAGCATTAGTCGGTGCGTCCGAACCAATGACGATATCATTGTCGACGGCTCGGCGGGTGTCGTGATCGTTCACCCCGATCCGGAGGTCCGCAAACGTTACGAAGACAAAAAGAGACTCTATGAAGAAGCTCAGGACGATCTCTTAGACTATGCCAAACTTCCGGCGGTGACGAAGGATAATTATACTGTCGAACTCGGCGGGAACATTGAATTTATCGAAGAGATCCCGTCTGCCATCGCCCATGGCGCAGACGGCATCGGGCTGTATCGGACAGAATTTCTCTACATCAACCGTGAAGAGCTTCCCAGCGAAGAGGACCATCTCGCCCACTACCGTTCCGTGGTTGGTGTCAAAGGTCTTTCCTGGTCGACGATCCGCACTTTCGACTTGGGCGGCGACAAGTTCTTCCCGGATCAAAAGCATTCCCGTGAATTAAATCCCCAGTTGGGTCTCAGGGCCATTCGATTCTGCCTGAAGGAGGTGGATCTCTTCAAGATCCAGCTCCGGGCGATCCTAAGGGTGAGCACCCAGGGGAAGATCAGGGTTATGTTCCCGATGATTTCGGGGATCGAGGAGATCCGTGAAGCCAAACGGATCTTTGCCGAAGCACGGGATGAATTGCTTGCCAAAGGGGAATCCGTAGGAAAGGATATTGAGATCGGTGTCATGATCGAAGTACCCTCGGCAGTGATCGTCGCCGAGGAGCTTGCCAAAGAGGTGGATTTTTTCAGCATCGGAACCAACGACCTCATCCAGTACGTCCTGGCGATCGACCGGATCAACGAACGGGTAACCTATCTGTACGAACCGCTCCATCCCGCCGTCCTGCGGCTGATCAAACATGTTGTAGAGGTCGGGCACAAATCGGGAATCAGGGTTGCGATGTGCGGGGAGATGGCGGGAGAGCCCGCCTATACGATGATCCTGCTGGGTCTGGAACTGGATGAGTTGAGCATGAACCCGTTGGCCATTCCCCGGGTAAAGAAGATCATCAGGGGATCGACGCTGAAAGAGTCAAAAGCCCTCCTCAACAAGGTGATGACCCTTTCCTCCACCGCAGAGATCCGGACCTTTGTCGAGGCGACCATGCGGAAGCGCTTTCCGGAGGAATTTCAGGTGAATGGTCAGTGAAAGCGGATAAAGGGTAGTTTATTTGATGCCGCAGGCGTTTCTATCAATGGGGAAGGATTGAGACGGAGCATGTCCATCCTGTCGACCACCAGATCACGGACCATGGAGATCGGCGTCTACCATGCGGGCAGTCTCTACCGTGAGGACAATTTTCCCCTCTCGCGGCTCCTTCGGAAGATGCTCTCCAAAGTTCGGATCACCGATGAGACGGTGGAAGGCCTCAAGTCGCTCTCGGAGAAGGGAGTGGTCGTCTATGCCCTGAAAAATAGGAGCCAGCTCAACTGCCTGATCCTCCGCGAACTCGGCATACGGAAGGGGATTCCCCAACCCGTGTACTGTCACGGCATCAACATGATCACCTGGCAACCCTATTTTCAGGCCCTCCGGGTGATCCTCTCCCACCTTTCCCACCGGATCTTGAAAAAGACATCCCGCGATCACGCTAAGACAGAGTATCTCAAGGAGCTTGTGCGTGACGGGAAAAGTGCCATCATCCATCTCGGGGAGTCCGAACTCTTTGAAAACCCCTTTGTGGAGGAGACACTCTCTCAACTGATGGAGGTGCAGGCGAACCTGAACGTGCCGATCTATCTCTGTCCCGAACTGATAACCTATGGGCGCAGGAGAGAGAAGGAAGAGGAGAGCCTGATCAATATCCTCTTCGGCCAAAGCGATACGACCGACCCTCTGCGACGGGTTATCACCTTCCTCAGGTATTCCAACAAGGCTTCCCTGATCTCCGCTGAACCGGTCAACCTTGCCGAGTTCATGAGCACCGGTGGTGCACTCACCCGGGAAGAGCTTGTCCGGCAGCTCCGCGGGGAGCTGATAGCCCGGATCGATGAGGAAAAGGCGACGATTGTCGGGCCGCTTCTGAAATCCCGGGAGGAGATCATCGGCATGGTCCTCAGGGACAGGGGGCTGGTGACCTACATGGAAGAGACGGCGGCAAAGGCGAAAAAAGCCAGGCGGGATTTTACCGCCGTCCGGAAGGAGGCGATAAAATATCTGGATGAAATCGCCTCCGATTACAGCGAGATATTCATCGAGATCTGGGATAAGGTGCTCGACTGGCTCTGGAACAATATATACGACGGTGTTGTGGTCGACGTCGAAGGCATCGCGAAGATCAGGAACGTTTCCAAGAAGATGCCTTTTGTGATCATCCCGTGCCACCGCAGCCATTTTGATTATCTCCTGCTTTCGCACATCTTTTACAAGAACAACATCCAGATGCCGTTCGTTGCGGCCGGTTCGAACCTTTCGTTCTTTCCCATGGGATATATTTTCCGGAAATCGGGCGCATTCTTCCTCAGGCGGAGCTTCAAGGGGAATGATCTCTACGCCGAGGTTTTTGCCAAGTACATCAAGGTGCTCCTGAAAGAGGGGCTGCCCCTGGAATTCTTCATCGAAGGCGGGCGAAGCCGGACGGGGAAGATGGTAATGCCCAAATACGGACTCCTCTCCGTGATCATCCAGGCCTATCAGGAAAAGGCCGTCGATGATCTGGCTGCAATCCCCGTCTATATCGGATATGACCGGGTTGTTGAAGAGAAGGCCTATCTCCAGGAGCTCGGCGGCGCCCCCAAGGAGAAGGAGCGGGCGACGGAGCTGATCAGGAGCAGCAAGCTGCTCAGGAGGCGATACGGCCGTGTTTACATGAATGTCGGGGAACCGCTCCTGCTGAAATCCTACCTCGCCGCTCAGGAGAAGCCCCTGGAGGAGATGAAGGTCGAGGAGCGGCAGAGCCTCTACCGCCGGATCGGCTATACGATCGTACGGGCGATCAATAAGGTATCGGTGGTCACCCCCTTTGCGCTGACGGCTGTTGGTCTCCTCTGCTACGACCGAAGGGGGATCTCGCTCGGGGAACTCAGAGAGGTCCTGGAGCTATTTTACGATTATCTCTCTTTCCGCAAGGTCTCTCTCGCCATGACCTTCGCCGATCGGGAGAAGGCGGTCAGCGAGGCCCTGTACCTCTTCAATCAATCGGGCCTTATCTCCCGGATGGGGGCGGAGGAAGAAGAGGAGGAGGAAGAGGTCGAGGAGATCGTCTTTTCCCTCGAGGACGACAAACGGATGAACCTGGAGTATTACAAGAACAACATCCTCCATTACTTCCTTCCGGTGAGCTTTGTGGCGACCGCCATCCTGACGAGTTCGGAGGATATGGTTCCGATCAACCGGATTTGCGATGACTACTCCTTTTTCAAACGCCTCTTCCGGCACGAATTTATTTTTGACGATCAGAAAAGCGATCTGGAAGAGGTCAGGGAGGTCCTTGCGTATCTGCGTGATCGGGGGATGATCACCGGTTTCGACAAGGACGAGAAGGCCTGGATCGAGGTGAAGGGGAGGGGTCGGACCAGCTTGCACCCCTTTGCGGGTCTTATCCACAACTACATGGAATCATACTGGGTGGTGGTCCGCGGTTGTTACCATCTTCGGAAGGGTCCGAAGGCGGAAAGGGATTGGCTGAAGAACATCCGGGGGCTCGGCGTGAGGATGTACCGAAAAGGGGAGATCCGCAGGGCGGAGGCCCTGTCGCAGTCGAACTACCAGAGCGCCATTCGGTATCTGCAGGATGTGAATATCGTGACCTGCACCGAGGTTCAGGATAAAAAAGAAAAACGTTTCACCAAACGCTACGCCCTGACGGATAACAAGGTCCAGTTGGAATCTCTCCGCCGCAGGCTGTTCAAATTCCTGTAGCCGCTTGCCCGACGTGCGTCTCCTCTATTATCCCCGGATCGAGTAGAGGGCCGATCTGCCCCGGTAAACGGCGGCATCGCCCAACTCCTCTTCGATCCTCAAGAGCTGGTTGTACTTCGCGAGCCGTTCGGTGCGGGACATCGAACCGCTCTTGATCTGAACGCAGTTTGCGGCGACGGCGATATCGGCCATGCAGGTGTCCTCCGTCTCGCCGGAGCGGTGGGAAATGACGGTCGTGTAACCTGCCTCCTTGGCGCACTGGATCGTTTCCAGCGTTTCGGTCAGCGTGCCGATCTGGTTGAGCTTGATCAGGATGGAGTTGGCCACGCCGAGCGCGATTCCTCTCTCCAGCCGCTTCCGGCTCGTTACGAAGAGATCGTCCCCCACGATCTGGACCTTGCCCCCGAGTGTATCCGTGAGGAGCTTCCAGCCGTCCCAGTCGTCTTCGGCGAGACCATCCTCGATGGAGACGATCGGGTATTTTTTTACCAGCTCCCCGTAGAATTTGACCATCTCGCCGGCGGTCCGGCTGGGTTTCTTCTCGGCGGCAAGAAGATACTTCCCCTTGCTGAAGAAGGCGCTTGCAGCCGCGTCAATGGCGATGCAGCAGTCCCTGCCAGGTGCGTAGCCGGCCTTTTCGATGGCGGTGGTGATCAGGGCGAGCGCCTCCTCGTTCGACTTGAGGTTGGGCGCAAACCCGCCCTCGTCACCGACGGCCGTGTTGTACCCCTTGGCCTTGAGTACCGCCTTGAGGTGATGGAAGATTTCGGCGGTCATACGGAGCCCCTCCCGGAACGTCTCTGCGCCCACGGGCATGACCATGAATTCCTGGATGTCCACGTTGTTGTCGGCGTGCTGGCCGCCATTGAGGATATTGGCCATCGGTATGGGGATGTCATGGGCGATGATCCCGCCGATGTACCGGTACAGGGGAAGCTCCATCGCCTCCGCGGCTGCTTTGGCGCAGGCGAGCGACACGCTGAGGATCGCGTTTGCGCCGAGGGCGCCCTTGTTTTCCGTTCCGTCCAGGGCGATCATCGCATAGTCGATCTCCCGCTGGTTGAGACAGTCCATGCCGATGATTTCCGGGGCTATTTTATCGAGGACGTTACCGACGGCGGTGAGAACCCCCTTGCCGAGGTACCGTCTTTGGTCCCCGTCCCGCAGTTCCAGCATCTCATGCTCCCCGGTTGATGCGCCGGAGGGGACGGAGGCCCGTCCGGTGATTCCCGACAGGAGGGTGACCTCGGCCTCGACGGTCGGATTGCCGCGTGAATCCAGGATCTCTCGGGCATTGATGTTGATGATTTCTGTCATATCGGCCTCCTCATGGTTGGAATGTGCATGTGGTCCCGGGAAAGATAAAAGGAACGCGGCGGATCATTGCCGTTGCCTTGGCGATACCTGTACAACAAACGAGGGTGATTTTCAAGGTGATTGTCGGTTGCGCCCACGAAAGTTTCTTGATAACGGGGACAATCTCGGATAGAATCCCCGGACCATGACGACAGGATTTATGGGATGATGCTGGAAGAGAAGAGATCGAGGTTGTTCCTGCATCTGAAAAAGTGGCTGGAGAAGGCGGTCATGGATTACGGAATGATCGCCGAGGGAGACCGCGTTCTGGTTGGCGTCTCCGGCGGGATGGACAGCATGGCACTCCTCGATCTGCTTGACACCCCGATGGTCACCGTTCCCCCTTTTTCGATAATTGCCGTGAATATCGATCCCGGGTTCGATCCGAGCTACACCGGATACGATAGGCTGGAGGGATATCTGAGGGAGGGCGCCTACGATTACGTCATGGAAAAGACGGACATCGGGGCGCTCTCCCACAGCGATTACAATAGAAAAAATCCCTGCTTCCTCTGCTCGCGACTCCGCCGGAAACGGATCTTCGAGATCGCCGCCGAAAAAGGGTGCAACAGGATCGCCCTCGCCCACCATCGGGACGACATCATCGAGACCCTGCTGATCAACCTCTTCTATGGCCGGGAGATCAGCACGATGGTCCCGAACCAGACGGTATTCGGGGGAAAGCTGCACATCATCCGCCCCCTTGCGTACATTCGGGAGGCGCTGGTGAAAAAGTATGGGAAGGAACGGGGATTTCCCGCCATTGAAAATGATTGCCCGACGAGCCGGACATCGCGAAGACGCTACATCAAGGAACTCCTCGATGAGTTGGGGAGAGAGAACCCCCGCATCCGGGAGAGCATCTGGAGGGCGATGGGTCATGTGAAAACCGATTATTTGCCAGCGCGGATAGACGGTCCATAAGCACGGATGGATGCGGGAGTGGGATGTCCGCCTCGTAAAGGACAGGAGTAATTGTGGCAAAGAAGGAAACAGGGGAAAAGCCGATCTGCTCGAACAAACGGGCCAGGATGAACTATTTCATCGATGAGACCTATGAGGCGGGGATCGCCCTCGTGGGGACCGAGGTGAAGGCCCTCCGGGACGGCCGGGCGAACCTCAAGGACGGCTACGCCCTGATCAAGGACGACGAGATCTTCCTCTACGACCTCCACATTAGCCCCTACTCGCACGGCAACCGGGAGAATCATCCCCCGCTTCGCGTCCGCAAGCTCCTGATGCACAAGCGGGAGATCGCGCGGCTGTACGGGAAGTCGCAGGAGCGAGGGCTCGCCCTGATCCCGCTGAGGATGTATTTCAAGAACGGAAAGGTCAAGGTGGAGATCGGCGTCGGCCGGGGGAAGAAGCTCTACGACAAGCGCGAGGATATCAAGCTCAAGGAGGACCGCCGGGCGATCGAGAGGGGGCTCCGGGCAAAAAACCGGGATTCCTGAGTGCG
>VFSW01008420.1_pt1 | contig 14818 bp, 20 predicted proteins | sample 5358111 | NCBI WGS metagenome assembly VFSW01 (sample SAMN11554181, study PRJNA540505) | mine drainage metagenome | isolation source: sediment from site ElyBrook_90M | place: USA: Ely Copper Mine, Vershire, VT | collected 2017 | reverse complement strand
AGATCCCCCGTCCGGTCTCCCACGCCCTCGGCCCCGTCGGCCAATATCTCGACGCGACTTGCCTCCACTACAACGGGGGCGAGATGCGCCGGGCCTGCCAAGCGTGGGCGGACCTGATCGCGCGCGGCGGCCAGATGTTCCTCGCGATCGCGGGGGCGGCCTCAACCGCCGAACTCGGCAAGGTGATCGCGCCGCTGATCCGCCGCAATCTCGTCACCGGCCTCTCGGTCACGGGCGCGAATCTTGAAGAGGATTTCTTCCGCCTCCTCGGCCACTCGCGCTATGTGGAGATTGCCACGCCCCAAGAACTGACCAAGCAGGACGACGCCGCGCTCGCCGACGCCGAACTCCCCCGGGTCTACGACTCCACCATCCCTGAAAAATACGCGATGGCGAAGCTTGAAGGCCCGGTGGACAAACTCTGGAAGCGGGCGCACGACGCTGGGCGGCGGATCTTCCCGCACGAGCCCCTCTATGAACTCCTGAACACCGGTGCCCTTCTCGACCAGTACGAGAAAGACCCCGCCGAGTCGTGGCTCTACGCCGCCGCGCAGAAGTCGCTCCCAATCGTCGTCCCGGGGTGGGGCGACTCGACCCTCGGCCAAGTCTTCACCGCGAGTGTCTATGCCGGCGAGTACCCCGACACCCTGATCAAGGGCGACGCGGCGTACAACGCCGAGATCCTGATGCCCTGGTATGTTCGCACCGCCCGCGATCAACAGATCCCCATCGGCTTCTTCCAGCTCGGGGGCGGCATCGCGGGCGACTACTCGATCTGCGCGGTGCCCTGCCTCAAGGCCGATGTGAAGGAGCACGATATCCCCTCGTGGAGCTACTTCGGCCAGATCACCGATGCGCAGGAAACCTGTGGCGGCTACTCCGGGGCTAAGGGACCAGAAAAAATAAGTTGGCTGAAACTCGACGCCGCCACCCCGATGTTTGCGATCTTCGGCGACTACACCACGATCTTCCCGTTCGTGGCGGCCTACCTCCTCGGCCAGTGAGATGTATTCCGAGCGCGTGATCGCGCGGCGGCTGCAGACGATGCGTCCGCTGATCCGGCGCTCCTTCGCGACCGACACGATCCCCCGCTACTCGGTGGATGACGCGCACGCGCTCGCGGTGCAGCTCGCCGACGCGGTGGACGAGAAAGATCAGCCGATCCGAACCCTCTCGCCCGAGGAGCAGACCTTCATCGCGTCGTCGCAACTGCTCGCAGTGGTGGACTACCGCTACTGGGCGGAGCGCTTCTGTTGGATCGATGCCGGCGGCCAAGGCGTCCGTCCGCTGTTCCCCCTCTGGGAGTCGCAGGCCTTCATCCTCGACAAGCTCGCGCGGCTGGAGGAGCAGCGGCTGGACGGCTATCCCGACGGCCTGCTGCTAAATTGTCTAAAGGCTCGCCAATTGGGGATCTCTACTCTTGCCGAATCCCTCGTCGCGCACCGGCTCCTGCATGTGCCGCAAGTACGGGCGCTCTGCGGGGCGGATGTGGAGGATCAGGCGGGGTACTTGTTCCGCATAGTCGACCGGCTGTACCAGCGGTTGCCGTGGTTTCTTCGCCATCCGCGGAAAACCTTCGTCAAGAATCGCGAGATGACCTTCGGCAACGGCAGCTTCCTCAAGACCGCGTGGGGTAAGTCGACCCGTGGCGCACTGCAGTCGGTGACTGGGACTGAAGGATCGAAAGGGGCCATCGGGCGAGGACAGACTTTTTCGGTGGTCCACATCTCGGAACTCGCGACCTGGGACAACCCCGAGCAGTTGGACTCGGCGCTCTTTCCGGCGATCCCGATGGACCCCTCGACTCTGGTGATCCTCGAATCGACCGCCGAGTACGCGGGCGACTGGTGGCACCTCCACTGGCAGACCGCGGGCGAAGGTCACGGGCGCTTTGTGAATGCGTTCATCCCGTGGTACGTGGAGCCGACGAAGTACTCCCTCCCCGCGCCGATCGCCTGGTCGCCCTCGACCACCACCCTCCAGGTCGCCAGCAAGTGCGAACTCGACGCGCCCCGCTGGCTCGGCCACGCGGTCACCCTCGCGCGCGATCAACTCTACTGGTACGAGACGACCCGCGCTTACTACGAGCGCAAAGGCGACCTCGGGAAGTTCCTGAAGGAGTACCCCTCCGACGACCTCGAATGCTTCCAGTACGCGGGCCGATCGGTCTTCACCCTCGACCAGTTGGAGGCGATCGACGCCGCTGGCTCCAAGCGCCGCCTCCTCGATGTCTGGGCGGTCGAGCCCGCACGTGAGATCGCCGAACTCCGGCGCCTCCCTGACGAGGAGGTGCCTGCGGATCGCCGCCGGATGCCGGTCCCCCTCGCGCCACGGGTGCCCGGGTCGGCCTCGCCGCTCGCCCCGGAGACGATGCCGATTCCGCCGGGCTACGGCTTCCGCCGCCTCGGGACACAGGAACTCCGCGAGCAGCAGAACCTCCGCGCCTCGGCCCTCGCCATCTACGAATATCCCCGGACGCGCGGGCGCCGCCGCTACGTCATCTCGGCCGACGTCTCGGACGGCCTCGGCCTCGACTACGCGGCGGTGGATGTCATCCGCCTGCCCACGATCGAGGAGCCCGCCGAGCAGGTCGCCCACTACACCTCAAACGTGATCGACGCGAAGAACCTCGCGTTTGTGATCGACGCCATCGGCCGCTACTACGCCGACGAGGACGGCATTGAGGCCCTCGCGGCAGTCGAGACCAACAACCACGGCCTCTCCACCCAGGACATGCTCCAGCTCCATCTCGGCTACGGGCACTTCTACGTGTGGGAGGTCGCCGACGCCGCCTCGCCCGAGAAGCGGCGCACGACGAAGATCGGCTGGTACACCACCCCGCGCACACGCCCGCTGCTCTTGTCCGCCTTCCACGACGCGATCACCAGCTTCGATGAGGTCAGCGGGCAACCGGATTTCATTCTCAACTCGCCGGTGACGCGGGGGGAGCTGCGGCATTTTGTCACCCCGGATGTCCTCGCCAATGCCGAAGCCGCGCGGGGGCAGCACGACGATTGTGTGTTTAGTGCCGCGATCGGGTACTATGTCGCGTGGCGCCTCGCTGGCGGCGAGACCGAACCGATCGCCGAACGGCGCCGACGCCGCGCGGCCCAGCAGCACCAGGACGCCGCCAGCGACCGGCGCGTCGGACACGACTGGCGCAATTCGGACGTGACGGCGGAGGAAGCCGATCACGCCGTGGAGGAGGATGATGAGTTCAGGGACGACCTCGGCGGCGACGCCGCCCGCGACCTCCACTTCAGCAGCCGCGCCACCGACGACTAGCCCGAGCAAACTGGCGGTGGTGCCGCGTCCGCAACCGCTCACGGCGGTACGCGTCGTCAGTCCGCAGGAGGTCGCGCTTGATGATGGCCGGACGATCTCGGCCTCGCCGGGTGACTGGCTGGTCGTCCGGGGCAAGCGCACGATCGACGTGGTGGGGGAGCGGCTGCTGCACGAGCGCTACCAAGTAATTGAAGCCGGTGCGCTCACCCTGACGCAGGCGATCTGCGCGCGGCTGGAGAGCACCCTCGGGATCGGCGCGACGCAATCGCTGGAGCGGCTGATCGCGGCCGTCGAGCGGCTGGCGTCGATCAAGATCGGCGAGGTCAAGATCGACTTCACGCCCGGGCAGTTGGACGAGATCGCCACCCGCGCGAAGAAGCGAGGGCAGACCGTGCAGCAGTCGTTGCAGGCGGTGATCGATCGGATTCGGGAAGAACTGTTCTGGAGGAGCTGATGCTTCTTGACGATTTCAATACCGTGATCGGGGCGAGCGTTCCGGAGCATGAGTACCACGGATTCAGGTGTCGGTTCACTGGACTGAAGGGCCACCGCGACGATGACGGCCTCGCCGGGCAGTTGATTGCGGGGTCGCTCGTTGACAGACAGTACCGCTTCGTTGTGGTGGTACCCTCGGGTTACGTTGGTCCGGTTGAGCCAGGGGATACGTTCCACATCGGGGCGACGGTGCCGTTGATTGATCTTGACACGGATTTCGATGCGGCTGCCGCGCGGTTATTGGATCTGCTTCCTCGTCGATTACAGGCTCTACATGCGCTGATCGACCAGCATGTTGATGCCGCCGGAGCTGTGGTAGGAGGCGATTCTGCCGCTCCATGATTTTTGGTGCCAACGCTGCGGCACCCTCCGCCCGAACGTCTACGTGCCGGTCCAGTTCCGGGCGTCCGAGCGCGCACCGATCTGCGTCGACTGTCAGACGCCGATGGCGTGGGTCGCCGCCGCCCCTGCGGTCCACTACGGCTCGGTGAAGAATTGCGCGTTCCACGCCTTCGACACCACCGATGGTCGCGGGCAGCCGGTGCATATCGACAGCCTCCAGAAGCTCCGCCGCATCGAACGCGAGGCCGAGGTTGCCTTCCGCAACGGCGAGGGGCAGCCGATGGTCTGGCGGCGGTACGCCCAGGACCCCTCCAACCGCGACCAGCCGACGCTCAGCAAATCGTACGATGGGAGCGAGCAGCCGACCGCCGCCGCGAAGCGGAAATTCGGAGCGACCCTGCGGAAGTCGGCCGAGGCCCCGGACGGTACCTACGGCCCCGGTGTGAGTGACGAGAATGCGTCGGCGCTCTCGATGAGTGGGAAGGAGTAGTCCTGTGGATCCGGTGGAACAAGTTGAGGTCGAGGGTACCACTCTCGTCGTCATCGCTAAGGATCAGCCGGAGTACATTCCGCTGCCTGCCCTCGTCTATCCAGACGGGAAGATCCTCACTGAGTGGCGGCCAACGGAGGAGGAGCGGCTCGCAATCGCTCACGGCGAGAACATTCGGCTTTGGGTCTGGGTCTTTGCGCACCGCTGCAGCGCCTGCCGTCACGTCGATCCTGGGAAGTTGCAGCCTGTGTCGTTGACGGTGACAGACGAGCAGGAAGCTTAGCGTGGCCGACTTCACGAATGCTGGTTTGATCGACCTCCCGGCGACCTCCGCCGAGACCCTCCAGCACGGCGACCCTCGTGTCCTCGGCTGGCTCAAGGAATGGGTCACCGAAGGCGATCTCATCAACCGCTCCGACCCCTCCTTTGACGGCATCCAGCGCGCGATGCAGTACGTCGTCGGCGAGCAGCTCTCGGCCGAACAGCGCCGCCTGAAGTACCTCCCGCAGATCGTCATCAACGAAACCCGCAAGACGATGCAGGCGCATGTCTCGGCGATCACCGATCTCAAGCCGGTGGTCGGCTGGCGCACCAACGCCGAGTACAAGCTGCAAGCCGACCTGCTGAATCAGTACCTCCTCGCCGAGTGGGTCACCACCATGATGGACCTCGACCTCGGCGACTGCGTGAAGTACGCGCTGGCGGCGGGGACCGGCGACCTCGTGATCGACTGGGATCCGCACGCCCCCCTCGGCGGCGCGCATCAGCTCTCGGCCCGCGACTGCCGCGACACGCTCCTCCTGCGGCCCTCCTACAACCGCAGTATCCAGTTCTCCGAAGGGGTCATGCTGCGGGAGGAGCACACGGTGAACGTCCTGCGCGGGATGTTCCCCACCAAGGCCCATCTCTTCAAGGCATCCTCCGACACGACCCTCGGCACGGTGGCGGGTCGCTTCCGCACCGGCCTCTCGCGGCTCCTCTCGCCGGCCGACCCACTCGACCAGATCAGTTCCGGTTCGGCGGTCACCTCGCGCCGCCGGATGAAGGGCACGCTCGTGCTCTACCGCGCGTACTTTCGCGATCGCACGCGCAACCTGACCACCAAAAAGATCACCATCGACGGCGGACGGTCTGGCGCGAACTGGGCCTACGCGGTGGAGCCCGGCCAGCCGCTCTACCCGCGCGGTCGCCTCGTCGTCGCCACCGATGACGCGATCCTCTTCGACGGCCCCAACACCTACTGGCACGGCCTCTTCCCGATCTGTCGCCTGAAGCTCTGGTCGGTGCCGTGGCAACTCCTCGGGATCCCCCTCTTCAACGATCTCCTGCCGATCCAGGACGCCATCAACGATACGATGCACGACATCCGCCTCGGCATCCGCCAGTGGATCGACCCGGACATCACCTACAACCGCAACGCCGTCTCCGAAGCGACCATGCGAATCATGGATCCGCGCAAGCCGGGCAAGCGGGTGAAGGTGATGCCGGGCTTCGGCGAGCCATGGAGGAAGGAAGACGGCCCCAACCCGCAGGTCCTCACCCTCGCGCTCAATCTCTACGAGCGGCTACTGCAGAAGTTTGACGACCTCGGGGGGACGGCCAACCTCTCGGCGTTGCTGCAACTCCGGCAGATGCCCTCCGCCGACACGATCCAGAAGTACTACGAGGCGCTGACGCCAGAGATTCGGTCTGAAGCGAGGCAGGTCGAAGCCTTCCTCCGCGACCTCTCCGAGATGGTCAAGGTGAACTACTTCCAGTTCCTCTCGACCGCCAAGCGCGTGCAGGTGCTCGGCGGCGCGGGCGTCACCCTGAACGACTTCGACTTCGACCCCGGGCAGATGGTGCCCGCGCTCCACCCCAACGACAAGGGCTACACGCCCGAACTCGATGCCGACACCACCACCCGCGATCAGCGTGCGCAGTGGTTCCACAAGCAGTTCGTCTTCATCGTCGCGCCGAACTCGGTCCTCGCGATCGACGCGACCGAGAAGAAGATGATGCGGGTGCAACTCGCCCGCGCCGGCTACTACGACTTCTGGTCGTTGCACGAAACGCTGGAAACCCCGAATGTCGGCGACCCGCCGAAGATTCCGCTGCCGCCGCTGGAGCCCCCGGGACCACAGGTGCTGCAGGGGCTCCTGCAACAGATGGCGCAGCCGGGCGTGCTGCAGGGCATGGCAACCGGAATGGCCCCGCCGCAGTTCACCGACCCGACGACTGGGCAGACCTTCACGCTGGACGTGCAGTCGGGGCAGATTCTGGAAGTGCGGCTGCCGATTACGGTGACCGAACGGCTCATTGCGCAGCAAATGATGGGGATCGGCCAGACAGTCTCCCCGGCTGGGCGGAAAGCCTCGGGACAGCAGCCACCTCAGAGCGAACAAAAGTCGGACGGGCGCCACACGATCACCGAGTCTGAGCACTAATTTGCTGCCTCGGGCTTGACAACCGCGCACACTTCGCTGACGCTGGTGGCTCATGGCGAGTCTCCGGTAATGCCGCTCACCGATTCCGGGCGCGCGGTCAAGTCCTCCATGCAGTCGCGGTACGGCGCGACGAAGGGCAAGTCCGTCTTCTACGCCTCGATCAACAAGGGGAAGCCGGGCAGCAAGAAGTGGCACGGCAAGTCCATCGGCTCGGGCCGCTCGATGGCGAAGGGGGCGCGCTAGATGGCCGACCGCACCTTCGGCCAGCGCGTCGAGGACACGCTGCAATCGATCTCCACCTCCGGCCCGGCGGCAGCGCTGCGGCAGGCCGTCTACGGCCGCGACGTCGTGAAGACCTTCCAAGGCGAGCGCGATCCCTATACCATGAAGCCGGTCACGCCTCGATCGCCCGCGAAGGACACACGACTCGCGGCTCCGCCCGCGACCAAGTCTCCTGCTGCACGATCTGTCACGAAAGGACGTCGGTAGATGCCGCCCCTCTCGCCGACCATCGGGTCCTCGCCGCTCGACGGCCCGCCGCCCTCGCCGACCGACATGGGGGCCGCCGGGGCCGGACCCTTCTCGCCCCAAGGGCTCACCGGCGCTGGACCCGGCGGCCCCCAGACGATTCCGGCCGACCAGCTCCCGCCCGAAGTGCTCACCGGGATCATGCAGGCGGCGCAAAAGGTGTCGGCCCTGCTCGACAGTTTCGCTCAGGTGACGCCCGACAAGGGCGCCCAGCTTGGGCTGATCAAGGATCTGCTCGCGCGCTATCTGGCGGATATCACGTCAGCCGGCGCGGGACCAGTCTCCCCCACCAATCCAGGGCCGGCGCCCATGATGGGGGGAATGGATCGCGGAATCTCCTCCGCAGGTCCGGTGTAATGGGCGCCAGCATGAGGATCGGCAACTACGTGGCCGCACACTTCCGTGTGAGCGTGGTCGGCGATCTGGCCGTGCAGGAGTAGATCATGAGCGCATACGAATCCGGTCAGGCGTTTCTCCAGTCGGTCCTCGCCAAGCTGCCCGCCGACAAGCAGGCGGCGGCGAAGGCCCTCTTCGACGATCCGGTGGCGAAGGACGCCGTCACCCTCGTCGGGGACGGCGCGCTGGCTCGCTCGGACTACTCGAAGAACCTGGACGCGCTCAAGGCGAAGGAAGACGAACTGGCGACGTGGTTTGCCGACAACGAGGGGGCGCTGAAGGAGTACGTGGCGATCAAGCCGGAGTACGACAAGTTGAAGGCGACCCCGCCGCCCGACAAGAAGGATCCGCCCGCCGTCGACCCCCGCAAGGCAGCGGAGGATCTCCTCGCCGAGCAGGGGCCACACTTCCTCCAGGCCGCAGGCTGGCTCGCCGCCAAGGCGGTCGCGCACGAGCGGATGTTCGGCGAGGAACTGGACGTGGTGGGGTTGGCCGCCGACCCGCGCCTCGGCAAGCCGCTCAAGGGCGGTCCCGAGGGCCGCGTCGTCAGCCTGCCGGATCTCTACGCCGAGAAGTACGGCGAGAAAGTCTCTGCTAAGCAGAAGGAAGCCGACGAGAAGAAGTTCAACGAGGAAGTGGATCGGCGGCTGAAAGAGCGGGTCGCGCAGCAGGCGAGCAATCCGTTCCCGCTGCGCGGCGAGTCCTCCGTCCTCGACGTGCTCAGTGAGCAAGACGGCCCGGCCAAGCATACGATCGACACCGCGGTGGCGGAGTACGAACGGCTGCAGGGCGCGCGTGGCTAACTAGAGGGGAGCTATGGCGATTCAACTCGACGACGTCAACACCGTCACGACCAAGGAGATCATGCCTGGCGTCGTCGATGGCTACTTCAAGGCGGGACCCGTTGTCGCGATGGCGAAGTCCCGCTTCACCCGGAAGTGGATCGGGCCGCAGATCCAAGAGAACTTCATGTTCAAGCCGATGAAGGGCGGCGCCTACAAGAAGGGCGCGACCTTCGACGTCACCCGGCGGCAGACGCGCACGGGCATGCTGTTCACGCCGCGCTACTACCAGGTGAACGTCACCGAGTTCCTCGAAGACTTGGAAGTCGAAATGGCGGGGCCGCGCGCGGCCTTCTCGGTCATCCGCACCGACATGCAGCAGGCGGCGCTCACCATCTCGGCGATCCTCGAAATCGCGGTGATGCAGCACGGCCAGAACATCGCCGGCGCCGACCGCTCGGCTGAGATCAACGGCTTCGAGGAGGCGCTCAACGACGGGATCAACGCCAGCTGGAACGGGAACGTCTTCCCCTCCTACGGCGGCCAGACCCGCGCGGACGTCGCCCCGGCGCTCACCCCGCCGACCGGCCTCGTCCCGGCGAACAACGCCTCCGTCCTCTACCGCACGCTCCGCCACAGCTACTTCTCCTGCATCATCGGCAACGAGGCGCCCTCGACTGGGGTGACCACCAACCGGATGATGGGCTTCATCGCGGAGAACTTCCTCCCGCATCAGATCGTCGACACGACCCAGCCCGAGATCAACTGGCCCGGGTTCAAGTTCGACAAGGCGACGATCCTGATGTCGCAGTACGCGCCTGGGCAGGACGGCGTGAACGACGCTGACCTCGGCAACTACAACGCCACGGGCGAGACCTTCACGTGGCTCAACTGGGGGCCGCAGGGCGAGGACGCCTACATCCGCCTCTACATCGCGCAGTCGGCGAAGTTCGCCTTCGGCTTCACCGGCTTCAAGGGCGCCCGCGAAGACAACCAGGTCAGCGGACAGATTCTGTTCGGCGGCAACCTGACGGTCAAGGCGCTGCGGCTGTCGCGGCAACTGTACGGCTTCACTGCCTAACCCAGCGATCAGGACACAGGAGAATTAGTCATGCCGAATCGGTGGGAACAACCGGCAGTTTATCTGCAGTCAGGAGACCCCGAGTCCGAAAACGCCGCCAGCCTGCTCTACCCAGGACAGCTCGGCATTCGCTTCACGGTCATCCAGCCGACGCGCACCGCGCCCTCCCCCACGACCGTCGGCGGGCGGGCGAAGCGGTATCAGCTCGTCCAGTCCGACTCCGCGATGACAGTCGCGCCGTTCCTCGGCGCGGTCGCGTGGTGGTCCGACCACTCGAAGTACCTGGTGACCACCACCTCGCCCACCGTCGCGCAGGGCCGCAACCGCATCGCCGGACGCTTCTGCAACGCGATCACCCCGGGCAACTTCGGGTGCGTGCAGATCCAGGGCACCGGGCTGGTGAAGCTGATCGACGCGGTCACTCAGGCCAACGTCGTGGCCGGAGCCTACATCGTCCCGTCCTCGACCAACGCGAAGGCCGATGTGGTGGCCTCCGCGACCGCGCCGACCCAGCAGCCGCTCGGGACGGTCGACTCACCCCTGAACTTCAACGTCACGGATCTGACCGTCGCGGTCGATCTGAACATTCCGGAGACCAGCTAGGGAGCTTGGTGATCCATGACTGTTGATCGCACCCAGACGGAATTTCACGACCGCACCGGCAATCACATCGTCACGGTCGGGGTGGCGACGGGTCCGGCCTCCTACACGACCGGCGGTGACCTCACGGCGACCGAGGCGCTCTTCGGCTGTGGCATCGGGCGGCTTGATTGCGTGATCTTCGAGCCGTTCAGCAACGGGACGAACATCTACCTCGCCAAGTGGGTCGCTGGGGCGTCTGGCGTCGCCGGCAAGGTGATGTTCTTCGATCCTTCGACGAAGGCCGAAGTCGCCGCCACGACGGCCCTGAACGGGTTCACCGCGCGCTTCATCGCCTTCGTGCGGTAGGAGGTGCGCGACGGCTGATACCTTCGCCACAGTCTGGAAGACGGTGCGGCTGTACGCGCCCGCCGCCCCGCCCTTCCTGGTCCGTGCGTGGGTCACGAAGGTCTACAAGGATCTGGCGCGCACGCGGCACTGGGGGTTTCTGCGGGGGGAACTCCGGCTGACGATTGCCGCCTCGCGTGCGCTGGCCTCGGTCGCGGTCGTCAACGGCTCAGCGGTCGTGACCTCGGCGGGCCTCTTCGTCTTAGGGGATGCCGGTCGGCAGTTTCAGGTCAGCACCTTCCCGACCTACACGGTACAATCCTTCCAGTCGGCGAACCAGATCACCCTCGATGTGGCGTACGGCGAGCCCTCCAACGCGACCGCCGCCGCAACCATCCTCGATGCCTACTTCACCGCGCCGATCACCTTCGAGAGCTTCCGGCTGATCGTCGACCCGTACAACCAGCGGCGGCTGGCCTTCTGGATCACCGCCGATCAGCTCAACATCCTTGACCCCACGCGGCAGGCGAGCGATACTGGCCCGAGATGCTTGGTCGAGCGGCCGCCCTCGACCTACACCCCGACGCTGGGGCAGGTGCAGTACGAGTACTGGCCGCGGCCGACCGCCGCGCGGAGCTACCCCGCCTTCTACAACCTGCAGGCGGCGTCGCTCTCCGACACCTCGGTCTTCTCGGGAGTGCTCGGCGACGGCGGGGATGTCCTGATCGAGGGGGTGCTCGCACAGGCGGCCCTCTGGCCCGGCACGCCCGACCGGCCCAACGGCTACTTCAACGCTTCGGTCGCCAAGGCCAAGGCGGCCGACTACGCGATGAGCCTGCAGCGGATGGCGCTGCGGGATGACGAGCAGCATCCGGACGATCTGGCGACGGTGCATTGGGAGCGGTGGCCTCTTAGCGATTTAGCCTTTAATGATCAGGCACTTCGGGCAACCGATGCTACAATCGCGGATGTCTTCTGAGGTGATGCTATGAGTTTGAATACCCCCTTCAACAAGCCGGTCCTGCCCGACTCCGGCGATCTCGGCGGCGCGCTCCCGACCACGCGCGGGACCGATCCGCTGATCGATACGGGCGGATCCTCGGGGCTGCAAGCGCCCTTTGCGGCGGATGGCGCGGTGCTCGGCGATGCGTCGTCGCTCGATGAGACGGCCAATCCGGTGTCGGGTCTGCCGCTGCAGCCCAACCGCTTCCAGCCGTCCGAGACGCCCCCTGCGCCGCCGACCCTGACGACGCGCAACCCCGGGACGGTCGACCAGCAGTAAAATGGCGGCCCGCAGCTTTCAGATCGCGCTCGGCGCAGGAGCCACCCGCCTCTCAGATGTGTACATCGGCCTAACGCGCGGCGGACCCGGCGGCCCGGCGGAGAACATCGGGGGCTCAGCGGGGAATCCCGATGCGCGCTCGGATGTGCCCTACCGCGCGGTGGTCTTCTACGCCACGGGTGCGGCGGCGTTCGTCGGGGGGAGCGACATGGCGGGCACCAGCCTAACCCCGGTCTCCTCGACTACCTTCGGGGTGAAGGTGGATAGTGCGGCGGGCGTCCCCCCGTTGACGGTGGGGGCCTTCGAGGCAGGGCCGATGAAACTCTCGGACTACTGGGCGTCGGGGGCGGGATCGACGCTGCATATTCTGGCGGTGCCCTTCTAGGAGACTGCTGTGGCAAACTACTCAACCATTCTTCGGCGTACCGCCTCCACCACCGCCTCCCTCGGCTCGATTGCCGCGCCCGCCTCGGCGATGCGGCGGGGCGAACTCTACGACCTGATCTTCGGCTCGGAAGCGGCGGCGGCCGACAACCCGTTCCTCTACGTGCTGCAACGGTTCACGGCGGCGGGCACCTCCACCGCGGTGACTCCGCAGCCGCTCGACCCGGCGGATGCCGCCGCCGTCTCGGTCGCGGGGCAGAACCACACGGTCGAGCCGACCTATACCGCCAGCCAGATCCTGCTCGACCTCGCGCTCAACCAGCGGGCCTCTTTCCGCTGGTGGGCCTCCGACACGGGGCGGCTGGTCTATCCGGCGACGGCCAACAACGGCATTGGCATCGCCACGCCGACCAGCAGCGCGGTCGCGATCACCTCGACCGTCTTCTTCTGCGAGCGGTAGGCCCCGATGCGGGGGGCTACGGGTTACCTCACGCTCACGGATCCGGATCAGCCGCTGGTGGAGCGGGACACGGCGATCTGCGGTCACTGTCAGCGGGTGATCTTCCTCAAGCCGAACACGGCCGCGACGGTCTATCTGATCCTTGATCACACGACGCTCCAGTACCACGACGAGGCGGGGGCCTTCTGTCGGGTGTGCATGCGGCCGATCTGCCTCCCCTGCCATGATCGCGGGCGCTGCGTGCCGTGGGAGCGGATGATGGAGCTGATCGAAGCGCGCGACCGGCTCATCAGACAGGTGCTCGGTGGCTGACTCTAAGATTTCCGGCCTGACCGTCGGCGTGCCCCTCGCGACCGACATCATCCCGTATGTCGATCTGGTCGCGGTCGCCACCAAGAAAGCCCTGGTCTCCTCGGTGCGTGGGCTGGTGCAGAGCGTCGGGACCGAGACGGGGGCGGTCAACACGGGCACGACGACCATCTCCTTTACCGATGCGATCCCCACCATCAGTCAGGGCACCGAGTTCATGACGGCGACGATCACGCCGCTGAACGCGAGCCATATTCTGGAGATCACCGTCACCGTCTTCCTGACCTCGACCAACACCCCGTGGCTGATCGCGGCGCTGTTTCAGGATGCCGTCACCAATGCGCTGGCGGTGGGGGCGACCTTCAACAACCTCTCGACCGCCGGAGGCATGATCACCTTCACGCACCGCATGACGGCCGGCACCACCTCCGCCACGACCTTCCGCGTGCGCTGCGGCCCCTCGGCGGCGGCGACGATCACCTTCAACGGGCAGTCGGGCGGGCGGATCTTCGGCGGGGTGCTCGCCTCTAGTATCCTCATCAAGGAACTGGCGGCGTAGCGTATGTCCTTCTTCATCCTGCAGGAGGACGGCGCGAGCAAGATCCTGCTGGAAGATGGCAGCAGCGCACTCCTGCTCGATCCGGTGACAGGGCTGGATCAGTTCTATTGGCCCCCGGTCTTTCCGGATCGCATCCCGCCCCTGCGGATCACGCACAGCAAGCACTGGGAGGAGGGCGCGGCGGTCTTTGTCCCCAAGACGATCCCGATCCCCGACATCCTCAGCACACGCGGCTGGCTCCCGGCCTATCCGGATCGGATTCCGCCGCGGCTGATCCTGCGGGAGCTGATCGAGCCGACCTCCGGCGCACTGACCACCACCACCGCGCTGGTGCCTTCGGCGTGGTTCCCCTCGTATCCTGACCGCGCCGTCCCACGACAAGCGACGCCGCTCCGACAAGGGCAGGTCGACGCCACCCCGCCATTCCAGGGGGTGGTCGCGTCGGTGCAGCTCGGGTGGCTGCCGCGCTTCCCCGATCAGATCCGGAGTCATCGGTCGCTCGGGCCATCTGGATCGGTGGGGTCGCTGGGGCCGTCCGATATCGCGTACCAGTCGGCACTGAGCATCCTCGGGGGCAGCGTTTCCTGCCTCACCTGGGTCGACCGCCGCCTCACGCCGACGGATCTCTTGACCGAGATCGGTAGTGCATCCATGCTGCTCCGGCTCAAGCTGACGCGCACGGATCTCATCGCCGAGGCCCTCTGCTAAGGTAGACCTATGGCTGACCCCACTGCCTTCCCGATCAATCAGCTCGCCACCGGCCAGTACACCGCCGTGCTCGTCGGCAACGACGGGGTGACCCCGCTGCCCGCCGGGTCGCTGCTCACCCTGACCCTGACGCTCTACGTGATCAAGCAGGACGGCACGCAAACGGTCGTCAACAGCCGCAACGTGCAGAACGTGCTGAACGCGAATAACGTCACCATCGACAGCAACGGTAACCTCACCTGGAATATCCAGGTCGGCGACACGACCTTGGTCGAGACGATCCCCTTCGAGCGCCACATCGCCGTCTTCGCGTGGACGTGGGCGGGCGGGCCGGTGCGTCGAATAAAGCGAAGAGCCGGTGAGC
>VFSW01008419.1_pt1 | contig 14819 bp, 9 predicted proteins | sample 5358111 | NCBI WGS metagenome assembly VFSW01 (sample SAMN11554181, study PRJNA540505) | mine drainage metagenome | isolation source: sediment from site ElyBrook_90M | place: USA: Ely Copper Mine, Vershire, VT | collected 2017 | reverse complement strand
ATACTCGGCCTGCCCGAAACAGTTTTCGAGCAAACTCACCACACTATTGCCAAATCCAAACAAGGCGCCCAAATAAGATGGTTTGCCGAAGAGGCCGAGGCGCGGCTTCGCCGGATTCAGCAGGCAGTGGGCGAATATGCGCCATGGTTTTCGCCGGAGTTTGCAGCATTGCGGGATGATGCCACGGTCAACCTTAAACTGATGGACAGCATCGCGCTGGAGCAGTTGCCGCAATTCATAGACCAACTGATTAACCGGGTCGAATGTGCGCTCCATTCTACGGTCCAAGAACAAGGACTTCTGTATGGACGCCTTCGCGACCAACTTCTCAAAGCGCGGGCGAACACGGAGCGCTTAATCATTGATCTTCGAATGATCGCACATATGTCCGGGATGCTTGCGGAGGAAATGGACTTCAAGCTGTTGCTCAACAGCCGTCGCAAACTCGTGTCCGTGGGCTTCGATGTGGAAACAAATCATCTGCATCCTGCTTGCTACGACCTGCTTTGTACCGAGTCTCGCACCGCTGTCTTTGTCGCCATCGCCAAGGAAGATATTCCCCAAGAGTGCTGGTTCCTGCTAGGCCGAACGCACACGCTGGATGGCGGACGGCCGGTGCTGCTCTCTTGGACTGGAACTTTGTTCGAGTATTTAATGCCCTCGCTTTGGATGCGTTCCTACCCCAACACGCTTTTGGAGCGCTCGCGGGCGGCCGCCGTACGTTCGCAACAGACATACGCTGCACGAAAAGGCGTTCCTTGGGGCATTTCCGAATCCGCCTATTTCAAACTGGACGAGGCCGGAAATTACCAGTACTACGCCTTTGGCCTTTCTCATCTCGCATTGCACAAACGAGAGATGAATGCACTTGTGATATCCCCGTATTCAACATTTCTCGCGCTGGATATTGATCCGGTGGGAGCGGTGCGCAATCTACGCAGAATGGCTGACATGGGGTGGTTCGGGAGCCATGGCTTCTACGAAGCCGCGGACTTCACCTCTAAACGGCGCAAGTTCTGGCAGCATCGTCATCAGTTGGTCCGGTGCTGGATGGCCCACCATCAAGGGATGAGCCTGTTGGCCTTGGCCAATTTCCTGAATGACAGCGTTGTGCAGGAGTGGTTTCACGCTGAGCGGCGTGTGCAGGCCACAGAGCTGCTGCTACACGAAAAACCGGTCGCGCATGTACGACGCCGAGATATACCGCACAGACTTGCTGCGGCGTGACCTAAGATCTCGATCAAAGCGGAAGTTGGGATTCGTGGTCTTCAAGGTCTGCAGAGTGTCCGGGAAAAACGGCGTCTTCGGACAGTCGATTGTAATAGGCAGGTACGAACTTTGCGGAAGCTGTCCTTATGTAAACAGCGCCCATTTCAACCATATCGCTCTTCTCGACAGTGTGAATAACCAAGACCACTAGCCCGCCACCGCCATTGTGGCTTCGTCGCGTCTGGTCGGAGTGGGCCAGGCTCCTGGAGCGACTCACGGACTCGGTAGTTAGGTTGCAGAGCAGCGATCGCATGCTCATCGAGACGTTCTGGAACCATTACCACAACCGCGATGCTGCAAAAGAGCGAGGCAGAGCTTAACCTCCTGGAGCACCCGTTTTCCCGCTCCCGCCCAGAAACATCCGTTTTCGGGCGAGTTTCACGCTAATCTCGTGACCTCGCAGATTCAGGTACTTGCAAAAGCGGACGGCGAGAGGATTTTGGGCAGCAAACAATAAGGTCAAATGACTGAAATTGCGATTTTGCGACAGTTTGCGATGGAGCCTAATGCGACCAAGCGGCATCGCAGCATCGGCACATTTGTCGTGGCGCGAAGGACTCAGGGTCTCTCGGACGCCAGGTACACTACAAGGGCACTCAGTAGCGCGAGCACTCCGAAGACGGAAATTAAAAGGAGGAGATTCCAATCTACTTGTCCAGATGCGGTTGGTAGAAGATGAAGCGCTCGTGGATGCGTGAGCTCCGAGCACCACGACGCCCAACGCAGACCGTGGTGGTACTGCGACGCAACAAAGACAACGCCCACGAACAAAACGACGAACCACGCGAAAGTTTGCGCGATCATGATGGGCTGATTGACGCGCTTGGTCGAGGAGTTCCGGCGATGCAGTTGCGCTCTCCACCAGAGCAGGCTCGGTGAGCCGCAAGGCGCAGAGCGCTCCGATTCATTCCGCGCGCATAGGAAGGTCTGCGTTACTAGAACGAGATCGCAGCAGTTGCCGCAGGCATCCACATGGGCGCGCAATTCCGGGCTGCAACCCTGGGGCCATTGGCCATTCTTCAGCGCCTGAGACAGCTCGTTTTCGTAGGAGCAAGGGCGAAACCTCATGCTCTCCTCCGATCCGTGCCGAGCTGCTTCCGGAGCAGACGGGCAATTTTTCGCCGCGCCCGGAAAAGCAGCAGACGAATACCCGCCGCGCTCAGGCCGGTGATCTCGGAGATCTCACGGTGCGAATAGCCTTCGGCGTGGGCCAACCAAAGAAGCTGCCGCTCGCGCGGGCGCATGCGTGCCATGGCTGGGTCGAGTGCGGCCTGAGAATCGATGCGCGACAACCCGTCTGGAGCCGCCAGAAGCCGTTCAGGAACGTCTTCCATGCACGCTGCGCGCGGCCGTTTCCAGTGGTCGCGCAAGAGATTGGTCGCAATGCGGTAGAGGTAGCGCCGGTAGTTTACCTCACCGCCTTCCGGGCGCGATGCACACAGGAAGCGGAGATAGCTTTCCTGCACCAGATCCTCAGCCAGGGCTTGGTTCCCCGAGACCCGCGTCAGATAGGCACGCAGCGCCGGCGCGGAGCGCTGATAGAAGCCGGCGAAGGCATCGCTGTCCATGGGCGGTTCGTCAGTTCGCGATGCCCCAAGAGTCTCGACATTCGGGATAGCATATTCCCCGGTCGTATCAGCTTTCCTCATGGCTGCATTCCCGAGCAGCCATCCGGCTGCTGCGTGGATCAGGCAGCAAGTTGATTCTAGTTCTTTGCTCCGCTCTCCGGCATCAAGCCGAGATGCCGGGCCAGCACCCACGTGATTCCCGCCGAAATGATAAACCCGAGGCCAGGCATCAGCACGACCGTCCCGATCACGAGTAGAGCGCCGCCGCCTTCGGCCACGTTATGGCGCAGCGAGAGCAGGCCGACGCCCAGCAGCGTCATCACGATTCCGATCTGCAGCGGCGTGAGAACCCGTGCGACTGGACTCGGAACCGGCGCCTGACGTTCGAAGCCGACTGCGATCGGTGTCGCCTCCAGGAAGCGCTTGCCCGCGTCGGTGCTCATGTAAGTGAGCACTTCTTGTGAGGTGCCAAACCTCTCGATCAGCTTGCCGTGCACATCCGTCTGCAGTTTGAAGATGCGACCCCAACGCCTGTTTTCGAGCAGAACATGCGTCAGCCAGAGTAGCGCGCCAAGAACGCAAACAAAAATCAGAAACGGAACGCCATCGCTGATCAGTTCCTGGTCAACTCCAGAAGGCCGCTGACTGGACATCTCAGGCCAGAGCTTGCGCTCCAGCGTCTGGCTGGGCTGCTCATGTTCTCCATGCAGGTTGTTAAAGAGGTAGAAGTCGGGATTTTGTGCGATCTCGGGATGAGCTTTCAAGAAGCGCTCCAGTTCGGGATTGTTGCGGTTCACGTATTCCACATTTGAGAGTAGCGAGGGGTCTCGCGCCACAACCTCGGCCAAGGTGGGGCTGACGCGCAACTCCTGAAGGAGTTGGTCCTGGAGGGCGGCCAGATCCTTTTCGCTTATCTGCGGAGAATCGGCCGCCCCTGCTGGTTGCGCGGCCCGTGCTGTCTGCGCAGCGCCGCCCGGGGTAAACAACGCTAGAAACGCCACGACCGCCAGGACCGTTGCCATGCACCGCCGCTGCTTGCCCATGTCGATGTTCCCTCCTGAGAGAAATGCCTTGAGGCATCTCTACACACACAACGAATGGCAACTGGAAATGGTTAACAACAATTTTCAGGGTTTTGTGCCTCTCAAGCCATGTGGGGATCCCAGAATCCGACTCCGACTCTGCCGGATGCTCCACCCTCCACGCAGCTAGACGGCTGCCACGCTGCCACTCGGACGGGTGAAGTCATTGGACAGCACTCAATTGGCCAGACCAGGCAATCGCGCCCAAATCCTGGCGATGTTACGTCAACCATCGGTCGAAACGGCATTGCTAAGGGTATTCTCCGAAGCTAAAGCAATTTAAGATAGCGGAGGTCGGAATCGATCAATTGGACATGTGAGCCAACAGCGATCGGCATAGATTCCGGCTAACGGGGCGCGAATCTGTCGCATAATGAAGCCAATCGGAGACCGTTGCTAGACGTCGCTCGGCTGGATCAGCTCACTACTGCTTGATCACCGTGCCGTCGCGCTTGCGAATTTCTCCCCAACCACCGTTCAGTCCGTTCTCGTTTTGGGTGAATGGTGACTTGGCCGCGGCCTTCTCGTCGATCTCGATCCCCCAGCCTGGCTTTTCGCTCACCCAAAGATATGCGTCCTTCATCTCCGGGCAACCGTGGAAAATTTCCTGCGTACGCTCGTTGAATGGTGAGTACTCCTGAATGCCGAAGTTGTAGCTGACGATGTCGAGCGTTACGTTGGCCATGTGCCCCACCGGAGACACATCGCCCGGCCCATGCCAGGCCGTACGCACGCCGAACTGCTCAGCCAGGATGGCAATCTTGCGCGCCGGCGTGAACCCTCCAGCCTGCGAGACGTGTACCCGGATGTAGTCGATCAGGCGCTCGGAAATCAGCGGTTGCCATTCGTGGGGACTGTTGAAGAGTTCGCCCATCGCGATCGGAGTGGCACAATTCTGGCGAATCTGTCGGAAATAGCCGAGATCTTCCGGTGAAAGTGGATCTTCCAGAAAAAACATTTTGAATTTTTCCGCATCCTTGCAAAACTGAACGGCCTGGTTCGGCAATAGCCGTTCGTGCATATCGTGGAGCAGTTCCACTTCCTCGCCCAATTCCTCCCGGCATTTCTCCAACAGCTTCAACGCCCGCCGCATATAGTACGCGGGTTCAAACACCGGCTTCTCGTGCAGGGCCTGCACCGCGGTCCCGCTGCGCCGCGCTCCGTATCCAGCCATACCCGGTACACCCACTTGCACGCGCACGTTGCGAAAGCCTTGACTGATAAATCGCTTTGCGTTGTCGATCACCTCAGCGAACTCGGCGCCATCAGCGTGTGTGTAGGTGTCAACCGCCTCGCGGCATTTGCCTCCCGCAAGTTGATACACCGGCATACCCGCCTGTCGGCCCTTGATATCCCAGAGCGCCTGGTCGACGCCGCTCAGCGCGTTGTTGAGCACCGGTCCGTTCTTCCAATAGGAACTGTCGTAACACGACTGCCAGATATCTTCGATGCGATCGGTCGTCTTGTTCAGCAGAAAGGGTTTGAGGTATTTCTCGACGGCTGGTCTCACCAGGTCGGCACGTTGCGTGAAGGTGGCGCAGCCGTAGCCGTAGAGACCATCCTGGTCGGTGGTGACCTTCACCACCGTAAGCCGTACGCCCGCAGGCTGGCATTCGATGACGCTGATGTCTTTGATGCGCGGAGCTGGCATGCCGCGACCGACGCGCGCCAGTTGTTCCTGCGATCTGACGAGGGGGGTCGCCGCTGCAAATAATCCAGCGCTCGCCACGGATTTCAACAAATCACGACGTTGCATAGACATTAGCCAATCCTCACACGCCTTTACCGGACTCATAGGATGCGGGAGCGCGAGATGGTCTGCCCAATCAGTTGGGACTCGGAAGCCATTGGCGAGAAATGTTATGCCGCTATAGCGAGCGGGTCAATTCCGGCGTGCGGAAGAAACTATTGAAGTTTGGCGTACTCGGCTTTGGCTTGCTTCAGGATCCGGATGTCGGGGTCGGCATCTTTCCACAATGTCAGGAAGTCCTGGTATGCGGACTTCGCCTTGACCTTATCGCCCTGGATTGCGTAGGCGCGAGCGAGATCGATGCGGGCCACCGCCCCGATTTCGGTGTTCAAAACTACGCCACGATGATTGATGATTTTCTGAAATTCTGCAGCGGCCTCTTGCCCACGGTGCGAAAGCAGGTACGCTTTGCCACGGAGATAGGCGGGCATGTATAAGTCGAACCAACCAGACTCGTAGGGTATTGCTGGGGCGAAAAGTTCCAGTGCACGCGCGGTATTGCCGCGCTTCAACTCGATAGATCCGCGAATCAGCGGAATCCTCACCTTATACATATAACCGTCGGGAGGGCTCTTGCGTTCCAGGATGTCTACCATCTTGGTCGCGGCCGCCGGGTCGCTCGACAGCATTAGCGCAGTCGGCGGCTCGCCTCCCAGTTTCGCGGCTTCGGCAGCATATCTGCGAGCTTCATCGGTATTGCCAACCAACGCTTCCCGGAATGCGGCGTCGGAGAGAAAGTCGGCCGCGACGGCGGTATCTTTTTCCCGGAGCGCAATCTCTTTCATGCGTGCGGTTAGTTGCCTAGCCGCACTGAAGCGCCCAAAGTAAGCTGCTGTATTCGTCTCCTCCCTGAGCGCCATGATTTCGAACCCGGGCTCGCTAGAGAGTGCGGTGGTCACTCTCGCCATCTCCTTTGCGTCGTCTCTGAGAAAGGCCAGAAGATAAAGGTTGGCTTCCACTTGTCCCGCGGCCAGATGGCGTGCCTTCGCATCCTCGTATACGGCTTCGGCCTCCGCCAACCGATTCAGAGCCATGTAGTCTTCCATGAGGCCTGCGTACGGAATCGCCTGTCCCGGATCCAAGTCCCTGGCCTTGGCGAACTCTTCTGCAGAGCGCTCATACCTCCCCAATACACCATTTTCGAGTCCCAGGATGCGGTGCGGTGCAGACTCCCGCGGATAGCTTTGTTCCCACAGTTCGCAATTCTCCATGGTTTGCTGCAAGTCGAAGCTGACCGTTTGATGGTAGCCCGCCGCAATGTCGAACCTCTCCCGCTCACTTGCGCGTTTGCGCAGTTCGTAAGCCTTGCGTATCGGCTCCTGTGCTAAGCCGTACTTCCCAAGAACGCTGTACGAGCGTCCGAGTGCGAGGTACGCCTCTGCGAAGCCATGGTCCAGTTCGATTGCTTTTTGAAACAGTGGAAGGGCACCGGAGGGGTCGCCTTTGTCCCACTTGGACACACCAAGGCTATAGGCTTTCAAAGCCTCCAGGTCCGGTGTCGTGGCTTGCTCTAGGGGTGCGTCAAACTTCTGAACGGTGGCCAGCGATTCTCCCAGCTTCAGTCGCATGTTCTGAGCCGCTGCGCCCAGCGCATTTAGCACCTGTTCCCGGCTTCCGATCTCGACTTGTTGAGTGTCTAGCTCCTCACCTGTGTGGCAGTTGAATGCAGTGAGACCGAGCACGTAGTTGGTGCCTAGGCGAGAGATGGATCCTTTGACCACCGCCGTGCTCCCAGCCCGCTCACAAACGTCTCGGGCCAACTCCGGCCTGAGGGTTCCGCCGAGCGGTCGCATCATGAGCTTCAACTGCTCATCGACTTTTTGTTCCGAGAGAACATCGAGGAAGGGTGACTGCTCCAATTGCACGCGCAAGCCTTGTCTTAAGGTGTCATCAAACACAGGATCGCCCGTGCTGTTCGCAAAATCCGCGAGGACGATGGTGTCCTTTTCCGTCAGTCGGCGTTCCTTGCGTGAGTATAGGTGCCACGCCAGAGCCAACACGAGAGCCAGGGTCACTGAACTGGCGACCGCCCACCAAACGAGACGTCGAGACCAGGGCGCCTGAGTGGGCGCGTGCTGGGCCAGTCCTTCTGGCGCCGCAGGGGAACCGGGTCCACTTTCCGCTACCCATTCCGCTCCGGCCATCCAGCGGTAACCGCGACGAGTGAGCGTTTCGATGAACCGCGGGTTCTCCGCGGAATCGCCCAGGACCTGTCGAAGTCGGTTCATGGCAGCGCCAATGCTGTGCTCGAACTCGACAACGGTGCCGTCCGGCCAGAGGCATTGCTGGATTTCGGCTCGACTGACAACTTTGCCGGAGCGCTCCAACAACATCCTTAGAATTTGGAAGGATTGCTCCGGGAGCCGGACGGCCGGAACCCCCGTCTTGCGCAGCTCACCGCCTTGAAGATCGAGTTCGAAGTCTTGGAAACGTACGGAAACAAAGGACTCTTTGTTTTCGGGCACTCCAGCCTCCGGCGTGGAAGGAGTTTACCATCTTCACCGTTTGTTCCTTGGCTGGCCTATAACGGCGCTCCTTTCGGAGTCGTTTGCAGGCTGATCGGTGCCCTCAAACCGGTGGTTCATCCACTCCTCGACGACAGAATCGTTCGGGATGCGATGGTGACGCAATCGTGACGTCGCCTGCAGAGCAGCATTTTTCGTCCCGGGTCATTTTCGTCCCTGCAACGCGATTTCGCGGAGGTGAGGGATGATACGGTTACTTATCAGTGGCTTAACGATGTGTTTGATCTTGGCGGCGCCGGCCTTAGGTACACCAAAGAGGCCACAGAAGGGGCAAGCCGTGAGTGAGGAGCAAATCACCATTCGGATTCGCGACTACGCCCAAGCTAACCCCTTGGTCCGGCAGCACGCCGAACAGGTCGCGGGCGAAATCTTGCAAAAGGCAGGGGTGGCGACGCGCTGGATCGACTGCCCGGTCGGCTCACCCGCTGGCTTGGCGTGTTCCAGCCCCGGGTCAACCCTGGACTTTTTTGTGAACCTACTCCCCTACTCCATGTCAGACTGTCTGCACCGACCTGGAGGGGCGCTTGGTTTTGCGATCGAAGGGAGCGGCAACAAGTTCGGATACATCGCATCCGTTTTCTACGATGTCACGAGGGAGAGCGCCGCAGAACGCCAAGTGGATTTCGGCGAATTGCTGGGAGATGCAATCGCCCACGAGCTTGGGCACTTGCTGCTGGGTACAAACTCCCACTCTCCCTCGGGGCTAATGTGCGCTTTTTGGTCTGGCAACCAGTTCCGCCTTGCCGCTCAAGGCCTCCTCACGTTCTCGGACGCTGAGACGAAGCGAATTCAAGCGGCGATAACCGCGCGGACGCTGCCCGCAAACGAATTCACCGAGCAACGACAGGCTGTGGCCACCAATCGGCAAGGGCAATCTCTGGCTACCAATACCGCGTCAGAATGAAGCCTTCAATGCCAACTGGATTGTCCGTGGATCATAGGCGGAGGTGATGGCGCCGAAATTGCTAGCTCCGAACCGTGTGCTTATACCGCCATTCAACGTGTCCCCTACCCATTGAGGGTGGTTCCAGACGTTGAAGAACTCCGCGCGGAATTGGAGATTGGTGCCGCGTTCTTCATTGATAAGGACGTTCTTGAACAAAGAAATGTTCCAGTTGTCGCGACCGGGGCCGCGCACACCGTTATGGGGTTCGTTCCCCCAGGTTCCTGGGGCTGGCATGGAAAACACAGAAGTATCGAACCATTGGTTGACGGTATGAGGATTGACCATTATCCCGTTTGTGTTTGGACGGTTGGCAGTATTGGGGACGATATTCGCAACGTTTGGGCCAGCTAATCCGATGTTCAGTGGAGCGCCAGATATCGCCGTAACGATGCCCGATATCTCCCAGCCACCAAGGGCCATTTTCAGTGGTCGGTTTCCGCTGTTTTTTAACAGCCCAGTCCGATAGACGAAGTTGGTGAAAAAGTTGCTTCTGATGTCGAACGCTGAAGGTCCAAAATCGTATTTCCATCCCTGGTAGGGGTCGGAAATATTGTAGAGATCCCCTTGGCTTTCCGTTATGCCGTCGAAGGAATCATTGGTGTGGGAATAGGTATATCCACCCTGAAAAGTCAGATCGTTTTTCAAAGTCGTGCCGCGAATAGATATCTGGATCGAATTGTAATCCCCGTTTGCCCCGTTTTGTGCCATGAGCACACTGTTGTATCCAACGTAAGGGACGCGTGCATTGTAGGTTTGACCGAGGGCGCTGTTGGTCGCGAATCCTGGCAGGAGGCTCTGCTGTGGTAAGTTGGTCTCGGCGTAAAAATTCTGATGTCGGTTCTGGGTGCCCACATAAGCTACTGACAACACCGTTTTTCCGATCGGCTGTTGAATGCCCAAACTGAATTGGCTGCTTCTGGGCGCGGCGTAGTTATTCCACTCCATGCCAGTGAGGCCGCTGACCGGGATCGAAGCCTGAATTGTGGAGCCTATCGGAATGCTCGTGCCGGGATTGGAGAGAGACACCAGATGGAACTTGACTCCCGCTGAGAACGGAGCGTTTCCCGCCATGTTGTACGAGTCATTGCCTTGAAGCCTCTCATACATAATGCCGTAGCCCCCGCGGAGCACAGTCTTACCGGAGGGAGTCAGACTGTAGGCAAAGCCAAGCCGCGGCCCAAAGTTCAGCCAGGTGCCGTTCACGCACCCCGCAGGGAGGCCATGAGTCCCACAGATGCCCACGCCGTTGACATAGAGAGGCGTTCCCGCCAAAATCGGGTTTGGGCCAATCCCAAGTCCCGGGCTGGTGGGAAGGATGGTCTGGAAATCCGAGCTGAGCTCAGCGGCAGCCGCTGAATTATACAAGGTCGCATAGAAGTTGGACATTTCCTTGTTAGATTCATCCGTATGCGGCATGCCCTCCCATCGCAAACCTAGATTCAGGGTGAGCCGGTTCGCCGCGCGCCAATTGTCCTGAAAATACGCGGCAGGAGAAACGCTGTTCCAGTGCCCGATAGCTTGGATCGCCGCTTCGTTGTAGTTTGTTGAGTAGCCAAGCAGATAGTCGGCGAAATCGTTTCCCGTAAAGAGGCCAGTAAAGACGAAGTCGCCTTGCGTGCCCTGAAACCAATCCTGAACCTTCCGGAACAGCAACCAGCTCGCTCCCATTCGGAACTGATGTCTTCCCCTTGTCCAGGAAACGTCATCCCGAACCTGATAGCTATTCGCGGAATTCTTCCAAGGAGTCACGCCTGACGAGTATCGCGCTCCAGTGCTACCGACCAATAGGATGGATGGAATGCGGTTGTCGGAATTCGGCCCGCTAAAGTAGCGATTAAACACGAAATCGGATGGCGCAGCGACTAAGCCGTTGGGGAGAACCGCGATGCGATCTCCGTTGTAATTGAAGGACGATTCATTAACCAGCATCGGGCTGATGATATATGTGGAGTGGACCACGGCCGCATAAGAGGGACTACTGAGACTACTGCCGATAGACGGCACATTATCTGGGCTGAACAGAGCCGTTCCGAAATTTTGAGAGACCTGGTCGGCGACGAAGTGTCCAAATATCACCAGCTTTTCGCCGACGTTTTGATCGATACGGACAATTTCTTCCCGTACGTTGGTCGGCAAGTTGTTGCCGCCGATGAAGAGGTTGCCGGTATTGGCCGCCGGAAAGATACCGTCATATTTGCCGCCGGCAGTCAGCAATGCCTGAGCATTCGCGTTCAACAGATTCCCCGGGATTTTGTTGTTGTTGAAAAGCACCCACAAGGTCGGGTCGGGAGCGCCGTTGGTGCAGCCGCTCAGAGCCTGTCCCGCGGTTGCAAACTCGTTCTGAATGACGGAGGACACTAGGCAAACGGGCGGAGAGTGCAGCTCCGCCAGAGCGTAACCTGAGGTCGAGAAATCACCCCGATAAAAGGCGGTCGGAGGAACCGTCACACCGAGCGTCTGACCTTGAATGAGCCTGCGCCATTCCATGTTGTAAAAAAAGAACGTTTTGGTTTTGTTCGGGTTGTACAACTTTCCGAACGTTACAGGGCCGCCCACATTAAAGCCGAATAGGTTGTACCGGAGCTCGGCAACAGGAGCCGGAGCAAAATTGAAATAATTGCGAGCATCTAGAGCGTCGTTTTGGAAGAACTCCCACAGCGAGGCGTGCAACGCCTTAGTCCCAGACTTCAACACGGAACTGATGGTTCCTCCTGAGGAGAGACCATACTCGGCGCCGTAGTTCGAGGTGAGGGTTTGCGTCTCTGCGATGGCGTCGATCGACGGCGCGATGATAGAGCTGCCGGCCCCGCCACGGTCGTTGTTCTCCCCGCCGTCCAGCAAATACACGTTGTGGCCCTGACGGTTGCCGTTGAAGCTCACATTGGAGTTTGCAGCTAGCGACGTCGGTGGTTGAAACGACGGCATCAAGTTCGAAGCGCCTGGCGTCAATGTGATGTAGGTATAGATGCTGCGGCCATTCGTGGAGAGTTCAGAGATCTGTGTTCCGTTAACAAGAGAACTCTGTTCACCGCTGTCGGCTTGGATGCCAATAGGGGTCGATTCGACCAACACAGGCTCTATTCTCGTTCCGATCTTCATCCGAAAATCGACGCGCACGCGGTCATTTACGTTCAATACGACTCCTTGGGACTGCTGTACTTCGAATCCAGGAGATTCGGCCTTCACATCATATGTTCCAATGGGCAACCCGAAGGCCAAGTACTGACCGACACCGTTGGTGACCGAAGTACGCAGGGCTCCAGTTTGGTCATTAGCAATGGTAACCGTCACGCTCGGCAACAGACCGCCGGTTTGGTCGGTAACCGTTCCCGCAATGGTTCCCTCTTGAGCGGCAAGAGAAAGGGATGAAGCCAGAACTGATGCGAAGAGGAAAGCACTCTGCTTGAGCCACGAACTCCTGTCAGCGGAGAACGAGCAGAGCACCGACGAAGATGAACAGCGCATGATCTGATCTCCGCCCCCGACGTTTCGGGTTCGTCGTCAGCCCGGTTGGCAGGATTATACGCTGGCTCTGGTAGGCGAGGGACTATTGGGCGTCGCACAAGTCGTTTGCCTGGACGGAGTCGACCTGGTCCCCGCGTTCACCAAATATAAGATTCGCGTCACCGTGAAGTTTGCAGTGGCGATAAAGAGCCTGCGAGGAAGTTTCTTCGATTCTGAGTGACTAAACATGAGAAGAGGTTTTGTTAGAGATGTTCTTAGGGCGCCGGAATACGAGGACAGGAAAACCCTCGGTCTCGATTGACGACTTCAGGGCCTAGCGCTCATTGAGAGAATTCCAAGTGGTTTGTCGCTAGCCTTGATCGGAAACGCCTCGGCATGACACTTCGGATTGGAAGAGGAGTCGTTCCGAGGCGTTTTCGATAAGGAGACTAGGAGGAAGCCGCTGGCGTTTGCGGCGGACGCGGTGCACTATGGGATTTGAACGGCGGTTTGGGGCGCAACAGTTCGATGGGTAGGCACCGGAAAAGCCGATCGAGACCGTGTGCGGTGGTGCAGAAAGCTGCCGGAGGGTTGGTGGAGGGTGGTGAGAGATGTCGTGGAGTTCGGGTGAGCACACGGATGTATCGGCGTGCCGGAGCACATCCTCGGGTCGTCGGTGATGAAGGCATCAGGAAGAATCGAAGTACATGCATGCTGATAGTTCCGCAGCAGTAAATCTCTGAATCACCATCATCGATGCGCCGCAGCGTGGACAGTGCCAGAGAGAAGAGCTTTCAGATCGGAACACGTGTGCTGTAACTTCCTCTGGCGTCGACCTATTGGAAGCCAGGAGTTGTCGACCCAAGGCCAAGTGAGAAGCCCGAAAACGATTGGCAAGAAAGCCGAAGTGCCGGATGCGGACAAAGCCTTTGGGCAGCACGTGCAGAAAGAAGCGACGTAAAAACTCGGTCGCGCCCAGAGTCATCTTGCCTTGCTTGCTGCCGTGGGCGTAATCCTTCCAGCGGAAAGTCACGCGTTCTTGGTCAAAGGCTAACAATCGATGATTGGAAATCGCTCCGCGATGGGTGTAGCGACCCAGATAGCGCAACACCTGCATGGGGCCGCCGAAAGCCGGCTTGGCGTAGACCACCCAGTCGTGACGATGGAGCCGGCGGAGTATTTTTGCAAACTGTGGTGGATCGGCGAGAGTTGCAGCCGGGCCCGCACACTGGAGCTTCTTGCTGCGGTGGAAGCGTTTGAGGCCAGCAAGAAACTTGCCCCGAAAGACACGACTCAGGACTCTGACGGGTAAGAAGAAAGGATAGTGCGGACGAACCCATGGACGATGATCTGGTGAAAGCCCGCCCGCGGGAATGACACAGTGAATGTGGGGATGCAGGAGCAGGTTCTGTCCCCAGGTGTGCAGGATGGCGATTACACCGATCTCAGCTCCGAGGTGCTTCGGATCGGATGCAATTTCCAGCAACGTTTGCGCAGTGGTGGTGAACAACAGATCGTAGAACAGGCGCGGGTTCTCCAAAGCCAAGACATTCAGCTCGTGAGGTACGGTGAAGACCACGTGGAAATAGCTGGTGTCGAAGAGTTCGCGTTCCCGTGCCGCCAACCAGCGTTGGCGCGCTTGTGCCTGACACTTGGGACAGTGGCGATTGCGACACGAGTTGTAGGAGATGGCCTGATATCCGCAACGCGGGCAAGCATCGCGATGCCCGCCGAGAGCGGCAGTGCGGCAGCGTTGAATGGCACGAAAGGCTTTGAGCTGCTGATAATCAAAGCTCGATCGGTACCGATCCAAGAAGCGATCGCCCTGCACCCGTAGAATGTCGGCCACCTCGAGGGTGGGCCGAGTCATTCGTTATCGTTTCGTCTAAAGCGTCGGGGGACGTTCTCGCTGCTGGACAGAGTGAGCGTGTCCAGCGGATTGGTGACCATCTGCAAATGCCGTTGCGACAAGTGCAAGTACTGAGCAGTGGTCTCCAGATCTCCGTGTCCAAGCAGAACTTGGATCGTGCGCAAGTCGGTGCCCGCTTCCAACAAATGGGTGGCCCAACTGTGGCGCAGCTCGCTGCGCCGGGATCAAGAAACGTGTCTATCCCCACGTGCTCCGCCACTGCTTCGCCACTCACTTGCTCGAATCTGGCGCCGACCTCCACACCATCCAAATCCTGTTAGGCCATCACGATCTGAAAGAAACCGCTCGCTATCTCCACCTCTCGC
>VFSW01008418.1_pt1 | contig 14820 bp, 18 predicted proteins | sample 5358111 | NCBI WGS metagenome assembly VFSW01 (sample SAMN11554181, study PRJNA540505) | mine drainage metagenome | isolation source: sediment from site ElyBrook_90M | place: USA: Ely Copper Mine, Vershire, VT | collected 2017 | reverse complement strand
GCCGAGCAGATGAGTCGCGCGGCCTCGTCGATCGACGAGACGTTCGCGCGTCACCAGCGCTTTCTCGATGATTGGTTGCAGCGTTTTGCGGCTACCTTGGACGAAACAGTCGGAACACGCAAACCATGATCGACCGCCAAGGTGGAGACATCGTGTTCGAGTGTGACAGCTGCTCCGAGGTGCTGGAAAGCGGCACTGCGGACTTCGGCAGCGCCTGGAACCAAGCCAAGCGCGAGGGCTGGCGCACCCGGAAGATCGGAACCGAGTGGGTACATGCCTGCTCAAAATGTGAGGTTTGAGATGTCAAAAGTATTCTGCATCTACCACGGCGCCTGTGACGACGGTTTCGGCGCGGCATGGGTCGTGCGCAGGGCGCTTGGCGAGGAGAACGTCGAGTTCTACCCCGGCGTTTACCAGAAGACGCCACCCGATGTGAGCGACCGTGATGTGCTCATGGTCGACTTCTCCTACAAGCGGTCGGTGCTGGACGAAATGTTCCGGACCGCGAACTCGCTGCTGATCCTGGACCACCACAAGACTGCGCAGGAAGACCTCGCGGACTTCAAGCCGCCATTCGGCGCGGGCTGGAAGCTGCATCTCGACAATGTCTATCAGGATACCTGCGAGAACTGCTCGCAGCCCTACGCACTATTCGATATGGCACGTAGCGGCGCCGGCATCACGTGGGATTTTTTCTTTGCCGTGCAATCGCGCCCCGCCTTCATCAATTACTTGGAAGATCGCGATCTCTGGCGCAAGCAACTGCCGGGCGGCGATGAATTCACAATTGCGCTACGATCATATCCGCAAGACTTCCCGACATGGGACGGCCTCATGGCACGCGGTGCCACGAGTCTGGTTGACGAGGGCCACAGCATCCAGCGATATTATCGGCTGCGCGTCGAGGAGATGAAACGCAGCGCCTACGAGGCACAACTTGGTGGTAGCTCCTGCTGGATCAGCAACGCACCGTATTTCGCGGCGAGCGAGGTCGCGGGCGAGCTGGCAGAACGCGGGCGCGATTTCGGCGCTTGCTACTTCGAATCATCTGGTGGACGCTGGCAGTACAGCTTGCGCTCACGCGGTGACTTCGATGTCAGCACCATTGCTCGCCAATTTGGAGGGGGTGGTCACAAGAACGCGGCCGGCTTCTCTGTGGGGCATTTTGCACACCAAAGGGAGCCTGCTTGATGCGCGAGATCATCGGCCACAGGATCAACCCGGCCAAGCCGGAGAGCCTTGTCATTCATGCCGTGGACGAGCCCGGCGCCGGCGGCGCCAACCACGTCTACGAGATCAAGAGGGAAGGCAACGACCCGCTCGTAGCCATCTGGTTCCAGAACGGCCCGATCGCCGAGGTTGGCATCAACGGCGTCACGCACGAGGCGCTGATCGCCATCCTCATCGACCGCCTGAAAGCCTTCCAGGAAGGCCCCTACGCCTGCCCCGAGAACCTGGCGGCGTGGTCGCACCTCGCGATGGCGCAGTCCGCTCTCTTCTCGCGCACGCTGGCTCGCGCCGGCCGTGGCGTCGAGGGCACCAGCAAGCTTTAACAGGAGAATGTAACGAATCGCGCAGTGGTGGATAGCCGGAAACCAGCATGAACTTGCTAGCAGTCATGAGGGACCAGTCCACAGCCCGCTAGGCCCGAGGCTACGGCAACACCCGTCTAAAACGGCGGGGTTTATTATCGGGCGGAGAGACAATGCTGGGAGGGTAGCGCCTCCCCTGCGCTTAGTTTCAACCCAGGAGCATCCCAACGTGAACCAGCCTCAGCTTCCCGCTCACCTTCAAGGTCGCCAGTCCCGCCATCTCGCCGAGACCGCCGCGCAGGGGCTCGGCGGCGCGCTCCCGCCGCACATCAGCATCCGCGGCAATGCCTTCACGCTTGTTGACGCGACCGGCGCTGAGCAGCCCGTCCAGTTCCAGGGGCCCGACGGCCGTCTCTACAACCAGCCCTACCTCGACATCTGCATCGTCGATCTCAGCGACGTCATGTGCAAGCAGTACTACGGCGGCAAGGACTGGACCCCCGACAGCAACGACCCGCCGGTGTGCTGGTCGGCCAACGGCGTGGGCCCGAGCCGCGAGTCCTCGCAGCCGCAGTGCCGGACCTGCGCGGAATGCCCGCACAACGTCAGGGGCTCCGCTACCAGCAGGATCTCCGGCGTGGCGATCAAGGCGTGCCGGGATGAGAAGTGGCTGTGCGTGACCTTGCCTGGCTTCGGCAAGGACATGCTATTCCAGCTCAAGGTCACGCCGGGCTCCTTCCAGAACTGGAAGGGCTACATGGAGCAGTTCAAGGGCACTCCGGTCGACCTCGACGGTGTGATTACCCGCGTCGAGTTCCAGCAGGGCGTCAACGGCGTGCTGCTCTTTGCCATCTCACCGCTGGGCTACACCGACCCCGCAACCACCGCCCTGATCGACCGAGTGCTGGCGGCCAAGACGTCCGACATCTTCGTCGGGCGCAACGATCGTCCCATCCAGATGCTGGCAGCACCAGCTCCGCAAAGTCAGACGCACGCCCCGCTTCCAAACCAGGCGCAGTTCGTCCCTTTGGCCCCTGCGACTACTGCGGTACCGCAGTCGATGCCACAACAGGGTTTCGTACCCCAACCGGGGCCTGCTGTCCTGGCTGCGTCATCCCAGCCCGGGGGCTTTTCGCTACCGTTCGGAAGTCCTTCACTGCCGACGACCAATAATCCCGGAGGTTTTTCGGTGCCGGGACAGTCAGCTCCGGCTGAGCAGGCGCAGCCCGCGCGCCGGCGGCGCCGGACCCAGGCCGAGATCGCGGCCGCCGGCCAACAGCAGCCGGCCCAGCCGCAAGCCAACCCCTCCGTGGCGCCGTTCCCTCATCCCGGCGCTGCGCAGCCGGTCTCGCACCCGCAGCCGATCGCCCAGCCGCCTGCCAACCCGGCCCCGTTCGGTGTGGGGCAGGCGCCGGCGCCCAACGCTGATCTCGCGGCCATGCTCAACAGCACGTTCGGGCCGCCTGGAGGGCCGCCGCGATGAACAACGGCAGTTTTAGCACTAGGCTCCAGCGGCTGCTTGACCACGGCAACCTGACTGTGGCCGACCTCGCCCGCTGGCTGGAACGGCCGCACCCGACCGTGCGGGGCTGGGTGATGGGCGGCAACCTCGGCGGCCCCACGCTCGACGCCGCCTACGTGATCGCGGAGGTCGTCCGGTTGGAAAAGCTCATCAAGCACAAGCGGGGCCTGCCGGTCCCGCGGATGTCCGCGCGCAAGCGCAGGGCTTACATGACCGAACTCAGGAGCAGCCTATGATTCATAAGCAGTGGTACCGGTACACCAACTCCGAGTCGGCATTATGGCGCTACCGTTATCTGATAGCGCTCATCATCGCCATCACGGTTTTCACGGTGTTATCGTCCCGCGTGCCGGCGGCAGAATGCCCGCAGGGTGTCCCGCGCTGCAAGGTGCTGGTGGTCACCCCCGATATGGAGCAAGCCCTGGTCGGCCCCAACATGATCCTCGACACGGCCGAGTATGGCAATCGGATGGGATTATCGGGTGCCGTGCAGTTCTTCAAGAAAGCTATCGCCGACGCGCCGGCGGGCGACGTGAAGAAGCCGGAGGAACCGAAGAAGTGACCGCCGCCGAATTGCGCGCTGTGTTGCTTGGTTTTGGAGTTGCGCTGCTCCTGCTTGCAGGCTTTACCTGGACGGTGCACCTCATGAGCACGCCGAACGAGCCCCAGCGCTACCACAACGGCGACCGCTCCAACTTCCAGAAGGTGAGACCATGAATGATCCCATGCTACCGGTGCTCCGAGGGCTGGAACGGGAATTATCGATACCGCCGCGACAAGATCCGCGGGGGTATGCATCACCGCAACATCGTGAGCCCCAGGGCGAGATCGATCCTGTCGTCAAGGGGCTGCTCACGCACTTGCCGGTGGCCGGCAGCGTCTGGCCGTCGGCCGAGCGCACGCTGTGGCTGGAACTGCTGGAGGGCACCTTCCGCATGATCTACGTGGAAACGGAAAAGGGCGCCGGACCCCAGCCCGACGCCCCCACAACTTCAACGACGCCCTAATACTTGAACAAGACGCCAGTGCGCGCGCCGCCGCCCATGTTGGCCGAGGACTCGATGCCGCCGGTATTGCCGAGCGTGAGGCCCGATCCCGCGAAGAGGTACTCGGCCCAGACGTCCATGACCACGGGAATGGCCCCTGGCTGCGTCGGCGTGAACTGGGTCTGCACGCCCATCCCGGCACCGGCGCGCACGCGCCAGACCTTGGAATCTCCGGGCTGGCAGGCCGGAGTACAGTTCCCCTGATAGTTGGCGCTGACGTCGTCCTGGTGCGCTGCAACGAAGATGTAGGGGTGCGAGCCCGTGGTGCCGACCGGCAGGGTCGGAAGCGCCGGCAGCACGCCGCCGGTCGTCGGGATCAGCCCCTGCAGTGCCGCCAGCAACGGGCCGCCCAGCAGGAACCGCTCGGTAAAGCCGAACTTGGAGTTGACGCTGCCAACGGCGTTGGGCGTTCCTACTGGCGAGCTGCCGCCCACGTTCTGATAGTGTCCGAGAAGCTCGATCGCCTTCCAGGTCGTGCCGTCACCCCACATGTAGCCGCCGCCGAGCACCAGCGAGGCGCCCGCGGTGAAGCCGGAGAAGGCGACGCCCTGGGGGCCATCGACGGTGGCGCGGGCCATTTCGGCGAAGGTACCGATGGTGGCGTACCAGCCGGCGCCGGTGTAGGTAAGTGCGACGCGCGGCCGCGGCGTGCCCGCCTTGGTGGGAAGATCGGCCGCCGATGCCGGCCAATTGCCAAGCAGCGCGAGCGACGCTGCCAGACAAAGCAAGAACTTGAATTTGTACATGATTCGTCCCCTTCGCGCCCCCATGGCGCCGAGACCAATCTACAACTGAAATGTGTGGCTTGGCCGTCACAGTCCGGATTTTTTACGAATGTCGAGCTTGAGGTTCGGTATCTGCACGTCGGGGGCGCCGTCGAGCGTGCAGGTGAAGGAGGCGTGACCACTGAAGGTGAAAGGCCCGGTGCGGCCATTGAGCGCAGGTGCCGTGAGCTTGCGGCATTTCGTGACGACTCGGCCCTCTTCATCCACGATCGGGCCCTTCTTGGTAGGGGTGCTGATGATGTGGACGGGAAGGTCGATGCGGCTGCCGAACGTCGGCGTGAGGTACGTCGACAACGTGCCGTGGCACAACCGCTTCCACACGATGCCGCTGAAGCATAGCTCGAACTCTTCGCCCTCAACCACTTGCACCGGCTTGAGAACGGTCTTGTCTGATGTCCCGTAGCTCACGGCTGGAGCGCGCACGACAAATTGCCAGAAACCGACGAACGCGATAGCAAACGTGAGCAGGAAAACACCGGCGGGAATGCCGTGGCAGTAAGTTACCTTATCTCTTATCCAGGGGAGGGCTTGCACGTGCATTGGCTCATCTCATTTTCCATGGGATCAGGCTGGCAAGCGACGATGCCAGCATCCCTAATCCCGTCGCGATACTGATTCCCAGTCCATAGAGCTTGAGTTGCGCGATCAATGCCGCCCGCTTCATGACGCCGTACTCGCGTTCGCGCCATAGGGTCTCCAACTGCTCCTGTGGTGAGGGATCGTAGCTACGAGTGGGCTCATAATCAAACTCGTCATCAGGTGGCCGGTTCCCTCTTTTATCTTGCATGGCACAATGCTCGCTCTGATGAAAATAGATACCGACTATGCTCCCGGCGCCGGGGGTACCGCCGTAAGGGTGGGCCTTCCAGACGCGATCGGCACCGGCGACGCTTCAGCAACCACACTGCTCTGCGCCTGTGCCAAAATGGTCGCGTCCTTGTCCTTGCTGGCCTTGTTGGAGCCGAAATAGAAATCGACAATAGTGCTGATCTTGGTGCTGAGCATGCCGATCAGTGCAACCAAGAGTGTGCCGGCAGCCTCGCTCAATGGCATCGGCTTGAGCAGCAGCATAACGATGACCATCGCAAAAATGCCGATCAAGGAGATCACGACAAAGCCGGGCAAGAATTCCCTGGGGGTCAGTTTCATTTGCCACTCGCGTAGATCGTAACCTCGCAGGTATCGTCGGTAGAAAGTCCGAGCACGTCGGCCCCAGCCGGCGACATGTCGCAGACGCGGCCGGTGTTCTCGTTCGGCCCCCAGTCCATCGGGCGCATCAATACCGTCCTGCCATTGGCGGAGACGTGCGCTACGCTGTCCTGCAAGAAGTGCCTGGAGGTCTCGTGGTAGTTCCAGCGACAGGCTACGTAGAGCTTCTCCACGCGCAGCCGGCGACCGAGTCCTTCCGCACCTGCCTCGCTCGCCGGCATGAAGAAATCCGCAGCGCCGTGCGCCTGCGCCTCCTCGATCGTCTCGAAAATGGCAAGACCTTCAGTTGCGCTCATGCCTTCGTCGCTGGGGCCGCCGAAGGTCGACATCTTGCCCTCGACATGAAAGACGACGGGAACGGCGGTCGGCGTCGTAACAGGCGCGTTTGTGAGCGCGGCAGCTTCTTTTTCCGGTTCGTACGGCTTCGTGAATCGTGCCGCAACCCAGCCTTCCTTGCCGATCGCGACGGCGCGCACATGCTTCCAGGCCGTCGCCCCGTTGGAGACGGAAGGTCCGATCTCGGCGAGTAGGGTGTTCTTCGGCAGTGAAGCCACGCGCGCGCTGCCCGCCGACGAGCTTTCGCGCAGATTGAGATCGTCGACAACAGTGACAAGACTGACGACGGGCTCGACCGGCGCAGGCGTCGGCCCCGGCGCGACAACTGGCGGCACCACCACATGCGCCCAGTTGGGGTCGTGGTCGCCACCGTGCCCCATGTACTCGATCACGGCCTGGATGATCTTCTGCTTGTCCTCGGCCATGTCTTTGCCGGGGCAGTCGTGGTCGGTGCGGGGATCCTCCTTGTGCAGCTTGATGTGCGTGGTGGGATCGATGCCGAGCTTGGCGCACACGATCGCCATCGCGGCGATGCCGTTGTTCTTGACGCGCAGCCCCGGGCCGGCGTCATCGTCTTCCTTGGCGTAGTCGCCGACGTGCTCGAAGCCCAGCCACTGCGCGTTGAAGCTCGGGGAATGCGTGCCGCGCCGGTTCAGCAGGTTGAAGAGGCCGATGCCGTCTTCGCCGTCGTCGATGAAGAGATGGGGGCCACCCGCCCAACCCAAGCCTTTGTAGTAGGTCTCCAGCTGGTTCATCCAGTGCGTGCGGGTGAACTCGTGCCAGCGCTCCAGCGTGGGCTCCGCGGTGTTGTGGATGACGATGCCGATCGGGCGCCATGTTGAGAAGTCGAGCGTGTTGACGTGTTCGCGGAACTGTTGTGGGGTCAGAAACTTCTTGACTGCGGGCCAGGCCATCTATCGTCCTCCTGCCGCTGCGCGGCGTTCCAACATGTCAATGCGTTGCACCAGATTATCGTTGTCGGCCTTGAGCTGTTGAATGGCGCGAAGGCTGACGAATACAAGCGCGCCCCAATCGTAATTGATCGTCTCGCCTTGAAGATTATGCCGAGCAAGATCCGGAATGACGGCCTCAACATCCTGAGCAGTCAGTCCGTACTGCACGCGTGCGCCATTGTCGCCATAACCGTCGCGATAGCGGTAGTTCTGGAGATTCAATTTCACCACTTCATCCAAGCCAGCCACCATCGGGGCGAAGGCAGTCTTGAATTGCGCGCCCGAAGTACCCAGGCAGATGCCAACTGCGCCGGAGCCGAAGAACAGGCTCTTGGATGTGGAATCCTGACATACCGTTCGATCCGTGTGCGTTGCGTCCGTCGCAAGACCGTTCAGCGTGATGGTGGCACCATTGACATAAAGACCTCCAGTGCCGGGATCAGCCGTTGCACCAATCGAGAGACCTCCGCTTGCCTGGAATCGTCCTGCCGCCGCAGTTGCCGTAGTTCCTGTCGGCGTGGTGTAGAATTCGATGTATCCACCATGCGCGGAAGCCGTGAACGTCTCGGACGCCAAAAAATTAATCGACGTGCTGTCGCCGTAAGCTGCGGTGTCCCAGCCGGCAACGCCAAACGCAAATAATGTATCCGCATTAGCAATTGCAGTTTTGCTCGCGCGTGTTCCATTGGCGCGGCGAATATTCATCACGGGTACACCGCCGAACCCATCAAGCAGCATTCGAGGGTTGGCCGCGTCGGCACCAACGACGTGAAAGTAAGTGCCTGCGTTAGGCGCTACCGTCAGACCGGTGTTGGCGTTGACCACCAGTAGACTGTCCGGCGCCGAGTTTGTGGTTCCGACGTTCCAACGACCGTCAGTGTTGATGAGTCCGCCGAGTGTAGCACCATTATTGCCGACCTGAAACAAAATCTGGTCAGTAGTGCCAACGCCCGATGTCGAGCGCAGTGATAGCGTTGAACCAGCAGCAGTTCCCCCAATCACTAACGGATCGGTAATAGAAGTCGTGAATGTCGGCGCGGTAGCAAACACAAGCACGCCGGTGCCCGTTTCATCTGAGATCACTCCTGCGAGTTGGGCGGAGGTAGTTGCGGCGAATTGGGAGAGGGGGTTGGAAGTGATGCCACAAGTGGAGCAGGTTATCACTCCTGTGGTTGAGTTGATTGTTAAGGGTGAGGAAGCGGAGCCAGCAAGCGTCCCACTAGTTGTGCCAAGAGCAAGGGTTGGCGCGCCTGCGACTGCTTGGGCGGTGATAATCGCCGTACCGCTAGTGACGCCGGTGAAGTTAACCGCGCCGGTAAGTGTTCCGGCAAGGCCTACCGTTGCGTTGGTGCGAAGCGCGTTACCACCAGGGTTGTTGAATACCTGCTGCGCAAAGGCGGCGCTAGCAAGGACAACAACGGCAAATAGGCTAATTAGAAGCTTGCGCATAGTCTTTCTCACTGTGAGAGATGACCGATGATTTGAGTGGCGAAGGTACAGCTTCCGATGTCCACAGCAATGTCGGTTTGGGCAGTGTAGACGCCCATTGGCGGGGCAGATTCCCAAGTGGCAGTTAGGTGAACGGGGATGTTGGCGGAGGGCACCCCGCCAGTGGAAGTGTTGGACGTGTCAGTAAACGCCGCGCCGTTGAAAGACGTGCCGCTGATTGAGATACGAAACGAGACGACGGCGCCTGCCGTGTCACAAGTTGCGTTGGCTTTGGCATCGTACCTTGGACTATCGGATATCGCTTCGCTAACGGATAGCACTGCTGGGGTGGTCTGAGTTGTTAACGTAGCGGACGCAATAGCGTTGGAAACCAACGTGGTTTTGTAACCGAACTTCCAACGGTTCTTGGCAAAGTGAGAGTAGACGAAGTTCCCCATAGAGGCTGCGGAGGCGATCTTGTTAGAGATATCGGAAGCGCCGGTCCAAATGATTCCGACGTAAGTTCTTGTGTTATCTGCTATCGCTCCGCCTGCGGTAGTTGGTTTAAAGTAAACTCCAAGGTCGCCGATGATTGGTCCCCAGGCCGCCACACCAACGCCGGAATACGTTTCCCAAAGCTCTAGGCGAGTGGCGTTCTGGTTGGTTGGATCGGTGTTGTTGACGTAGATAGAATAGAGTTTGTTCGGCAACGCGTTTTGGTTGGCCGCTCCGTTAACGTAGGTGGTGTTGCCAGAGAAAAGATTTCCCGCAGTCGTGATCGAGTCCAAGCGCACCATGCGGAGTGCTGACGTGGCTGAATTCCACATCAACATCCCTTGGCCGTCTTCTTGAGAAATGCTTAGGGATGTTGCTGAAGCCGCTTGCAACTTGGCTGTGCCATGGCCAAATGGCGTGTCTTCAAACTGCGTCGGCGGGCTAAGAATAGTGAAAACGTCGAGACTGGATAAATAGCGAACACGAAGCGGTTTACCAGCTTGAATGTTGTAGTAAACCGAGAACGAATAGCCATCGACACTCTTGACGTTCTTAGCTGCAACCGAGTCGACGACAATGGTCGGCAGCGCGCCGGCAACGGTGCCCGTCGGCGTGAAAATAAATTCCTGGCCGTTCGTCAGAGACGTCAGTCCCAGTCCAGTCGTAAGAATAATCGCCGAAGCGGTGCCGCTAACTGCCGAATTAGTTACCGGCGTTGTTCCGCAATCGCGCAGCGTGCCTGACGAATCGGAAAAGCAAGCGAGATCGCCTGATGTCACGGGCAGCGTGACGGTGCCCATGCCTTGCGTGACGCCGTTGAGCGTGAAGGTGAAGCCGCCGGTGGCGCCACCGATGTTGGTCATGGCGATGCCGCCCGCGGTCGCGGTCGCGGAGAGGCAGATGCGGTTGAACGCGCCTGTTGCCGCCGACTGCTGGCATAGTGCGGGCCCAGAGGCCGTCACGCCGAGACTGGTGATCACGCCGGTCGTAGCGGAGCCGCAATCCTTGATCACGCCGGTTGTCGTCCAGCAGGCAGCATGGCCGGGAGTCACGCTTCCGCTCTGAGAAACAGACTGTGCTTCGATAGGAGATGCGCAAATTAATAGGCCGAGCAAAACCGCACATTCCAAAATTCCCCTCCAACGCATGGTACAAAAACTCCTCTAAACGCTGAGATCGGTGCCGAGCACGTAAATGTCACACGTCGCCGCGACACCCTGCGCCGTCGTAAGCGACAAGTACATCGTGAGGTAGCCATCGACTGCGGCAAGATTGGCGGACGAGAACCGCGTCGCGGCCTGGTTGGCGGCGAGCGTCGCCAGCAGGAGCTTGGTCGCCGCTGTCAGCGAAGAGTAGACCTGCGTGCTCGCAACGATCGCAGTACCGCCTTTTGCAGTTGTGGGATAGAAGCCGCCGACCGCAGTCGTCAACGAAAGCGACGCGTTGGTGATCACGATGCCCGTAAGTTGGAAAGCCGTGATCGTGTTGGGAAACTGGATGCCTTGGTCCAGGATGCTGTTGAAGTCGGCGCTAAGCAATTTGGCGAGGTAGGGAGTGCCGTTGGCCGGCGTGCCCGCATCGCCGATGACGTTATCCGTGACCCACTTCGCGAGATGCCCCGGGGTCGGACTTCCACTCTGCTGCACAGTCATTGGTTACACCTGTAACTAATTCCTAAATTCCTGGGGGCGGCTTAGCGTAGTTTCCGCACGATCACATTCGCCGCCAGCACGAACGCCGCAAAGATGCCCATCGACACGAGCTGGTGCGTCGTTGGCTCCGGGATCGACATCCAGAGCCAGAATGCCAGCGTTACCGTGATCAGCGTGAAGCAGGACTCCAGCGCCACCACGGCACGTTGTGACAGCGCCTTCAAGGCAAGCGCGAGCATCCCAGCCGCAGCCTGATGCTCCTCGACATCAGGAGCTTCTTCGACCACTTCGAAGTTTGGGCGTCCCATTTGTGGGTTCTCCTGCTGCGTCAATTTGCTGACGGAAGCCGTTGAAATCGTTCTCGGTAGGCTCGCCGTCACCCTTCTCCTGGTGCCGGCGCATGGCAGTGTAGATCGGCGCGAGCGTCTTGAGCGCTTCGATGCGCTGGTCGAGCTTCACATCTTCCTTGGATGCATCGGTCACGACCAATTGCGCCAAGGTTTCGATGCTCTTGATGGTGTTGTCGCTCATTCATTGCTCGCAGCATAAAATTCCTTGAAGCTGTTGCTCGTACGCACCAATTTGACGTCTTCTGCCGATAACTTACCTTCTAAAGCTACGGATATCTGTTTGTCAGTCTGTCCTTCTTTCACGCCACGCGCGATGGTTTCTTTAACCGAACCGCCCGCGGCCGAGCTGACCGGCGCAGGCGTAACTTGCGCAGTTTCCGATTTCGACTTGAAAGTTACGGTCGAGATACGATCAAGGTTAGCACCCATTGGCGGCATGCTTCCGTCCTGACGAATCTTCGATAGTGTACCCCAAGCGGGGCTGCTGGCGTGCAGCGTGACTTCGCCGCGCCGTGCTGCATCAAGCAAGGCAGCATGAACATCAGCTTTCGGCAATCCCGCCCGTTCAATTATGTCGCCGATATAAACAGTACTGATGCCGCCTTGCCCGGCTTTCACACTTTCATAAGCCGGACGCAAATTTGCGATGTCGACGGAAGGTGTTTGTTTAGCAGTGGTTGGAGAACGGGCAGACAACCGAAGCGCGCCTGGACCGGAAGCTCCCGTTCCATAAGGTGCAAGCGGCTCGATGCTTTTGAACTGCGACTTCGGAATGCCTTCCTTGATTTTACGCGGATCCTTGATATTCATGGCATATTGCTGCCCACCTTCAACGGGATACTCCGATGCGTCGGATACAACGCGACCTTCGTCTTGCAGAAATGATTGGCGTTGTAGCGATGGTTCGGCCGGCTCGGTTGATCCATCGCCGGGTTCACGCGTCGTTTGGTATTGGGATTCGCCAACGCCGGCGCCGACCGCGCCGCCCTTCTGCATGAGGCGCTGGACTGTTGCGCGCACGACCTCGCGCGCCTGGTCGTCGCCCTTCAGGCCCTTCAGCACCCAGCGCTGGAAGCTCGGCGACTGCCAGAATGCTTTCTGCAGGTCGTAGTATTGTGAGAGTACGCCGCGCGCGGCGGGATTAACGCCGGGAATGAATCCCAACGGCCCCGTCAGGAACTTGCCGATCGCGCCGCCACCACTGAGGGGGTGCGTGATCTTCGACGTCAGCATGATAGAGGAGCCGGACTCGCTGCCGCCCTTCTTGAACACGGTCGTCTTCCCCGTCAGGAACCGCATATCCCGAATAAATTGCACGGCCTCATCGTAGTTCATGCGGAAAATCAGTTTCTGCACCTCCGGCGACATCTTCTCGAACTTGGCCAAGGGATCGAGTGTGCCCGTGAACAGCCGCTGCGCTGCCACTTGGCGCAATGCTTCGACCTCGGCGGAGTCCTCACCAAAGCGAGCGGCCGCCGCCAGGAACAAGTCCTCGCTTCCCAATATCTTGTCAGCGGCTTTGGCGAAGTCATGGCTTTGGTCGTAGAGGAACCGCAGCGAGTCCTGCTGCCTGAGAGCGCGGACTTCCTTGCCCATCTGCTGCTCCGCCTGCTTGATGCGGTTCATCTCCTTCTTCAAAAGGCCCAGCGGGTTCTTCTGCGCTTCCTCCTCGACATTCCGGGCAGCCGCGCGCGCCTGCCCGATCACATCCATGACGGTATCACCGGGGCGCACGTCGATGCGCAGCTTGCCCTCCAGCGCGGCCGCGTACTGCGCCTGCCGGAACAGGCGGTTGGCGCCCTCCTCGCCGTGGATGGAGCGCAAGAGACCGGAGTTATAGTCCGCGAGCACGTCACGCGCGAAGGCAGCGCCGTCCACCGTGCCTTCCAGCGTCATGTTACGACGCACGAGCGTGTCGGCGTGCGAACCCCGGATGCCGGCCCAGAGGTTCGGTCCCAGCATGCGTCGCAGCTTGTTGTTGAGGTCGGTGTTGTTCTCGCGGATCATCAGGTCGACCAGCGCCTTGGGGTCGGCGGGCTGGCCATTCTTCAGCCCGTCCACGATCGCCTGCACACGCTGGTCGTTGAAAATGCGGATGTTCTTGGCATACCAAGCGTCAATCACGTCGAGATCACGTCCGGCCTGTTGCAATGCAGGGTAACGGCCCGCATCAGGACCGCCATGCATGACAGTGTCAAGCATCTCAGCGAAGCGCTTCATGGAGCCGTTCTTGACATCGGACGCGAGGTCGGACCAGTCGGCTGCATTGCGAAACAACGAGCGGATGTCATGCAATTCCGCAAGCGATGCCGGAGCCGGAAGTTCTTCCGCGCCTTCTTCGCCGGCCAGCCGTGCCAAACGTCTCACTAGAGTGGGACGAGTATCTCGGAACGCTTGCGGCAACTCGTCCATGAATTCTTGCGCAGCATCGACAAGCCCCTGCTGTTCCGGAATGATGGTGCCATGCGCTTCCTCCCATCCACGGTAACGAGCGTTGGCACGAACGCCTACGGCAGTCCTGATCTCGCGGAACTTGTCCGCCACCGAGGTCCAGAAGTCGCCGCTGTTGTGGCCGGCGCGCGCGGTCCGCATGGCGTTTTCGACGTCTTGCCGGATGCTGGCGTAGCCGGCGTCGACCACGCGGGTGGCGGCGGCATCGGCTTGCCGCGACGCTGCATTCAGCGCCGCCATGCGCGCCTCGTGCTCCGGCATCTGTCCGGCCACGGCGCCTTCGGCCGACGAGCGCATGGCCGCGATCTCGGCCTGCAGCTTCTCCTCCGCCAGCGCGGACTCCCGTGCCGCTCGCTCCATCAGCTTCTGCCCGGCCTCGCGGCTCGACACCGCGGCCGTCGGTTCCGTCAAGGCGCCTTCCGGTTTCACGCCCATGCTTTCCAGAATGCCGCCGCCGGTCTTCTCCGCCTTGGCTATGGCAGGCTCCAGCGCCGAACGTGGGCCGAAGAACCCGGGGTGCAGCACCTCGGACGTGATCTTCGCCATCGGCGCCTCGCGCGCCCAGGTCGACACCGGCGAGGCGGTGCCGGGGTCGGTCATCCCCCACATGCGCAGGATGCGACTGGCGGACTCGTGCTCGCCCTCTTCGCCCAGCCGGAGCGAGGTCTCCAGGGCTTCGCGGTCGGCACCGACGAACTTGGCCACTCGCCCCGGAGCACCCTGCCTGACAGCACCTGCGATCTGCGGACCCGCGCCCGCTATCACGCGGCCGACAGCGGTACCGCCAGCGCCGAAACCGGCAGCATAAGCTGTCTCTTTTGCCTGCTCGCCAAGGCTGCGATCGTAGATCCCGGCCCACTTCAGGAAGATGTCGTTGAAGGTCTGTCCCAACGCGCTGCCGACACCGGCGCCCACGACCGCCCCGGGGAACGTGCCAATGCCGAACGTGGGAAGGCCGCCCGCAATGCCACCACCGATCTCACCGGCGACGGCGCCTGCAACCGGTGCGCCCATGCCCGCAATGGCGGGCAGGACGGGGCTTACGCTCCGGGCAACCTGCA
>VFSW01008417.1_pt1 | contig 14820 bp, 13 predicted proteins | sample 5358111 | NCBI WGS metagenome assembly VFSW01 (sample SAMN11554181, study PRJNA540505) | mine drainage metagenome | isolation source: sediment from site ElyBrook_90M | place: USA: Ely Copper Mine, Vershire, VT | collected 2017 | reverse complement strand
AATCGTTAACTCGCCATGTTCAGCGATACCCTACGGCAACGCATAGGGATTTTGGCCTCTTTTGGCTCTCAAACCAGCACCGATCTTCTCTCCTTTATGCGACAAAGACCGTGACGTCGCGCAAAAATCGTTAGATTTCAGCAGCTTACCGAACCCCTCGCCGCGGGAACCTCCGCCGTCGATAAGCGGTTTCTGCGGAAGATTTGACTTTATCCTGTCAACTAAGCAAAAGAAGTAGCGATTTCCATCAAATCGTCTGTCGGAGCTAAATGGAGTTGCTCCAAGCTGGAGGTTAAACCTACGATAGCTTGCGAAGATGCATCGTGAGAAGCTTTACGCTTTCACCAAGCATCTTAAAGTGGGGCGGTGACTGAAATGAATGCCGCCGTGGCCGAAGGCCCCACCATATCGCTAGCGCAGGACGTGGATCACCTCGAAAGCACTGAGGAATTCACGCATGCGGCGAGATGGATCGGGCTCAGCGCAGTCATCTATATCTGGCGCTGGCCGGTGCATGGGCGACCGACTTCGGCGCTATGAATAGCTTACCGACGCTGGATTTCTTCTCGCTTGGCGGCAGGCCAATCGATCCGGCCGAGCTCAATCGCGGGTGGATGGAGGTTTTTTCCGGATCTGTTCTCGCGCAATCAATACCCGGTCGGATCCTCGAGGGGCAACTATGTCGATTTCACGAGTATGGGGCGTATATCGGGATTCTCTTCGGCAGCTTTGCCTTTGTGCGGAATCGTGCGCATTTGGTCCGGACTTCGGGCCGTTCGATCGCCTTCGCGTTGGTCGAAACCGCACTACTGGATAGCTGGCTCGTTGGCGCACCGTGTCTTCACGTCGCGGTGAAGGGTGGCCAGAGCGTACAGCCGTGGTTTGAAACTTTCACCCGGTCGGGAGGGTCGCCCTCATGCGCTGGACACCGAACGCATTAGGCTTCGATGTGGACGCGTCCGAATCGACGATGATGGTCGTCAATCCAAACTACGATGGCCCATCGTGTCCGGCAGGCGCAACGGTCCTAGACAGGCGGACTGATCCACTTCGCTAGAATGCCAATCATGAAGTACCATAGACCGCAATGACGATTTTCGGATCCGCTCTGCTCATAGCGCTGATAGGAACCTTCGTCAACTTCGCATCCAAATCGAACTCCGGTCGTTCGATGACCTGGACGAGACTACGGTCGCTGTCGTCCTCGGAACGGACGGTGGTAGGCTTTTTTCTCGCCACGCTCTTTCTGGGCCTGCTCGACCAGGCATATTGGCTTTGCTATTGGCAAACACCCAACTACCTGGTGGTTCTATCCGGCCTTGGCGCATTCGCGGGTATCGTTTACCTGACCTCCTTGGAATCGCCCGAGGCTGGAGCCTATGGCCTAAGCTCAGCGAAGATGTTCGAGCGCTGGTCGATGTTCGCGGTCTTCACCACCTTACTGGCCTTCTACGCGACAACCGGCGTCGTCAGCCCCAGCCCCTACAATGCGCACGTCCGGCAGGCGATTGCATTTCTGCACGGGCGTACGGATATCCCGCAATCACCCGGCATCGAGCAGGTGGTGTTCGCAGGCCGCTACTTTCAACTGCATCCGCCGCTGCCGGCGATATTGCTGATGCCATTTGCCGCGATTTGGGGAATGGATACCAATCAAACTGTCTTCTCACTGGTCTCGGGAGCTATCGATGCCGCGTTGGCGTGGTGGATGTTGGGCCGGTTGAGACTCTCAGTAAGCGCGCGGATATGGCTAACCCTGTTCTTTGCAGCCGGGACGGTGATTTGGTTCGATACGCTTAACGGCGGGAGTTGGGATGTAAGTCAGATCGTTGCAGTGGGATTTACATTGGCGGTGTTAGGTGAGGTTTTCGGCGCCGCGCGTCCTGGAGTCGTAGGGTTACTCTCCGGGCTCTCCGCGTTGGCCAGGAATGACCTCGCACTCGATTTTCCGATTTTCATCGGCCTCTGCTATGTGCGGCGGCGTAACTTGCGAGAGCTATTTTGGATGGCCCCCGGCTTTGCTCTTGCCGGAATCGTCTATGTAGGTCTCAACGAGGCCCGCTTCAATAGCGTGTTCGACCTCGGGCAGTTTCTATATACGCCGGGCACTCCGACATTTGCGATGGCCTTCTTTCCGCAGAATTTCTACACGCTGGTCTTGATGGCGCCCCGGCTTGACACTCGGTTTCCATTCATTCATCCAATCGCTTCCGGGCAGGCGCTAACCTTCACCTCGCCGGCTTTCGTACTTGCCCTGCGCGCCACTCTGGCTGACATCGACTCGGTTCTGCTTTTTCTGGGCGCAATTCTGGCAATGATGCCGAGCCTGTTCTTCAACAACAACGGAGGGGCTCAGTTTGGCACCCGCCACTATATCCACTCGTTCCCATTCCTGCTGGTCCTGATGGCAAAGGGCCTTCCAGGCTATGCGGATCAGATCACCAAAATTCTGGTGCTGGTTTCGATTGTTTTAATAGCTATCGGCGTGATTCAGACGCGCATCTGGGGCTTCGCCCCATAGACTCTCGGTTGCAGCTACTTTTGCGCGAGGTAGAACTGCACCCATAAAAGCCGATCGAGCGGCCCATCGCGGAGGTGTGATTCGAGCCATCGTTCCAAACGCAGCGCTGGCTCGCCGAAGAACTCCGCTACGAGGGGGATATATATCCCGCTCTTGAAGCGCTCCTTGATGGTAAATCCGGCCGCCTTCAGCGCAGTGGTGATCTTCTTCTCGGAAAGCAAGCTGATGTGTCCGGTCTCGAGGATTTCTTCTCCGTACACCGCTCTAACCAACGAGATAACGCCTGGCTTGAATGCGATCTTACCCATCACTTCCAGCGGGCTCCATGGTTGTGGCGTAGAGAGAAGCAAAGTCCCTCCGGGCCGCGTCAATCGACACATCTCGGCGAGAGCTTGTTGCCATAGGTCGATGTGCTCGATGACCTCGCTGCACAATATCAGGTCGAATTCGTCATTCTTGAGCTGGGACTTTGTAATATCGTCAGCAATGACTCGCAGGTTGGGTAGAGTCGTGATCAGCGACCTGCCATGTTGGAGAAAAGCTTCCTGCAAATCGACTGCGACCGCTTCCTCATATAACTCCGCCAGCAAAGGCAGGTACACTCCGGAACCGAATCCAACCTCCAGCGCCCTCCCGTGTTTCTCGCGCGCCTGACGACGCAACTCAGCCATAATCCAGTCGCGGCGCGTACAATGGAGCCATCGCCTGGTCGGGTTACTCGACGTGTAGAGCGTCTTCTGCAGACGCAGTAGTTCCGGATCCACCTTCTCTACCAGCCTAGAACGCTGCTCCAAACCCACAGTGTTATTGCCGACAAAATGCCTACCAAAAAGATCTCGCAACCAATCAGGAACGACGAACCGGAATATTCGAGCCTTAAATGCTGCTCCCCTGAGGGAACGCGAATCGAAATGAGTCCCGCATTCTCAAACACCTCGCCCCGGCCGATAGCGAGTTCCCACTCCGGATCGAAGTTCTGATTGACTACCATTACCGCCGGGCCGTGCGCCACGATATCGTAATCGAGGACGTTTGGAGTCCATCGAGCGAGACCGACATCGCCCTTACCAATCAGATATTGCTCTCCGCGGTAACCACTCTCGTTAGAAGCGTACGCACGATTGTCGCGCGCAGCGGGTTCATAGCAGTGGACGATTCCCAGATTGGCGTTCGCCATCATGAACATTCTGTGATCGTCCTGCAGGTAGAACTGCTTAAAGGTAGGACTGCGTTCGAATGGTTCTTGCTCTCCGCCGCCCAGTAGGTACTGCGAGTTAGGCGTGCTTACCTTCCAGCAATCCACCATAGCCACTGCGACGATGACGACGGCCAGACCTGTCAGCCAAATCCGTCTCCGCGAACACAGCGCGTCGATCCCGAGGCCAGCCAGGACTGCGACGCAGAGTGTCACAACCATAAGCATTCGCGTTGGGGCATGTTGCGCAGAGAATACCGGCAAATGATGAAACAATACCCATGGCGAGTATGTCCCGTGATTGCCAGCTGCCAGCGCAAGCAGCACCAGGGTCGTCATCGACCACGGAAGGGCGCGACTCGGACGCAAGGCGATACCTATTAACGCTAAAGCCCCGAAGAAAACCCCAATGTAGGCTCCGAATTCCCAGAAACCCCAAAAGCCGCCCATCGAGTCACGCGAAAAGAATTGATCGCGCGAAAAGAGCGCTTGAATAAACATCGAAAACGAAGTTTTTTCGAAGGGATCTACCATCCTCGGATATAGTCCCATGAGATGTATTGTCGGCAGCAATTTGGGTGCTGCGAAGGTGATGGTGAATGCCCCCGCAATCGCGGCTAATAGTATCGGGAAGAAGCTTCTACACTGAACAGCGAGCGTGATCGCAAGCACCGCGAGCATGAGAGCAAGATAGCTGGTCTGATAGAATCCTCCCTCAAAGAAAATAAGCGCAGTGAGAAGTCCAGTCGGCGCCGCAAACACAATTTGGCGGCGTCGCCAACCAACCCAGAATAACACCAGGATCAACGGCAGGTACATCAGGGACATGCTGTAGGCGGCGTGTCCCGCAGCGAGCTGAAGGTAATACCACGAACTGCCGGCGAAAGCAGTGCCGCAGGCGGCCCCACCAACCCATCCAATATCGAGTACTCGCGCCAGAAGATATGCGCCGGCGAAGCCTATCGCGAGATGTGCAACAATCTCCAAATGTATTCCGATCAACGGCCCAACCAGGAGATGAAGGAGGAAAAATGGTGTCAGGACCCGGGATTGTGGATTACCTAGCAGGGGAGTGCCGCCACATTTGTAGGGATCCCAAAAGGGGAACTGGTGAAAATGGGCTACCGTAAAGAAAGGCGCCCACTCCATTTCCATTACATAGTCCCAGTCGTGGTCAAGTCCCAGGCCAGTAATGTTCTCCACGATCGGATAGCTAAATACAACGGCGAATGCTAATGCAGCGAGCACTACCAGTGAAACCTCAAGCGCTCGTCTACGATTTTTAGACAAATACATTCTTGGAGAATTTAGGAGAACTCGGATTTGCCTCTAAAGCGAAGATAGCAGAGCAGTTAAGGAGTCGTTCTCGATGCGTCTTTGCGACCAACTACTTCATGCACGGTCATACCGAACCAATTCAGTTTCGCTACCTCTCGCAACTGATATCTCTTTTTGTATCGCTTGATTTCATCGGGCCAACTGACCGCGTAGATAGGTCGTTTCCCATAGTAGAGGTCAATGGCGGACGTAAGATCTTGCCATTGATTCGGCAATGCCTCACTATCATCCATAATGGTTATATCCGGACGTTTGCCTTCAACGTAGCGCCCATACCATAACGCAGTGCTTGATCCCCACCATGAAAGCACCAGAGCATTGGGCTTTAACGTCGAAAACACTCCATCGATGAATATTTCGGCGTCATGGTCGTTGCGCAGATCAGAACTCCAGAGATTGTGTACCAAATAGCACGGAAAGATCAGGCTCGCCGCGACCACGAGGATGGCTAACGATTGCCGAATCGACCCCCAATCGATCTTCTGCACCGGAGCCATGAAAGCTGCTTGTACTCCAACCGCGGTCAGGAGGAACAACAACCAGTTAGACATCATGAAGTAGCGTCCCCGTTCCGCATTCGGCACGGTCACCGACGCATATATCGGCAGAAGTAAACCAACGAAAATCGCTAAAGCTATGCGCCAGTCACGTTTCCCCAAGTTCAAGAGACCGATCACCGCAAGCGCAAACACTATTGCTCGGCCGAAAGGCGTAAGCCATTCACCATACCACGCAATGATTTGCGGCCCGTATAGAGTGATAACTTGTGGAGCCGCTTTCAAGCCATGCCAGGTATACAAGTCACCACCGCCGCTGAGTACAACGTCTCGAAACCTTTCCCAGGTTTGCGGATTCCAGTAGTTTATGGGTGCGTTCATCATCGCCCGAATCGGAAGATATGTGTAAATACCTACCAGGCCGACCGCACCTAACAACACCGCCACAATCATGGTTTTTAACGTGAAGAACGCGCGCGGTCTCGCGATAACAGTATAGATCACGATGGCCGGCAACTCTGCTACCAGGATAGCGGCACCGCCAAGTCCTAGTCCGGATACTAGGGCGGTGGTCCACAGCCAACGGCGATCTCCGCTATCTTTCCACTTTAGAACCATCAGCCATAACGACGCTGCTATCAAGGCCGTTAGCGGGTGAGGATCGGCATGCTGAGCGGTGTGCCAGACATTTTGTTCAAAAGCGAAGGAGAGAGCTGCCGCCAAGGCAATGGGCGGTGACACGCCGTACCGAAGCAGTGGGAAGATCAGCAGCGAGGCAGTTATGGCCAAAAATACCGCCGCCATGAGATTCATGCGATAACCGAATGAACCAATCGGTATGAGAGTTCCGAAAATCTTCCCTACTACCCCGTACAGGGGGTATCCCGTCTGATGCATGTTTCCGAGCACGTATGGAGCCACTTGATACTCCGCCGTGTCAAAGAATGCTGGACCTTGCATGAGCGTTTGCAAGTAAATCGTCATGACGACCACGAAGGCCAAACCTGCGGTAACGAGGCATCGTTTCTCCACAATAGAATGCCAAGCCCTCTGGCCTTCTTCTATGAAGCTTGGCGGCCGGTTCGACCAGAGTCCCTCCATAGCCAGCACTCTGCTCCCCGAATGATTCCAATTTCTGTACAAAGCAAGGCAAACCGTACCCCTCACGGGTTGCTTCTTCAATAGACAGGAGCGATTAGAAGGCCCGCCTCGGATCACGAGCGTATAACGCCGGCAATTGTTATTCAGATCGCGCAGAGAGGCGCAGTTCCTATACGGCTTGCGTACCGATAATAGTTGGGAAAAAGGTGGAGGCCTAACTAGATGAATGTAATTCTTGCTTTGTCCCCAGACATGCTAAATTATTCCGAAGACGTCCGGATCTGAGTACTGTGCATTTTATCGTCGCTAAATTCGAGCTCAGGGAATTTCCCGACGATACCGCTGGAAAAACAGAGCTGCTGACGCAGCCACGAAACGGCTCAAGGTCTTCGTAGATGATTCCGAGCAATCCGATCACTTCTCCTCTACGCGTCGTAGTTCTTATGCCTCTCCGCGACGACTGGTGTTCTGCCGCAAAACTCCTCCGTTTGCTCGATCAAACCATTTCTTCGTATCCGTGTACGGTTGATGTCATGCTGGTGGACGATCATTCCGTGCAAGAGGCCCACTTGGCGGATTTCCAATCTCCATTCAAAATCGTGCGAAGAATTCGGATACTGCGTCTACGCCGCAATCTTGGCCACCAACGAGCTATCGCGATCGGTCTCGTTCAAGTCGAGAAGACGATCCCGTGCGACGCGGTCTTGGTGATGGATAGCGATGGCGAAGATACTCCCGAAGGTGCCCTAAAGCTGCTCCGCGCCTTTTCGGGAACCTCGGCGATCTTCGCAGAGCGGAGCCGACGCACGGAGTCGTTTCTTTTCAAGGTCTTTTATCAACTGTACAAGGTCGCGCATCGCGCGCTCACCGGAATCAGCGTGCGAGTTGGTAACTTCAGCATCTTACCGTCGCGCTATCTTGGCACGCTAGTGGTCATGTCGGAACTGTGGAATCACTACGCCGCTGCTGTCTTTCGTTCCGGCCTTCCACTTTCAACGACACCAATTCCGCGAGGATTGAGAATCACGGGGACATCGAAAATGAATTTTGTCTCCCTGACCGCACACGGAATGAGCGCCATTTCGGTATTTGGTGATATTGTCGGCGTGCGTCTTCTGATCGCATCGATGGCCGGTTCGCTCACAGCCGCACTGGGCATTCTCGCTGTTATCGCGGTCCGGATTTTCACCAACCGGGCGATCCCGGGGTGGGCCACTTATTCCATCGGCACGCTGGCCATCATCATCATTCAATTCGTTACGATAGCAACGAGTTTCACCTTCACGATGCTTTCCAACCGAATAAACCTCAGCTTCGTGCCTCTGCGTGACTACGAATTGTTTGTGGCAGGAACCCAGGACATCTACCGGAATGAATGACTTCAAATACGTTGGCTCGGAGCTGAAGTTGTTCGCGGATGTTCATAATTGGAAGTCCTATTGGTCGAGTCGAGTTCAGCCCTTCGTGACTGGCGACGTCCTAGAAGTGGGCGCCGGAATCGGTTCCAATACACCGTTCCTCGATCGCGGACCAAGAGGGCGGTGGGTTTGTCTAGAACCCGATTCGGAGCTGATCGACCAGTTGATAGAGAACTTGAGGCAAACCGCGAACCGGTCCGCAAGAGAAGCGATATCCGGCACGCTACAGAGTTTTGATAAAACCCAGCGTTTTGACACTATCCTTTACATCGATGTTCTTGAGCACATCGAGAACGATCGGGAAGAGTTGGAATGCGCAGCATCACGCATTCGAACAGGCGGAAGAATCATCGTCTTATCACCTGCCCACCCAAAACTGTTCACTCCATTCGATGCCGCAATCGGACATTTCCGGCGGTACAATCGTTCCATGCTTCGAAGTATTGCGCCGCGAAGTCTGCGCCTAGAACAACTCCTCTATCTCGATTCTGCAGGTCTTTTGCTCTCACTGACGAATCTGTTGTTCTTACGCCAATCGATGCCTACCAAAGCACAGCTGCTTATTTGGGACAGATGGATAATCCCGGTCTCGCGAGTGCTGGACAGATTCCTTTTCAACTCGGTCGGAAAGTCGATCTTAGGAGTATGGCGACGGGAACCAAAATAGAGATCCATACGAACCCCTGGTATGGCTCTGTCCATGTTAGAAGCGGAGGCACGAATCATGGCTCGCGTCGGCGGACTCCCTGCGGTCGATCCCAAAGCTGTCGCTCACAATGTAAATCGGCCGCCCCTTAACTTCGTTGTAGATTCTTGCGAGATACTCTCCGACAATTCCCAGGGTGATCAATTGGACTCCACCAAGGAACAACATCGCCACCATAAGCGATGCAAAGCCTGGAATATCAATCCCTCGGAAGAGCTTAAATACACCTAGAAACATTGCGTATAGGAAAGCCAACAATGAGGTGGCGAAGCCTACATAGCTCCAGATCTTGAGCGGTAAAGAACTGAACGAGGTCAAACCATCGATGGCGAAGTTCCACAACTTCACGTAACCCCATTTGGTACCACCCGAGTGACGAGGCTCGCGATTGTAGAGCACGGTGGTATGACGAAAGCCTACCCACGAGAACAGTCCCTTCATGAAAGGGGCGCGCTCGGGTAATCGAACCAAAACGTCGACCACCCTTCGGTCGAGTAGGCGAAAATCACCAGTATCCAGCGGAATCGGGGTATCGGTTATTCTGGCAAAAATTCGATAGAAAGCCTTCGAGGTGAGGATTTTGATCCGGCTTTCCCCCGCCCGAGTAAGGCGTGTCGCATTGACCACCTCGAAGCCTTCATGCCACTTCGCCACTAACTGTGGAATGACCTCCGGCGGATCCTGGAGATCGGCATCGATCGGAATCACCGCGGCGCCTCGAGCATAGTCCAGCCCCGCACTTAGCGCCGCATCTTTGCCGAAGTTACGCGACAGGCCGATAATTTTTATCGCAGGGTTATGTTCACGATGCTTGATTAATAGCGGCAGGCTGGCGTCGGTGCTCCCGTCGTCGATGCAGATAATTTCGTAAGTAACGCCGAGATCGCCGAGAACTCGCACCATGCGAGCAAAAAAAGAATCGAGGTTGGTCGCCTCGTTATGGATCGGGACCAGGATGGAAAGTTGGGGTTCAGCGCAGGTGCTTGAAGCTCTCTGATTGTCGCGCACGGACATTTTGACTTGCTGCTGATCTATCATGATCCCTTCGCCGGAATCATGCTCGCGATTGTCAGGTTGCGCATCGGAGGAGTCAACGCCTGTGGCGATGAGTCCCTGACTGCTAAATCGTGCCGCCGATAGAGCTGCAGTACGCCGCGGTCAAAAATCTTGTCATAGCCATCGGGCGGGAATTTTACCGAATCGGGCGGTGGAATCTGGATCAGGATGTAGGGCGGTTTCTGCGCGAGTGCCTCGGGCAGTTCCGCCATTTGCCGCACGCGCCCGCCTGCGAGCCATCCGATGTCGCTGGACGGAATTTCCTGGACGATGGGATCATCATCAATGCCGGTAAAAACCGAGAACCGATTGAACTGGCGCCACACGATCGCATCGTTGGCGATGTGCAGGACGTGCGTCTTCATGGTGATCCGGCCGGCCTTGTGCTCATCCTGGAGAACCTCGACCAGCGCCAGCTCATCGGGACCCATTGTCCACTTCGGGTCGGGTGTTGAACCCCAGTAGCCGCGACCGGCAGTGGAAACGTCGATACCCCAATTTTCCGCAATCGAATGCTCTTCGTAGTCGTAGTTTCCAGTCGGTCGTGGATTCCAAGGATAGATGAGAATCGCCAGAAGTGCGGCCACCACCAGTGCGCGCCGGCCTCGATAGAAGATCAGTGCGAATGGCAGGGCGGCGGGGAAAATCAAAAAGTACGGCGTCCAGTATTCATCTAACTTGTAGTGAAGATCGTCGATGCCGGCGTGGTAAGCTGCGGACCCCTCCATCGAGCCGAGTTTGCGCGCAATCATCTCAACAACAATCGTCACCAGCAGCGCGATTATTATCGGCGAGCCATCGATCATTCGGGCTTCGCGGCCACGCAAAGTCCCGATAGCAAGCAAACCCATCGCGGCAAACGCCGAGAGCATCGGAAATTGCTGGAAGACCTGTGCATAGATGGAGTCGGGAAATTTGGTCAGCGTGTATGCCAGAATGATGACGAAGATCGCAAACATCGCGGCGTTGTATGTTCGCGGATCGTACTCGGCAGGGCTTTCGCCGCTGATTGTCGACGGCTCCGGGAGCGCACGCGTTCCCCAAAGGATCGCGACGATCCCGGCGATCTGAAGCAGCGGAAGAATCGGATACGGGAGAACAGTTTTGGTAGAAACCGCGAGATCCGGCGCCGCGACCAGGACCGAGCCGAACAGGCATAAACCTTTGAGGAAAAGGATCCGCGGACGCGTAGCATCGCGGAGCAGAATCGCAAATGAAGCAACCGCAACCGCAAAGCCACCATCGATCGTATGCGATCCAACCGCGGCGCCGAGGATCAGACATCCGAGCGCAAACGTAGATCGTCGGGCGCGCCGGTCGAGAACCAGGCCCAGCCCGACGCCGACCATCCCGAACGCCACCGCGGTGCCGCGCACGCCAACCGCGCGACGAAACGTGTTGGTGAAGAATAAAAACAGCGACGCCATTCCACCCGCAGTGTCGCCCAGCGTCGCCGCGCCCAACCGGTATGCTCCGAAGATGATCAGCCCCGCCATCGGAACGATGGTTGCGCTATGCGCGAGCAATCCGAGCCTCACTCGCGAACCCATCGCGAGCATCGCGAGAAACAATTCCAGCGCGGGCGTCTGCGCCTGTGGTCCCCAACATCCATAGGGATCGTTGTCGAATGGGAGATAGCGCTTGAAACTGAGGATCCGCTGCACCGATGCGGGATACGACATCACATCCATATAAGGTGCGGCCGGCGAACCCAGTTGCAGCGGAACCAATCCCACCATCACAAGGATGAACGCGAGGATCGCCATCGCCCTACCCGGCGTCAGGCGCGGCATCACAAATCGAGTGGGAGTTAGAACGACCCATGCGCCGGCGGCAATTAGGAGGAGCCAAATTACCGGCGCGCGAAACAGACCTATCGGCCCGAGCATCTGACCGAGCACGTAGGCGGCCATCCATGCTCCCGCGACGCCGCCGAGGAGAGCGTCGAACGAATCAACTTCGGGATCGAGTTTGATTTGGATGGCCGCGCCGATGGCGGCCGTTATCGCCCAAAAAGTCCAGATCTTGAGCGCCGCGAAAAAAGTCGCACCAAGAACAGGTTTGATGCCCTGGTAAGCCGAAGGAAAATCGGTCTGCCAGGGGGTGCCGAGGAGGCGATAGTAGGAGAAGATCGAAATCGCGGCGAGCGCCACTCCGACCACCGCGCAATCGCACAGAATGCGCAGCGTTCGCGGCGACGCATGGAACGCGACCACGACGCCACTGTCCGTGGTTGCCCGGAAGAGTCGAGTTTTCTCCATCGTGGGTTTTTCGGAGACCGCGGACTCGAAGACTTTTATTCGCTTGTCAGCCTTTTTACCAGACAAGATGCGGCATGGCTGACACTGTCAACCTCCACATCATTGCTCCGCATGTCGCGATCGATGGCGTGGCGCGTGGACGACAACGCCACTGTTCGTCATCGGCGTGGTCGTCCGTTGTAAGTTGGCGATCCTCTCTATGGTTGGTTACGACCAGGATTCGCAAATTGCCCCGGCGGCCTCGATGCCACTTCCTTTCGGCCGTCTAACTCAATGACTTTGTTTGCAGACACAGGTGGATGGTTTCGTGCAGACACCTCCTGAACTGTCGCCGGGAGTGCAGACCGGAGGATGGGCGGCCTCGCACGTCACACTACACTTCGGGCACGGCGGCGGACCTTCGACGCTGCAGGAGGATGGCTTGGTTATGTTCCACGCCGGGGTGGCAGTCGGAGCGGGAGTTGCCCCTGATTTGGCCGTTTGGGCTTTCGATTTGGTCTTCTCGCCCCCCACCGCCGCGATGGGCAAAATTACGCATGCCATGAACAAAATCGTAACCGCGAGCATTTTGTTTTTCATAGATTATTTATGTCGCTTTCAAAAATTGCCGGCGCCCCTACGCCGGTCGCGTCGCGTCGGACGCTTTCTTAAAAGGGAGCCATGATTCCCCACCGAAAAGACCGGTGCAAGACCCCACCAAGGCCTCGCGAGTATCACAACGAATGCTAGATATCCATCCGCCCCCTGGTTCGGGCTAGCGCTACAGCTCCGAACGTGCGCAGGTCTGAGACGAGCCCGGTGTACATTAAGATCGCTGTCGCCAAGCGCCGACGCGAACGCGGTAAAACGCGGTAGACTCATGCTCTGCAGAGTGGATATCGTCAGGTGTTCCGGCCCTTTTTTCAAGTGAATGGGCTGGACTGAACCGCTTCTGTCAATCATAAACGGATGTTTTGGAAGCTCGAATATAAAACCCGCTTCATTGGGTCAGGCGTTGACGCTCAGGCGGTCCCGCATCTGATCGTCAATCGCGCTCAAGTATCCTCAAGTGGGTGCTGCTCCTGCGGTGGGAAGTTCGGCGCAGCTAGGAGCGGCGTGCGGGTTCTGTCCGCGATGGTCGGACCGGAGAACTCAATCTACGTGTTCTGCGCCGAGTGCGGTGACTTTATCATGGGTCGCCTCCAGTCGGGGCATCCCCCGGGCCACTACATTTGGGATTGGGCCGTCCCGTTGAGAGGAAATGTCAAAGGACGGGGTCATTTAAGCCACGCGTCCGCCATCGGTGACTAACCGACAACAGTTGCGCTTCTTGCGTCAACGAAGGGTCGGCTCAGTCGCGCGAGACAAGGTCTGAGATATTAGTCCCGGGCCAATCCCCCCTACAGAGCCTGCGCTGAAGTTTATACAACCGGGGTCAAACCAAACATACCTGTTCTACCGGCCCGCTGCACACGGGAGCCGTTATCTGGCCCCCGAATCGGGGTTTTCGAGTCATTGCCGGTCGGTTCCCAAATTGGAATAGCTTATCAGGTGCGCCGTCAGCTGAATTATCGGACCATTTACAGAATCATGCTGGCGAGATTCGCGCCCCCACCCTCCAGGCCGCCTAGAGTGGAAAAGAAGTGCTGCGATATAGGCTCGCACCGTGACGCCTCCCTGCGGGGCGAGGCCCAAAGGTTTAAAAGGTTCGATCAGGCGGCCCCGACAAATCCGACCGTGGAGGACCGTTTAACAGGGAAAATCCAGGAAATCGGACGAATTTCTCGCCCGATCTAAGCGCAGAAACCCGCTAAATCGGGGCACTTTTCGGGAAAAATTCCCTAGCGAAGCGAGCAGGGAATTTTTACGGCCGAGCAGGGAATTTCAATTCCCTGCTCAGGGATTGAGCAGGGAAATATATTCGCTGCAGCGGCTTGTTTAGAGATCTATCGTTAACGATGCCGGGAGGTCCTCATAAACAGCGCGGCGGGAAAGCTGAAGCTCGCAATATGTCGCCGAGTGCGTGTATGAGCCCGGCACGCGCCCTTTTTCGTCGAGCACGCGAGGCAGACATTGCTGGGTGCGTCGATGTATGAGTTTTTCCGAAAGGGCTCTCGCGGCCGATTCGCCATGACTCCGCCTCCACACCCAAGAGTATATTCTCGGGCTGGCGGAAGAAGTCGCCGATGGCGGGCAAGGCGTAGTCGACCTGGCCCATAACGGAAGCATGCAATCGAATGGATTTACCGTTGAAAAGGTGAGGTTTCTCTGTAAACTTCGCGGCAATAAAGGTACAACCGCTTAGCTCCAATCCTCAGCGTTGACGCTGATCGACTCCCTCGTTTCTAGCCAACCCTTCATCGAAGCAATGCTGCTGCTCAACGCTCTGACCGAGCCGGTCGGACATCGAAGATCGCGACCGAATATTTCGCCGCTCGAGTGCCGTCTCCGCGGTGTCGGCGAAGCTCTTTAACGCGTCGTCGACCGTGACGATCGAATAGTTCTGGGTCTTGCTCAGACCATGCCGGAAAGGTGGACGCAACCCACTCCGGATTTTCAAGGTCATATATCGGTGACTCGTGAGATTTTGGTATACGCCGTTACCGTGGTTTACGAATACCTCCACACGATTGTCGTTCGATACGGCCCGGGAGTACCGGGACGCGGCGGGGAGCCTGCGGGAAGGCTTGGAGGAGCTGTTCACCATCAACCGGCTCGGGCTCTCGCCCTCGTTGTGTCGCGCGCTGG
>VFSW01008416.1_pt1 | contig 14821 bp, 15 predicted proteins | sample 5358111 | NCBI WGS metagenome assembly VFSW01 (sample SAMN11554181, study PRJNA540505) | mine drainage metagenome | isolation source: sediment from site ElyBrook_90M | place: USA: Ely Copper Mine, Vershire, VT | collected 2017 | reverse complement strand
GGGGTCGTGGCGATCGAGATCGAGCCGCGGGGCGGGGGGAGCCTGGCCCTGCGGCGCGCGCGGAGCTCCGCGCGCCGGCGGATCACCGTGCGTTGCGAGAACCTCTTCCGCACGGATCTCACCGGCGCGACCGTCGTCACCACATTTCTCTGGCCCTCGGCGATGACCCGTCTGAGCCCTCGACTCGACCGCGAACTCGCGCCGGGGAGTCGGATCGTGAGCCACTATCACCCGCTCATCGGTTGGATACCCGACGCGGTGGACCTGGAGCACCGGATCTATCTCTACCGCGTCCCCGAGCGAGCCGGGCACCCCGTGCCCGCTCAGAGTGGATGAAAGGTGAACCAGAATGCCGCGCCGATCGCGAAGATCGCCGCGACGATGATGCCGGCGGCGATCCAGCCCAGGTTCGGGTTGTAGTCGTCCTCGGGACCCGGTTCGGTCGTCTCGCGCATCGGCATGCCTACGGGCTTCCCGGGATCCACGTCCCGATGTAGCCATTCGAGCCCAGATAGATGAGCAGAGCCGCGACGATGATCCCCGCCGCGAACGTCCCGTACAGGAACGCCCGGGACACCTGGGGCGTTTCGCCTGGTTCGGCCACGACGCAATCAAACCGAGGAGGTTTTTCCCCCCTCGGTTCGTTCCGCTCCCCGGGGACCGGCCGTGAGGCGGTTCGCGTTGTCGGCTACGGGAATCCCCGCAGCGGCGGCCATCGTCTCGCGCTTCTGTGCGGTCCTCTCCCTCTCATGCCCGCCCGGCGTCGTTCCCTCCAGCGTCGAGCGACATGTGCCCCCATCGGGCTCCGGGCGGCACTCGGGCCGGGTCCTACGCGGACTTCGGCGAGTCCGTGTGGGCGTGCGCGGGGGTCCCCTTTTCCGCGGTCCCGGCCGCGGGTTCGCTCGCGGCCGGAGGAACCGGCTTGTCGGCGGACGCTGCCTTCGGGGTCACGTACTCCTCGATGAGCTTGACGGAGTGGGCTTCGAGCTGCGTGCGGAGCCGATCGACAACGCGCGGCTTGGCGCCGAACCAGGCCACATCGAACTTGGTACGGTCGGGGATCGTGAGGACGATCGACTTGCCGTGCACCTCGACCTGGAACTCCTTGGAGTGTCCGTACTCCAGCTCGATCAGGGCGCGGACCTGCTCGACGGCTCCCTCGATACGGGTGACGATTCTGAACTTCGCGCGGATCTTGCGCCCAGCGAACGGTGGGTTGAAATCGACCCGTACCCGGGCCTGCGTGAGCGTAACGACCCGTCCACGACGACCGCGGATGGTGAGGACGGTGCCGATGTCGAGCTCGGCGTCCTCGCGTCGCATCTCGGGGAGGCGTTGGACCTCGCTCATCGAGAACAGTTCGATGAGGTTCGGGTCCCGTTCTCCGAAGGCGTCCGCGGGAGCGAACTCCCGCTCGAACTCCGTGCCGATCTGCGCGCTCTCGAGGACCTTCTCGATCCCCGCAGGGAAGTACTCTCCGCCGATGAGGTGCGGCCGCGGACCGAAGGTGCGGCCGCTCGGCAGGGTCCCGGTCGCCTTCTGGACGACCTCCTCGCTCGTCGCATCGATGAGATCGGTGCGGCCACCGCCCTCGGCCCAAAGCTCGTACTCGAGGTGCACGAGCTCTCCGGGCTTGGTAGGCGCCGCCGATTCCGACGCGTGGGGGGACATCTCCGCGCCGAGGGCGCATGCCGTTTAAGGTTTGCCCGACGCCGGAGGGTCGGCTGCACTTGCCTCGGCACCCGGTCGTCGGCCGCTCCAGCCGAATCGGAGCAGGCCCCGGGCCGCTCCCCACAGCGTCGCCCACCGGCGGAGGATCTCGAACGCCCGGTATCGCATCCCGGGGTAGGCTCGATCCCAGGCGAACCCCTGGGCCGTGAGCCCAAGCGCGAGAATCCCGAGTCCGATCGCACCGATCCCGAGCAGGATCTCTCCCAGGGTCCGAGTCGACCCTGGTACGAGGAGAATCCCGCCCACGACGGCGAGGCCCGGCAGCACCACATACGGGGCAAGGCGCGATCCTGACACCTCGTAGGTGCTGCCCCGCCGTCGCCACAGGGCGAACCCGCCGAAGGCGTAGCGCGACTGCTTGCGCAACAGCCTCCAGGAGGTCAGGTCTGAAAAGTCGTGCTCGACGTACGCTTCTGGGACGTACGCGGCCTTCCAGCCGGCCGCGAGGGCCCGAACGGCCATGTCGTGGTCCTCGTTGCCCGCGCCGAGAGGGAGGGTCGTGTCGAGCGGTCCGCACCGATCGAAGACCTCCATCCGCCACGCCGAGTTTCCCATCGGGAGAGCGTGCGGGTGGCGACGGGCGACTTCCTCGTAGAAGCGACGCAGGTATCCGTCGTAGTACCGGACCCCGGGGCCTCGTGCCGAACCTGCGAGAGCGGGTGTCGGGCCCGCCGAGAAGCCGACCGCAGGGTCGGAGAACGGCGCGAGCAGATGTGCGAGCCAGTCGACGGGCGCGATCTCGTCGGCGTCCAGGAATGCCACGAACTCTGAATCTACCCGAGCGAGTGCGATGTTCCGGCTCTGTGCGACCGAACCCGGGGCCTCCAGCCATTGGACTCGCGGATCGGATCGGGCGATCTCTTCCGTGATGCGCCGAATTTCGCCGGAGGGGCTGCCTCCGTCGTCGACGACGATCGCTGCGATCGCATGATGTTGCGACCGCAGGCTCTCGATGGTTCTCCGGACGCGAGGATCGTTCAGGACCGTGACGAGGACCGTCACTTCCCCGGGAACGCGTGGGCGTCCGGCCATCGGCGGGTCCTTAACGCCCGAGTCCCCGGGCGAGCGCGATCTCGGCGATCGTCCGATCGACCGCGGCGGGGCTGGTGTACGACGGGCGCCAGCCTAGGGCCGTCGCGCGGTCGATGCCCAGGAGCAGCTGGGGAACGTCGCCGGCCCAGCCCTGAGACCCTCCGGTGAACTCGATCCGGGCCTTCTCCCCGTGGGCACGCACCACCTTTTCCGCAATCTCCCGCACCGAGATGCGATCGAGAGTCCCGAGGTTGTAGATGTTCACCTTCGCGTCCGCGCGATCGGCGACGACGAGCATTCCGGCCACGCAGTCCTCGGTACGGAGGTAGCTCTTCGCCTGACGTCCGTCACCCAGGACCTCCAGGCGACTGGGGTCCCGCTTCAGCTTCTCGAAGAAATCGAAGATCACGCCGTGGTTCATCCGGGCGTCGATGATGTTCGCGAGACGGAAGATGTACGCTCGCAACCCGTAGGAGTGCGCGTACGCGCTGAACAGTCCTTCCGCGGCCAGCTTGGAGGCGCCGTAGAGCGACTGCGGTTCCAGCGGACCGTAGCTCTCCGGCGTGGGAAAGACGGTCGGCAAGCCATAGACCACGCACGAGGAGGTGAGGTAGGCCCGCGGGACCGCGTGCCGACGAGCGGCGTCGATCACATGGAACGACGCGATGGTGCCCTGCTCGAGATCGATCTCTGGCCGGCTCGTGCCCAGCCGAATGTCGCGGTTCGCCGCCAGGTGCCAGACCGCTTCGGCCCCATCGAACTGCGACTCCCAGGCCTTCGGTTCCCTCAGGTCCGCCTGGAGGATGGACAGCCGCGGCTCCGACGCGGGATCCGGCAGGTCACTTCTCTGTCCAGAAGAGAGGTTGTCGATGACCCGAACCTCGTGGCCGCGGCGAAGCAGTGCGCGGACGAGCACTTGGCCGATCGCACCGGCGCCGCCCGTTACGACGATCGGACCTCGAGACGCCAACGGCCCCATGGCACCCATCGGCGAGGAGGGTGTACATATAAGAGGGTCGCAGATGAGAGCCCGACCGGCGCCGGCCGCCGTTACGACCGGACCGAGGGAAGGGTGCTCGAAGGGTCTCAGGTCCGCTTGCGTCCACCGACCGCCCAGGACGCGGCGCTCCTATTCGAGTGGTATCAGGATCCCGAGCTCGTAGCGCCGTTCGACCGGTACGAGCCCGACACGATCGACACCTTCGCGGCCGGACTCGCCGGCGCGGCCCACGACCCCAACTCGCTCTATCCGCGGTACGCCGTGGAGCTCCGGGCGACGGGGACCACCGTAGGGTGTGTCGGCTGGTACCGGGCGCATCCGGTCTTGGAGTATATCGACGTGTGGTACTTGCTCGGAGACCCCGCCCAACGCGGAAAGGGACTTGGGCGCGAGGCCGTGCAGCTCCTGGTGACCGATTTGTTCCGGACCCAGACCGTCCATAGGATCGGGGCGACCTGCGACGTGGAGAACGTTCCCTCCGCCCGACTCCTGGAGCGAATCGGGTTCCGTCGGGAGGGGTCGTTGCGGAGCGCACTGTTCCACCACGCGCGGTGGCACGACGTCTACGTCTACGGGGTCACGCGCTCGGAGTGGCCGTCTCCTCCGAAAGCGTGAACGTGAGGCGGCAACACCCTCCGGCGAGGGGAACCGGGTCGCGGATCGCGATCCGGCCGATCTCGTCGGTCGATCGAACATGGGTCCCCCCACACGGACAGGCATCGATCCCGTCGATCTCGATCACCCGAACGGGATCGATGTGCGCGGCGAGGCGCACGAGGCCGGATCGGGCGGAGGGGTGCAGGTCCCACTCGGCTCTTGGCACATGGCGAATCCGCACGGGCCGGGAGCGGGAGAGGGCTTCGGAGGCGTCCTCCGCGAGCTCGGGAAGTATCCCCGCCACTACCATCCCCTCCAGATCGAGGGTCCCTTCTCGGCCCCCGAGCTTCGCCTTCTGGGTCCGAATGTTGGCCCGGGCGAAGATCCGGGCGCTCAGGAAGTGCTGAGCGGTGTGCAGGCGCATGTGGCGATAGCGCCGTTCAAAGTCGAGGACCCCCTCCACCTCGGTGCCGACGGCGAGATCGTCGAGCGCCCCGGGAGTACCCCGCGTCCGGTGGAGGACGGCGGATCCGCTCTTGGTGACGTCCACGACTTCCACCGTCCGCCCGGACGGGACGTGGAAGAGGCCCCGGTCCGCCGGCTGACCCCCCCCGGCCGCGTAGAAGTACGTGCGGTCGAGCACGACCGCTCCGGGGGGGCGCGCCCGAATCTGTGCGCGGAACGTACGTACATAGGCCGCGTCGGTGCTGTCGAGATAGGCGAGATCGGTCACACCGCTCGCACGCACGCGAACGCAAAAACCGCGTCGGCCACCTCGCCGATGGGCAACCTATAAAGAGGAGGTACACGTAGTCGCGGCCCGGGGTTTTCCCATGTTAAAGGCGCGCATCCGCACCGAGGTCCTCCGCGAGCTCGTCGAGGTCGTTTCGACCCTCGTCTCGGAGGTCAAACTCACGATCTCCAAGGACGGTCTTGAGGTCAAGGCGGTCGACCCGTCCCACGTCGCCATGCTGGTGCTCAAGCTCGACAAGGGTGCCTTCGAGGAGTTCACCGGCGAGCCTACCGAAATCGGTGTCGACATCGAGAAACTGAAGGACGTGCTCCGACTCTCCAAGCCGAACGACATCCTCGACCTGCAGTACGACGGGGGCAAGAGCCGACTCGTCGTCAAGGTCGGGAAGGTCACCCGGCACATGTCCGTGATCGATCCCGCTGGGATCGCCGACCCCAAGGTACCGAACGTGAGCCCGCCGGCGGTCGCCGTCGTCCGTATGGAGGAGATCCGGCAGGGGATCCGGGGCAGCGAGAGCATCTCCGACCACGTCACCATCGCCGTCGACCCCGAGAAGTTCAGCCTGTACTCCGAGGCGGAGACCGACCGGGTCGATCTCGATCTGGTCAAGGGCGGTCCGGGCCTGCCCCGACTCGAGGTCAAGGAGCCCGTGAAGAGCATGTACCCCCTCGATTTCTTCAGTTCGATGATGAAGTCCATTACCTCGGCCGAAGAGGTCACCCTCCACGTTGGTAACGAGTACCCGCTCAAGATCGAATTCACCGTCGCGGGGGGCAAGGGCTCCGGCCGGTTCCTGTTGGCTCCTCGGGTCGAGGAAGACTAGCCCCGGATTCCGCGCCGTCACGCGATGGCGTTAAGCCGCGCGTCGAATGGCGGGGGTCCCATGTCGAGCGCGGTAGAACGTACGGTCGCGATCGTCGGTGCGATCCGTACCCCGATCGGAAGATACGGCGGCGCGCTCCGCGAGCTCTCGGCGGTCCAGCTCGGCACCGTGGCGGCCCGTTCGGCGATTGGAAAGAGCGGCATCCCCGCCGCCGACATCGAGGAGGTTCTCTATGGCCACTGCATCCCGGCCGGCGCCGGCCAGAACCCGGCGCGGCAGGTTCTACGGGGAGCCGGTATCCACGACAGTTCCGGCGCCAGCACGATCAACATGGTCTGCGGCTCGGGCATGAAGGCACTCCATCTCGGGTACTCGGAGATACGGTCCGGGGCGGTCGACCGGGTCCTCGTGGGCGGGATGGAAAGCATGTCGCGCGCTCCGTTCCTCGTCGACGGCGAGGTCCGGTGGGGGATCAAGTACGGAAACCGACCGTTGGTCGACGCGATGCGCAACGACGCGCTCACCGACGCGTACGGCGAGCACGAAGAGATGGGCCTGACCGGCGAGCGGATCGCCCGCAAGCTCGGTCTCTCGCGGGTCGAGGTCGATACCTTCGGCCTGAGGAGCCACGAGCGAGCCGTGCGGGCGACCCGCGACGGCACGTTCGCATCGGAGATCGTCGCCGTGCCACCGGGAATCGTATCTCGGTCGCCCGGGCTCGATCACGACGAGGGTCCCCGGGCGGACACGTCGATGATCGCGCTCTCGCGGCTCAAGCCGGCGTTCCGGCCCGACGGGGTCCTCACGGCCGGGAGCTCCTCCTCGCTCGCGGACGGCGGTGCCGCGCTCGTGCTGGCGAGCGCGCATGAGGTGGAGCATCGCAAACTGAAGCCGCTCGCGTGGATCCACTCGATCTGTGTTTCGGGGGTCGACCCATCGGACGTAATGGAGTCCCCGATCCCCACCGTAGGCAAGCACCTCGCAGCCACCGGATTCGCCCCGGAGGAATTCGATCGGGTCGAGCACAACGAGGCATTCGCGTCGGCGTCGATCGCCGTGATGCGCGCGTTTGGATTCACCGACCGTCAGTTCAACGTCCACGGGGGCGCCATCGCGCTCGGGCACCCGATCGGCACGAGCGGGGCCCGGATCGTGGTCACGCTCGTCCACGAGCTGGTTCGTTCGAATACCTCGCTGGGTCTCGCCACCCTATGCATGGGCGGCGGGAACGGCCTCAGCGTGATCGTGGATCGGCGGGGCCTCTAACCCGGAAGAGCGGGGAGGGGACCCTGGACCTCGATCCAGTGACCGTCCGGGTCCGTCACGAACCCGATCAGGTAGGACCGGGGCCGACCCACCTCGATCCACGGAGCGATCGCCACTTGGGCGCCCCGTCGCAGGAGCCGATCCCACACGGCCCAGAAATCCGTAACCTCAACTCCGAGGTGGTCCAACCCCTCACCGGGAACGAACGGCGTGGCGTGCGGGTTACCGGGCGGATACCAGTTCAGCTCGAGCGCCTGCCGACTTTCTGGGTCCTCGAGCTGAACGAACCGCCCGCCGTGGTTCATCGCTCCGCGAGTGGTCTCGATGAGGTCAAGGCCCTCCCGGTAGAACGTGAGCGAGCGATCGAGATCGGTCACCCGAATGCCCACGTAGCGCAGGGTCATCGGCTGCCCACCAGTTCGAGGCCCGTCAGGTGCTCCACCCGCTCGTAGGCCGCACGCACCGCCGAACGATCGCCGGCACGGGCGTACGGCCGAGCCGAGCGCCCGAGGGCATCGGTCCATCGGCGGATCCGCTCGAAGGCGCGATCAACTCCGAGGTCCCTCTCGATCGACCGCGTCACCTCGCGGGCGAAGCGCGACGCCTGGGCCGCCGACACGGTGCCGCTCGCACCGCCGGCGACAGAACGTCCCATCCTTCGGCGTATCTCCCGGTATTCCGCCCGGGCCCGCCCCGCATCGCGATTGGACCAGTCGAGAGGGTCGGCATACGGCCGGCCGAGCAGGTACCATCGGAGCGCCGACGGGCCGTATTCGCGCGTCGCCGGCCCGAGAGAAACGAGGTTCCCGATCGACTTCGACATCTTCGAGCCTCCATCGCGCACGAAACCGAAGTGCATGAACCCACGCGCGAACGGAGCGTCCTCGAGCGCGAGGGCGATCTCGTTCTGCGCGTAGTGATGGGGAAAGACGAGGTCCTTCCCGCCACCTTGGAAATCCACTGGGACACCCAGGTAATGTTGGGCCATCGCGTAGCACTCGAGGTGCCAGCCCGGCACTCCCCGCCCCCAGGGACTCGGCCAGGTCGGTACGGGCGCCTCCTGACGTCTCCAGATCATGAAATCTCTCGGATCGGGGCGCGTGCCGCGGTCCGCCCCGCTCGGCTCCCGGACCGCGTGGCGCGCCACGTCGGAGGCCAGCCGGAAGTTGCGTCGGCTATGGCGTGCGGGTGGCGAGTACCACCAACCGTCGCTGCGTCGCTCGACGTAGCCGCGTCGCTCGAGCTGCCGCCCGATGCGGATCATCCGAGGCACCCACGCGCTCGCCCGGGGGGCGAAGGTCGGAGGAAGGATGTGGAGGGCGTCGAGCTCGCGGAAGAACCGACGCTCTTCCTGGCGGGCCAGGCCCATGGGGGTCATCCCGAGTTCGCGGGCGCGCTCGTCGATCTTGTCCTCTACGTCCGTGACGTTCATCACGTGACGCGTGGGGATCCCGGCGTCGCGCAGGTACCGACGGACGATGTCGAACGCAAGGTAGGTACGACCATGGCCCACATGGGCGGGGGCGTAGACGGTCGGGCCGCAGACGTACGCGCTGACGTACGGCCGCCCGTGCGGCCGGAGCCGGACGCTTCGCTCGGTCAGGGTGTCGAAGTACTCGAACGCCATGCGCATTGCGAGCGGCCTGAGCGGGAAGATAGCGCTTTGGGACGGACCGTGCCGACGCGGGCGGCTCGTTAGCTTGAAGAGCGGTATCGAACCTGCCGTTACGGTCGACCGCCCCATGGAAACGCTCTACCTGCTCATCGAGATCGAGGTCGGACGTCTGGATGAGGTCCTCGCGCGGCTCCGTGCGATCCCCCACGTGGTGGAAGTACAGGCCGTCACGGGCCCATTCGACCTGATCGCCAAGGTCCAGGCCGAGCACATCAACGAGGCGCTGGACGTCGTCATCGGAAAGATCCGTCGGATCTCGGGCATCAAGGGCACCGAGACGCTGGTGACGGTTTCGGCCGGGTGAGGGGCGGGGCCCCTCCCTCCTAAATATCCGGCGGGGGCTGCGAGGGCCGATACCATGGTCGGAGCAGGACAACCCGCACCGGATTTCCAAGAGAAACTTCAGGACGGCACATCGTTCCGCCTCTCCTCGCTCCGAGGGAAGCCGGTGGTGCTCTACTTCTATCCGAAGGCCGACACCCCCGGATGCACGATCGAGGCGAAGGGGTTCCGCGACCATTACTCCGAGTTCCAGAAGGCGGGAGTCCAGATCGTGGGCGTCAGCACCGATGACTGCCCGGATCAGCAGGCGTTCGCAACGAAGTACGGCCTGCCGTTCCCGCTGGTGGCCGACCACGGAAAGCGAGTGGCCAACGCCTACGGGGTGCTTCGGCCCACCGGGACCGCGAAGCGCGTGACGTTCTTCATCGACCCGGACGGTGCGATCGCGGAGGTCGTGGATGTGTCCGACGCCGCGCAGCACGTCGAGCGCGCGCGCGCCCGCTACCTCTAGGTCGTCGGCGGCTCGGCCGTCCGGCCGGCGTCCGGAGTCATCGACACCGCCACCGGTTCGGGCGTACGGCGACGGATCTCCCAAACGCGGTCCCCGAGGAGGTGGAGCGCTGCCGGGACGAGGTAGGTACGGATCACCATCGCGTCTAGTACAACGGCGACCGCTACGGAGCACCCGATCGCTACGAGCAACGCGAAGCTCCCGAACATCAGGGTCGCGAACGCGCTCGCGAGGATGATCGCGGCGGCCGTGATGATCCCGCCCGTGCGTGCCACGCCCTCCACCGCCGCGTTGGTCGAAGACCGTCCCCGCAAACGCTCCTCGCGCACGCGCGTCAACAGGAAGATGTTGTAGTCGATCCCGAGGCCCAAGATCAGGATGAACAGGACCGTGGGCACGAAGAAGAACAGTGCGATGCCGAAGATCCGCCCCAGCACGAGGTAGGTGATGGCCCACGACCAGATGATCGACAGACTGATCGTCGCCACGGCCATGATCGGGATGATCCAGGACCTCAGCACGACGAACAGCACGACGATCAGTCCGATCGCCACCGCGAGGACCATGCGCTCGGTCGCGAGCGCGGTCTGGGCCGCGAGATCGCTCGTCGTGGGGGCCGCTCCGCCAAAGGCGACCTTCGTCACATCGGACTGGGTGCTCTGGTACGCCGAGAACGACGACTCGACGGACTGGATCGCCGAGATCGCGTTCGCCGATAGACCGCTCACGCTGGTTTGAAGCGTGAGCAGCACGGTCCGCCCGTCGGCGCCCACGTACGCGCCGAGCAGGGCGTGCAGGTTCTGCTGGGTTGCGATCGGAGCGGTCGAGTAGTTGTCCCACGCGGCGAGAGAGGCTCCCCAGGGTCCCACCGGGGATTGCACCTGAGCGATGCCTCCGGTGGACTGCGCGAGGGTCGTTAACGAAGCGAGCTCGAAGAACTCGCGGGCGTTCGTGTGGTTCCCCACGATCAGCGGGGCGGCGAAGGTCACGAGGGCGTACGACGGGAACGCGAACCCGGGTCCATAGTGGGCGCCCAGGGTGTGGAGCCCTTGCACGGCCGGTTGGCTCGACGGAAGCTGGTCGTAGAAGTCGTACGACAGCGGCACCGACAGTGCGACCAGGATGAGGGGGATCGAGAGCACCAGGATGACCCCGACGACCGTCCACGGCCGGCGCTGGGTGAGCCGAGCGGCGCGGTAGAAGTACGTCCGCTCCCCTGCGATGCGGGCGTTCTGCGTGGCCGCCTGCGTGCGGAAGCGGTTCCCCGTCGCCGGCCAAAAGATCTTCGGCCCGACCAGCACCAGCAGCGCGGGCGTCAGCGTGAGCGACGCCATCATCGTGATGAGGATCGCGACCGAGAGCACGGAACCCCACTGGCTCAGGAGGGCGACCCCGCTGAAGGCGAGGGCGAGCGTGGCGATGATCGCGGTGGAGCCGCTGGTGGCTACGCTCTGGCCGGCCCAGGTCAACGCCGTGACCACCGCGTCCTTGGACGCGCGGCCGGCGACGAGCTCCTCTCGATACCGGGCAATGAGGAAGATCGAGTAATCGGTCCCGACCCCGAGGACGAAGACCTCCTCGAGCGTCAGGGCCGAGGTATCGACGTGCGTGATGAACGTGCCGATGAGGACCGTGCTGCCGAGGCTGAGAACGAGCGCGATCGCGAGGCCCACGAATGCCAAGAGGGGCGTGATCGGGGCGCGGAAGTACAGCGCGGTGATCACCATCAACAGGGCGACGGTGATTGGGAGAACGAGGGCCAGCGACTCGTTCAGGATGGTCTGCTGGGCGAGATCGAGCGCGGAAGTGCCCGTCTGTTCGAAGGAGATCGCGCGGGTGGGATCGGCCGCGGCGAGGGCTCCGGGCACGATCCGGTTGATCTCGTTGATATCGTCGTAGACGGGCTTGGCCCCGCCGACGGTAAAGCTGTCGTCGACGGAGAAGGACACGACAATCAGGCTCGCGGTCCCTGCCGGATCGACGAACTCGGCCGATATCGAATGCGGGATCGGGAGCGGCTCTGCGTAGTACGAAGCGTTCGCGACCGTCGCGTTCGCCCACGCCGTTGCGACCGCCGGCGAGGAGATCCCCCGAGGAAACTCCGCCCAGATGGTGCCGATCCACTTCGGAGGCAGCCCGAGCGTGGGACCGAGGACGATCACCGCGGTTGTTCGCACGCTCGCGTAGACGGTAGAGTTCTCCACGCCGAGCGATCCGAGCGTGACGTTCGCCACGTTCTGCGCTCCAGGGTTGCCCGGGAAGAATGGACCGATGAGCGGCGCGACGTTCGAACGAACGGTCCGGTCGGTGCATGCTACGACCGTCGGAGGATCGCCCGCACAGTTTGCGGTTCCGTTGAATCCCGCCCCGGAGGCTCCGTACCCATCGTAGAACGCGCGGAGAACCTCGAGGGGGGCGGTCTGGTTCACGAGCGCCGCCTTCGTCTCGCGGTAGGCGATCGGGTTGGCCGATGCGGGTGGGGTGCCATGGGCGACCAGTCCCTGCCAGGTCTCGAGGAAGATGGTTGGAGGGCCCCAGAGGAGGGTGGAGGAGAGGTTGATCGCCGGCATGAGCGTCGGGATCGAGCTCTGGACCACCCCGCTCGCGATCTGGGCCTGCCCGCCGAGGTAGGCCGCGTACGCGCTGTAGACATTGGAGATGTCGGAGACGTACATCAGCTGCCGATCCGCCCGAAGCGCAGCGCTCACGGCGAGGATCGAGGTCTGGGCGCCGGGATCGGTCATGTTCCCGGCGGTGAACAGGAGGTACGTGGAGGCGCCTGTGGATTGGTTCGGGAAGAGCTGGGCGAATTCCTGGCTGGCGATGGAGCTCGGGGCGTTCGAGGGCAGGGAGGTGGTCGAGTTCGTGGTGACCGACCCGAGGAGCGGGAGGAACGGCACCGTCACGATCAGCAGCACGACCCAGAAGGCGATCGGGTACCACGGATGACGGACGACCCAGCGACCTAGGGACGCGAAGATCCTCGGCCCCCGGCCCTGGAGCGTCGGGTCCGCCACGGGCCGGTTCGAGCGAGCGCGTCAGATAACGTCAGCGGCGCCGGGGCCGTGCGTGTCGGTCGATCTCGGACGGGACCGGGGAGCTTGCCAGAGTACGGGGAACTTGGCGGCCTCGGCGAAGACGCGATCGGAGTCGACGACCCAGCCGTGGCGCACGCTCGTGAACTCCCTCGAGTCGAACAGGGCCGTTCCGGTCGCGACAAGCTCTCCGGAACGGGTGACGAGCACTACCCGAGCGTCCTTGGAGAACGCGCGGGAGGGGGCTCCGAGGATGCCTCCGGCCGCAAGGTTCGAGCCGTGGGCGACCGCGCTCGCCGCGCTGTCCTTCAGCACGAGGCGCGGGAATTCTTCCCAGACCTCTTCCATGGGGTGGAGGGCGGCTTCGAGGGCTCCGGGAGCACCGGCGCGCGCCGCCTGAACGTCGTCCGCGAGCGCGGTGAGGGTGATCGAATGACGCTCGTCGAACGGGCCCGTGCCGATGCGACGAAGTTCCACGAGGTTGCCCCCGAGGCCGAGGGCTTCCCCGACATCGACCGCGAGCGAGCGGATGTACGTGCCCGAATCTGCGGTCACATCCAGGAGCAGCCGGGGTCCGTCGGTTTCGAGCAGCCGAAGGTGATGGATCGTCCGGATGCGGCGCTCCCTCTTCACGGCCGATCGGACCGGGGGGGTCTGGTAGATCGGGCCCTCGAACTCCCCGAGCACTCGAGCGAGTTCCTTCGACGGTATAGTCCCGTGGAGGACCATGGCCCCCACGTACCGCTTGGGGAACTCGAGAACGAGCGGGATGAGCTTCAGGGCCGGACCGACACCGATCCATAGCAGGCCCGAGACGTTGGGGTCGAGCGTCCCGGCGTGGCCCGCCCGCTCGATCCCGAGAAGGTCCCGGACCCACGCCGTGACCTGGTGCGAGGACGGGCCGCGGGGCTTGTCCACGAGCAGGAAGGCGCCCGTGGCGAGGCGGGGGGCGAGCGCCGCGGGCCGGGGGTCGCCGCTCACGATCCTTTCTCCCGCGGCTCGAGGAACCGCACGATCTCCTTCACCACCTCGTTCGGAGATAGCTCGGAGGAGTCGATCGTGAGGTCGGCGGGCTCCGTATCGAGATCGATCTCGTAGAGGGCGCGGTAGCGGCGGTGCTCGCTCGCCTCCCGATCCGCGATCTCCCGGATCGCATGTTCGAGCGGTTCCGCGTCGCGTCCGGCGACGCGCTGGGCGCGGACCTCGGGACGGGCGGTGATGACGATCGAGACGGCGGCGATCCCGTGGCGTCGGCAGAGCGGGCCCTGGATGCGGCCGTCCAGGATTCGACCGGGCGCGGCGAGCGCCTGCATCGCGCGGTCGAGGGCCCGATCGACCTCGGGGTGGGTCTCCGCATATCTTCCGAACGCTTCCAGATCGAGCCCGCGCTGCGACGCCTCGGCCCGGAAGATCTCGCCGGCCGATCGGTACTCGAGGTCGAAGCGCTCCGCGATCTTGCGGCCGGCCGTGGATTTGCCGCTTCCGGGTGGACCGCCGATGCAGACCACGACGTCGATCACGGCCCGACCCCCGGGCTCAGCTCGCCGGGGTCGGAGGGGGGACATTGTGGTTCCGCTCGTAGCGGGCGAGCCAGACGTCCTTGAGCAGTCGCCGGAAGATGAACGACAGCGGGACCGTGTACAAGCTGAAGATCAGGAACCAGTACGGGATCGGCCCGACCACCGGGTTGAGCAGCCCGACCACGGACCCACCGAGGTTCACGTTCGCATTGAGCGGGTTCGCGTTGTACGCGGTCTGGATGACGAGCCCGACCCACGTGTAGATGAGGATCAGGAGGAACCAGGTGACCGCCATTCCCTTCAGCTGGGCGATCGAGACCTCGGAGGACAGGCGCGTGAGCTTCTGCTGGTACGGCTTGAGCGAGTCGATACGGTCCTTCTTGCCGGAGCGCATGGCCGCCATCTGGACCTTGCGGAACGCGCTCGACCACTTCTGGACCTTGGCGGCCTTGATCCAGTCGGTGACGAAGTTGTAGGCGATCGCCGTGATCGCCATCTCGAGCGCGCCGGCGATGGCCATCGTGAGGAGGAGGTACTGGCTGTTGAACCCGATAGCCGTGTAGAGGAATCCCTGGCTGTTGGGCCCGGTTCCCAG
>VFSW01008415.1_pt1 | contig 14821 bp, 14 predicted proteins | sample 5358111 | NCBI WGS metagenome assembly VFSW01 (sample SAMN11554181, study PRJNA540505) | mine drainage metagenome | isolation source: sediment from site ElyBrook_90M | place: USA: Ely Copper Mine, Vershire, VT | collected 2017 | reverse complement strand
AGCTCGTCAATTCTTTTCTTGTAATGGTTTTCCAGCTCGTCAATTCTTTTTACCAGTTCATGATAATGCTCACAATGTGTACATTCTGTCACATGCGTGGTACTGTCATGATGATCTTAGATCTTTCGGTAGAATACATTTGATTTTTTGATCTGTATTCTAGGCACGACCTAAATTCATACAATAACAAATGCTACAAACAGATCATGACTGAATATACATTGATTCGGATTAGAAAAATCCATTTTGGATCAATAAAATAAAAAAAAGATCCGCACGTCGTAAATAGGATGCATGAGACAGTCACATATGAAGAAATCCATATCTGTTCAAGACTGGTTCATACTAAATGACAATACACAAAAGGATCAGGTCTTCCAATGACTACAAAATCAGTTTCAGTGGAAAACTTTCGATTAGGAATATTTAACCCGGAGCCTGGCACATCTTTTTACGAACAACGGAGTCAAGTAGATAAAGTAAAAAATGAGCTTTTGAAGTTCGGATTGTCTCCTAATCAGGCCAAAGTCTACATATATTTAGGAAAGTATGGTGCAAAAACTGCTCCTGAAGTTTGCAAATCATTAGAAATAGCACGCACTGAAACTTATCAAATTTTGAATAACTTACAAAATTTGGGAGCGGTAACATCAGAATGTTGCCAGCCTACCAAGTTTGAGGCTTTGCCATTATCTAAAGTAATTAGAACACTGGCAAATTCTGAAAAAGAACGAGTGGATATATTATTAAAAAATGAAAAGGAACTTGTGGAAACATGGAATAAGATCCCATCGTTTGCGGTAGAGACAAACGAAACAAAAATGGATAAACTACAAATGCTTCAAGGAGCTCCATCTATCAACAATAAAATAAAAGAGATGATTTCTCGTGCCAAAGAAGAGGTTCTTTTGTTTTGTTCACCAAAGGATTTTTCAAGATTTTACCATGCAGACCTCGTTGAATTATTAGTCAAGTCTCCTGCCTTTGAGAGAATCATCATATCACCGTCTTATACTATGCCTGAAATTACAGAGGAAATAAACAGAGAAAGAATTAGGATATTGTCTACAGGAAAGAAAGACACTCTGTGTTTTGTGATTAAAGATGGTAGTGAAGTTCTATTATTCTTAAGAAATGCCAATCATATTGCACACAATGTATTTGCAATGTGGTCCGATTCAAGTTCAATGATAGACACATTACAAATATTATTTGATTATTCATGGGAAAATTCAGAGATTCTCTACTAAATTACAAAAATTGCTTTGTCGACTAACTCCGAGATTCGTTATTTTTCAACATTATTTTGATCGATTTTCAGATCTTTACATGAATGAGATGATCGATATTAATACCAAAATTGCGGTTTAGAACGAGTTAGTCGACAACAACAAAAATCAATCCCAAATAGAAACATCATATCATCTTCAAACGAGCCCATGATCTTGCAAGTCCAGCAAGTGGATATTATTTTTACTCTTTGTCGATAAACTCGTCTGCCGTTGGAGGTTCTGGGCTTAGTCCCTTTCTCTTTCTAAGATCAGCCACTATAGTTGACAAAATAGAGTTTGGAACTGGCGTCCATGCCTTAAAGTGTGTGTTCCACATTGCCTTTCCTGCAGTCTGCCCACGCATTACCTCAGACAGGTCAAATGTTTCAGATGCCGGAATCTCTCCAGTTATAATATTTACAACACCTTTTTGTTCCATGTTTAGAACCTTACCCCTCTTTCCTGATATGACACCTGCCACATTGCCAATGAGCTCCTGCGGAATCCTGACCTCAATTCCAAGTGTTGGCTCTAGCAGTACTGGTTGAGCAAGCAACATTGCACCCATGCATGCACGCCTTGATGCAGGCCCTAGTTGTGATAGGCCCCGGTGTGCAGGATCCTCGTGAGGTACAAAATGATGGAACGTAAACTTGCAACCCCTTACCTGTTCTCGTGTAAGAGGGCCTTCCTTCATAGTATCATCAAATCCGGATAATATAGAATCAGTGGATTCCTGGACAAACTGGACACCTTTTGTGCCGTCAACCATAACATTTCCTCTAGTATCAAATCTCATCACACGTTTTGCATCGTCTCCGTCCCAGCCGGCTTCTTTCAATATCTTTTGGACTTCCTTTTTGTCCTTGTATTCATTTAGTGTGCCATTTCTTATCATCTCAGCTACCTTCTCATCTAGCGGTTCTACTTTCAAGAATATCTTGTTGTGCCTGTTAGGTGATTTTGCCATGATAGGCCCTGCAGAACCACGAATTGTCTCCCTGTAATTAATCAAGGGTTGTGAAGTGACAATATCTACCTTGGCATCTGCAATCAATGCAGTTGCAATCTCAAGGTGAAGCACACCCATGCCAGCAATCACAGTCTCTCCGCTCTCCTCGTTTATCTTTACGACCAAGTTGGGGTCTTCAATTGTAATTCGGTTCAATGCCTCAACAAGTTTTGGCAAGTCTTTTGGATGTTTTGGCTCCACTGCAATTTGCACAACCGGTTCTGACACATACTGGATTCCCTCAAACGTGTGAACACCGGCTACTGTAGATATTGTCTGGCCTGCCCTTGCGTGTTCCAATCCCAAAAGAGCTGGAATGTTTCCTGCTGCAAGTTCTCCTACCATCTCTCTCTGGTTACCCATGAAAAAGTTGACGGACTGGATTCTTCCTTCTCGTTTTGTATCAATAATATGGATTCTATCACCGTCTTTTATCTTTCCAGAAAATAATCTTCCTATTGCCACAGGGCCGGCAGCCGGGTCAACGGTCATGTTTACGATCATCATTATGGCAGGACCATTATCGTCACAATTGAGCAGTGCCTTTCCAATGTCAGAGTCAAGGTCACCTTTCCAAATCTTTGGGATTCTATACCTTTGTGCAACGTCAGGCGGTGGATGATGTTTTACTACCATTCCAAGAACCGCATCATATAGCGGTGCCTTTTCTGCAAGATCCTTGACATTTCCGCCCTCAGAATACGCAGCAAATATGTCTTTAAATGATATTCCTTTTTTCTTCATTACATCAGCATTAAACCCCCACTTGTCCTTGGCAGAACCAAATGAGACGCTACCGTCCTGAATGCTTACTTTCCACTTTTCCTTGTATTCAGGTTCTGCATAAATGTCAATTAGCCTGTTAAAGTTGGTCACAATCTCAAGCAGCCATTCCTGCATCTTATCAGGCGTTAATCTTAGCTCCTTTATGAGACGGTCAATCTTGTTGATATAAAGTACAGGTCGCACCCTCTCTTCTAGCGCTTGTCTGGTTACTGTCTCTGTCTGAGTCATGATACCCTCTACAGAGTCAGATACCACAACAGCACCATCAATTGCCCTGAGACTTCGAGTCACACGTCCAGTAAAGTCAATGTGACCTGGAGTATCAATCATGTTAATGACATATTCTTGATCATCTTTTTCATAAAGTAAAGTGACGTTTGCCTGTACGATGGTCATCTGCCTGTCTTGCTCTAGCTTCATCGAGTCAAGTGCAAGTGCCTGTCCTGCCACAGAGGGACTGATGATACCACTTGATGCAAGAAGACTGTCACTCATGGTGGTTTTTCCGTGATCTACATGAGCTATCACACCAAAGTTTCTGATGTGTTTCTTATCTCCAATAATTTTGAGAATCTGCTCAGTTGCCTTAAATTTCATGTTTTAGCTAAATCCTTTTCTAGCCGCTATTAAACGTTTACAAGAATTATACAATAAATCAATAGATCATGGAAGAACTGGCGTTTCGCAGTCTTTTTTCTTCAATAAAGAAACAATCCTTCTTGTTTTTCTTTTTTGCGGCATACAGTGCAATCAATTCTGAAACAAATATGAAAAACAAAATCTGCTCCTGAAGATTTCTAGTTTTGGCACAAGGTCTTTTTGTTACCAATCCGTAATTTTTCAGAGTCTTTGAGAGTTTTTCATTGTACGGATTTTTTGCATCAAACAAGATAACAGTATCACCTTTTCTTGCGGAAAACAATCCCATGTGTAAAAACTGCTCTATTCTCTCATAGTGAGCGTCTGCACCAACTGTTTCGTACAACTTGGCTGCACAGAACATGGCAATCGGCATGGTCTGAAGATTTCCCAACACATAGATCTTGCTGCCAAGAGATATCTTCCTTGCAGCACATTTGGCTGCGCGATATATTCCAGATATGTTTCTTATTTTATACCTAGATACAAGCGACAGGCATGCAAGCGCACTTGCTAGAAAACTGATGCTACCTGCAGTCAAAATACCAGTAGAATCAAACTTTAACAAAATCACCTTTTTACATGCTCTTGCAAGTTTGCTGGCACCATTTGCCGTAATAGCGACTGTTCTTTTGGCAAGTTTTCCAAGTCTGATGTTTGATCCGGTATTGCCAGAGATGGATACCAGGTAAAGGTCATGTTCCTGTAACATCCTGCGGTTCTTGATGAGGTCTAGCGGATCATGGGCCCGGGCTCGAAATTGTGAGAAAACTTCTGCCAGTTGTGCCGATGCAAAAGAGTCTCCTGTTCCACAAAAGATTACTTTTTTCTGTTTGCTAATAGGCAATGCTCTTTGTGGCACAAATCTTTCCAGAAAACCAATCTGCATCTTGATTTCTTTTTCAAGTGCGGCAATAGTCGACATAACTTGGATATTTATAATAGAGGGTAAAAATCCTATTTATGGAAATAACGGTCGGGCATACACCAGATTCTGATGACGCTTTCATGTTTTACGCAATGTTGACGGGTAAGGTTACGTCCCCTCACTTTAAGGTCAATCATGTTGTAGAAGATATTGAGACTCTAAACAGGCGTGCCCTAAACCATGATCTTGACGTCACAGCAGTTTCTGCACATGCTTGTGCACATATCAGAGATTACACCATACTAAGAAGCGGTGGAAGTTTTGGCAAAGGTTATGGCCCAATTGTGATTTCAAAACAAAATCTTTCTCCTGACCAATTACGCCATTCCAGGATAGCGATTCCCGGAAAGATGACTTCGGCATTTCTTTTGCTGCAGTTAATGATTGGCAGATTTGATTATGTTGAGATGAAGTTTAGCGACATACCAGATGCTGTTTCAAGAGGCGATGTGGATGCAGGACTTGTCATACATGAAACCCAGATAACGTACGAACAAAACAAACTCGTAAAGATAATGGATGCAGGTGAATGGTGGCGCAATAACACAGGGGGCCTTCCCGTTCCACTTGGAGTCAATGTAATGAGTAATCATTTTGGTCCTGACATAATAAAACAATTCGATGCATTTTTCAAAGAGTCAATTATTTACGGAATGGCCCGCATTGGCGATGCGCTTGATTATGCAATGCAGTACAGCAGGGGCCAGTCAAGAGACCTCATTGAAAGATTTGTTCGCATGTATGTAAACGACATAACTATAGAAATGGGCATCCTAGGAGAGCATGCCATGCGAAGCCTGTTTCAGTTGGGAATAGAAAAGGGACTCATCTCAGAATTTGATCTAAGATTTGCATAAGATAAAAAACCAAAATTGACAATTAATAGTTAATTAGGAGACATACAAATCATGGTATTGTGGACAGACGAGTCTTTCTCCTCGGCATTGCAATGTTAGGTGCAGGAGGATTATCATGGTTCTACTTCAATAGCACCATCCCCGCCAGTACACCTAACATGACTGCCGATGAGACAAGTGCTTTTTATCAAGCTCAAGCAGTAAACATCGGCCTTACGAACATGTCCCAAATGGTGGCAGGACTAGGGTTTCTTATAACCTTGATTAGTTTCGGCCTAAGACGTAGAAAGAAAGGTGGAGTTGGAAAGCCAGTTATGCAAAAGCCTGCCGAAATCTAGAACGTTTTCAAAATATTAAAAAACGTGTCTCTTTGTGCTGCCTTTCTTCCTATTTCTTGTATCATGTTTGCAAGTTCCTGAATAGAAGAATTTGTCCCCCTGCCAGCTGCACGATAAATCTCTTCTGAGAAAGCAGTGCCAACTAGATCATTTCCGCCGTATGTGAGGGCCACCTGTGCCAGTTTCTTTCCTAGTGCCACCCAGTAAACAGAGATGTTGTCCAGTTGCCGCGCCAACATAAGTCTTGAAACAGCGATAACTCTAAGATCATATGTCGATGGACTTTCTGACTTTACTAGACCTGCTTTTTCAAGTTCGGTGTTTTCTAGACTAAATTTGAGAGGAATCAAAGTGATAAAGCCCTTGGTTCTTTTCTGGACCTCTCTTAATTTTACCAGATGGTCCACAATATGTTCTGGCTTTTCTATATGGCCAAAAAGCATGGTTACGTTACTCTTGATACCAAGATCATGAGCCTGTTCAATTGTATCAAGCCATTCTTGCCCTGAGCATTTGCCTCTAACTATCTTATTGCGTATTTCTGGGTGAAACAGTTCCGCACCACCACCTGGCATAGTATCAAGTCCAGACGCCTTGAGCCTTGCAAGTACTTCTTTTACTGAATTTTTTGTTAATTTTGATAAAAAGAACACCTCTGCAGCAGTCAGAGCTTTTATGTTCATCTCAGGATGACTTTTTTTTATTACCCTGAACATTTCTTCATAGTACTCTAAAGGCAGTTCAGGGTGAAATCCCCCTACAATATGTACTTCAGTCGCACCCATCTCTTTTGCCTTGCCCACTCTGGATTCTATATCCTGTGGAGTCAAGGTGTATGCATCGCTTTCATTTCCCTTTCTATAAAATGCACACATCTGACAACTTGCAGCACAAACATTTGTGTAATTGAGATAATAAGACGCAGCAAAGGTTACAGTGTTTCCCGATTGTTTCTGTCTTACCAAATCTGCTGCTGCACCTAGCATGTAAAGATTATCGTAAGACATTAGCTCAAGGCCATCATCATACGAGAGCTCCTCTCCAGAAATGGCCTTCTCAAGTGCTTTGGAGTCTCTGACTAGCTTCTCTAACATGCCCTTTTTGATTTTAATATCAATATAAAAGTAAACAGTGTATTTACTATCGAAACAACGCGTTCCTGGTTATATCTCTTGAACACTTGTCATTTTTGCTGCAATAGTCCTCGCATTCGTGAGCAGTGCGAGATACCTCATATCCAAACCCACATTTTTCACAGAAATAATACTTTTTTCCTTTCCTATATTGCTCCTGAACCATACATGGACTCAATTAGTTCTCAGAATTTAGCATTTCGAAAAGAGAGATGATAGCGATTTGGTGAAAGTCGCTTCAATGTCTATATATTGTTATCAAGGCATATCTAATTCATTTATTTACCATCTGGTGGAATGCCTCCATCATAATACCAAATTCTTGGTTTTGGTAGGTAACTTTTCCTGATCGATTTGACTATACTTAACAAGGTAAAATGTTTTATTTGCAAGACAAAGAGGCAGTTATACCATCATCAGTCGAGTTGGTAGTAGAACCACTTATTTTATTCCTTATACTTGAGCAGATCATGAAATTACATCATATCGGAGTTGTAGTACCCAGCATACAAGATTCCATAGGCGAACTAAAAAAATACATGAGTTTTCAGAGTACTAGTTTGCCTACACCTGTTGGAAGCCAGAAGGTAAATGTTTGCTTGTTAAAAATTGGCGAGCCGTTTTTGGAATTGATAGAACCCACATCATATGATTCTCCCATAATGGAATTTGCATCAAGTGGTGGCGGAATTCACCATCTTTGTTTTGAAGTACTTGACATACAAAAGGAACTAGATGACATGACAAAGAAAGGTGCAACCGTAATGGTAAAACCTGTGAAAGGTTTTGATGAGAGATGTATTGCTTTTGTCGATCTAAATATGAAAAAAACAAAGTGCGGGTTCGTTGAGTTACTTGAGGCCAAAAAATCAGATTAGACTCTAGTTTTTAGAGTTGATTTCTGCGATATTGCAATAATGGATAAAATTGAAATTACGAGTACTACAGGCGCGATGGGACCAAACTCTGGAACAAATGTTGTGCTTTTTGAGAACATGATGTCATTACTTCCATTATTAGCTTGCTGCCATTCTAGATATACAGTGTTCGATGATGACGTCATTGTGTTATACCATGATCCATATGTGCCGTTGGTTACATCTACTGGAGATTCAAAACTATTACCACCGTCCGCGCTTTTAGCTATGTAAACATCATAGTTACCAGGAGTGTTGTCAACCCAACTTATGTATACATTTCCACCATCAACCGAGATTTGTGGCCAGCCAGATGCCCCAGGAGTATTACTGACGTTTACAGGCGCATCAAATGTTTGACCGCCATCGCTACTTTTTGCAAAGAGAATATCATAATTTTTGCTAGTTATGGCATTGGTCCATGTTACGTAAACGTTGTTTCCTACGACAGTAAATTGTGGATATCCCGAATCTTGTGGATTTCTACTTACATCAACCGGTTTTGCAAATGTTGCCCCTCCATCAGTGCTCTTTGAAGATAAAATTTCAAAGTTGCCAGAGGTGTCATCCATCCAGACTGCATATATGTCATTTCCATTCACCATCATCTGAGGAGCTCCAGAATCTCCCGTATCATTACTGATGTTCTCGGGAGTACTGTTGAAGGTGTTTCCGTAGTCACTACTATGACTTAGGAATACATCGAAATTTTTTACACTGTTATCTTCCCACATCAAATAGACATGATTTCCATTAGCCAAGATTTTTGGAATTCCAGAGTTACTGCTAGTATGATTAGTCATGGCAACAGGCCTGTCAAATGTGATACCTCCATCATCACTTTTTGTGAAAATTACGTTGGTAATGTCACCCTGTGTTCTTTCCAACCATGCAACGTAAACATGATTACCATATACTGCTAGTTGAGGAAAGGCCGAGTCTTTAGAACTATCACTAATTTCAATTGCAGGCACAAAGGTAGTGCCATTATCATTACTTTTTGCAAATGCAATACTAGATTTATTTGCTAAGAAAGACTGCCAGACAGCATATATACTGCCTTGAGATTCTACAATTTTCAAGCTATCAGGGGCTCCAGAGTTTATGTTTCCAAGGTCAATTTCCTTGCCAAAAGAAGAACCTCCATCACTACTTTTTGCAAACATTACGCCGAATTTACCAGCGGCTATATCTACCCATCCAGCATAAACATCATTTCCTGAAACTATCAATTGTGGCAGAGTGGAGTTACCATTAGATGAGCTGACACGTATTGCATCAGTAAATCCTGTTGAACTAGAATCTGCAAAAGCACTTGATAGTGATACAGTAAAAACTAAAATCAAAAGTACAGGAATAAGTTTTATCACGTACGATATTTTATTTTGTATTATATGATGGTTTTGATCCAAAAGAGCAAATTACAGATTAATTTCGTCCACTATTAGATTTAGTTCTACCCCAGTTTTTGTGTTTACAGTATTTGTTACGTGCGAGACAAAGACAACATCTTTGTTTTCTTTGTCAAACATCAAACTAGTCTTTACTTTGACAGGTTTAAACTCTGTATTTGGCCCAAGCATGATCGTTGACAAGAGAGAAAGTATAGACATGTTATCAGTGCGAGCTTTAATCTTATAGGCAGTTGTATTAGTAAAGTATACTCCTCCCCTTGTGGTTGGCGCTCTTACCGGAATTTTTGATTTTGCTATTGAAACATTCTCAAGATCAAAGATCTTCTCATCAATGTATAGAGTATATTCTAGATTAGAAGTTTGAATTATTTTTGACATTACCTCATCATTAATTTCCACGAGATACAATGTCCATTGTAAGACGTAATAATCTTCCTTTTGAAGAAATGTTTAAGATGGTTTTAGAGCCATCTTTACAGGTGTTTACTTGAAAAATTATGAGATTGAAGCTACATGGCAATACCATGACGGAACAAAGCATCCAAACGGGTCATTTCTCAACAAAAATCACATGTATCATCCTGCAAACCGGCCTATACCATACAAGATATACAAAAACGTATCCCAGATTAAACTCCTGCTCGATGAACAGTCAAGTGCGGTTTCTTCGCTTGATGCAATCTCTACTAACACTAAAAGTGAATATACAAATATCATTCCAGATATCAATACGCTTTCAAGCATACTCTTCTTCTCTGGTGGCGTTACAAAGACACTCAAGTTTCCATCCCTGGGCGAGATAGAGTTTCGAGCAGCATCATGTACCGGAGCCTTGTATCACATAGAGATCTACGTCGTATGCTCTGACATACCTAAACTTGCGGCAGGAGTATATCACTTCAACCCACTGAATTTCTCATTGACGGTATTAAGAAAGGGAGATTATCGTAAAATTCTTGCAAATGCAACAGCGAATGAACCATTTACATCAACCGCGTCCATCATGCTGATCTTCACCGACGTATTTTCAAGAAATGCAGTCAAGTACCAAGCAAGAGAATACAGACACGCATTTTGGGATTGTGGAACAATTCTTTCAAATTCCCTTGCAGTATCAAATACAAAGAGAGTCCCATGCAAACTAATATTGGGTTTTGTTGACTCTGAGGTAAATTCACTTCTTGGCCTCGATGCGAAAAAAGAGTCCGCCTTAGCAATATTATCACTTGGTCGCTCAGATCAAAAACTTCCAATCTCTCCTCCGCTGTCTGATATTGCCACGGCTGAGCTAACAGAGTATGACGAGGATCTTTCTATCATCAATGCGATTCACGAATCATCTTCTCTTACAGACCAACAAGAAGTTCTGTCTTGGAGGAGACAGATCGTTCAAGAAACACATCAAAAAAGTGCAAGATCAATCAAAAGTATGGAAAATACTTTTGTGAAAGACAGTCTAGAAACTGTCATTCTCAGGCGTGGATCCACACGCAGATTTTCTCATGATTCCATATCATTTGGACAGCTATCTACCATATTGAATAGATCTGCAAATGGGATCATTTCAGATTTCGAAGAAGAAAATATCAACGATATTTATTTGATTGCAAATGCAGTAGATGGACTGGAACAAGGCTCGTATTTTTACAACAAGGAGTACAGATCGTTTGAGATTTTACAAAAAGGAAAATTCAGAGACGTATCAGGGCATCTAGGTCTTGACCAAAGTTTACCATATGACGCATCCGTTACAATATTTTTTATGACTGACCTTCAGAAGATTCTAAAACATTTCGGTAATCGAGGATATAGAGTCGCACAGTTAGATGCTAGCATCATGGGCGGGCGCATGTATCTTGTATCATATGCATTACATATTGGAGCTACAGGACTTACATTTTATGATGATGAGGTAACAGAGTTTTTCTCGCCTCATGCTGGCAAAAAAAGTACCATGTTTATGATTGCAATTGGCAATAAGGCCAAAAAAATTACTAGTGCGTAAGTTTTGCACAGTGTCTGTTCTCAATCCTTATATCTTTACCATCAAATTCAACATGAATATGCGTGTCAAGAAAATGCACGTGGTACTTGCACTGCTGATTTTGGTTCCATCATTTGTTAATCTAGGAGTTCCAATTTATAACAGAGATTCACCAGAATTGCTAGGCATACCATTTTTTTACTGGTTTCAAACCCTCTGGTTATTTGCATCATCTGGTTTCTATATTATTTTTTCCCGGCTAAGGGGACTCGCAGATGATTAGTTCTGACATAGCAATTACATTTATCTCCCTTTTCATTTTGTTCATAGCTTTAGGGTTTTACGGAAAATATTGGAGAAGAGGAGATCTCAACCAAGTACACGAATGGGCCCTTGCGGGAAGAAAGCTTGGCACCGCACTAGTTTTCTTTCTCATAGGAGCCGATCTTTATACCGCATATAGCTTTGTCGCAATTCCCTCCGGAGTTTTTGCTAATGGCTCTCTCTATTTTTTTGCCATTCCCTATGTCATGCTAACTTTTGCAGTAGCACTTGTAACCATGCCAAGATTATGGACTTTGGCAAGAGAGAAAGGATACATCACGGCCTCAGATTTTGTCAAGGACAGGTTTGGCAGCCCTACACTTGCAATAATGATAGCTATTACAGGCATCGTCGCCGAACTGCCATACATAGCACTTCAGATAGTGGGCATGCAGGCAGTTTTAACTGTCATGCTTGCCGGTTCTGCCAATGCCCAGATGGTAGAAGAAATCTCGCTTTTAATCTCATTCATAATCCTAGCTGCTTTTACATATACAAGCGGTTTACGTGGAGCTACACTTACTGCAATATTCAAAGATGTCATCATCTGGATTACAGTTTTTGCTGTGATCATAATAGTTCCACTTAGCATTGGAGGATTTCAACATGCTTTCAGTCAAGTCAAGGCAAATTATGTAACATTACCTTCTGCTTTGATACCTGCCTACGCTACATTAATTCTTGGCAGTGCGCTAGCACTCTACCTTTATCCTCATGCAATAAATGGCGTGTTAAGTTCCGAGAGTGCACAAAAACTTCGAACAAGTACTGCCCTACTTCCTCTCTATGGTGTAGGACTTGCAATACTTGCACTAATGGGTGTACTAGTATTTGCAGTTCCCAACGCAATGAGTTTTCTTTCAAGATTTCCAGAAAGTTCTCGAGGTATACTTGTAGTCCCATCTTTGATATTATATACAATGCCTGGATGGTTTTCAGGAATCGCACTGCTTGGAATTTTTGTTGGAGGTCTTGTACCTGCGGCAATCATGGCCATGGCTCAAGCAAATTTACTTACAAGGAATATAATAAAGGAGTTAAAACCCAACATTACAGTCAGTTCGGAGATTCGAATTACAAAAATTTCGTCAACAGTTTTTAAATTCATAGCACTCGGTTTTGTTTTTGCAGTGCCAGCAACATATGCCATATCCTTACAATTACTTGGAGGAATATTGATTGCCCAAATACTGCCCGCCGTTCTTTGCGGGTTGTATACCAAACGCTTGAGAAAAACTCCGCTCATCGTAGGTTTACTTGCTGGCATAGGATCTGGAATTTACATGGTAGAAGCAACAAATAATTTCGGAGTACTGACAGCATCACTTTTCAATACAAGTTTTGGCTCAATTTACATTGCGGTAATATCACTTGCCATCAATCTAGCCATATCATTTGGTGGAAGCTATGCAATAAATAATACAAAGACATCAAAAATAGAAAAAAATTAAGACTGCATACTAGTTGAAAGATTAAAGACACAATAAGTCGAACTATTTTTGCGATTTACTCGTATTCCATCAATTTCTTTTCTTCTAGAAGAGTATGCAGATTGTGAACTGCCCTATATACCTCAGTCTCTTTTTTTGTACCAGTACAGACTAGCTTGCCAGAGGCAAAGATTAGAACAACAGATCTTGGATCAAGCATTCTATGAATTAATCCTGGAAATTGTTCTGGTTCATACATACTTCTTGGAAGACTTCGTGCTGCTCTTTCAAGATGTACTTTTCCACCTAGACTCACAGAAGCAACTATGTTTTGAATAGTTATCTCAGGGTCATTTTTGATCTTTATTTTCCCCTTTCGGAGTTTTTGGACTACTGTCCGTACTGCATTAATAGCTGCATCTTCAGATTTAGAGCCAGTACAGACCATTTTGCCTGAGCTGAAGATCAGCGTCGCAGTCTTGGGAGACTTTAGTCTAAAGACCAGCCCTGGAAACTGTTCTGGATGATACTCTACATCAGGAAATGTTTTTGTTATTTCAACAAGGTCAATTTTTTGATCGACGGAAGCAGAGGCAACAACATTTACGATATCTACGATCGGTTTTGTTTGCGGCACTGGTAGGGGTACAATTTAGTACCATATATACCAATTACATTACCTACGCAGGAAAAATTGAAAAAATGTTCATATTACACAACAGAGATCAAACCTAGTCATCCCAAATCCTCAGTATGAGGCACATGAAGCAGTTCCACTGATCTTTTCTATATCCTCATCTTTGGATATTTCGTAAATGGTGTCAAGGGTCATTAGCACGACGACTCTTAACTCGTGATCGCCTTCTTGTGCCATTTCAAAGCCATATTTTTGAAGTCCGAACATCTTTTTGTCCAAATTCACTCTACGGTTGTATTCAACGACAATTTCTGCATGAGGTTCAACATCAACAAATTTTCTTTCATAATACATCGCTTGCATGGTAAGTTCAGGTTCAATTTTTTTCAACGTATTCTTCATATCCTCTAGGAACTCATCGTATTCATCCTCAATTAGTTGAGACATGATGATATTGATACGCCAGAATCTTATTTAAATTTACAAGCAACACAACTACGGATAATAAAAATAATAATTTCTCAAAAATTGTGGATCTATACATCAATCATTTACAAAAATGTTGTCACGTGATAGAACTATATTCTACTAAAAAAGGAATCAATGTAGAGAATAAGACATGTCAATCTAGCATAGTATGCATATTGATTTAACGTGATGGAATTAAAAAGCTCCGTATTCAAAAAAGCATATTGTTTGATTGAAATGATCATGATATAGACCTTCTAACAGTAACTTCTGATTGTTGTTGCTTTGTTGAACAACTCTGAATCTAGTTGTTAATTTTATAATTTTCAATATATTGTATGACTCAGTTGATTATTCGTGGTAGAAAACAATATTGGAAAATTTACAACATACGTGACGAATTTTGAAGTTAGTCGACAAAGCAATTGTTGTTCCAGATTATGAAGTTTTATGCATATATACAAATTTCATAACTACTTTTTACCATATGCAATTTTCAGCCAATTCAATAACAAAAGTACATTTACGATGGACACATCTGTTCTTTGCCTGTTACAAAATTTTGTCAAGATGAAATATTTTTGTGGTCAAATTAGGTGAGTTTTGCCCATATTTTCAAGTATACAAAAAATTATACAGTAAAGCTGGAATTATCTTATTGAATTATATTCTACTAGAAAAA
>VFSW01008414.1_pt1 | contig 14822 bp, 19 predicted proteins | sample 5358111 | NCBI WGS metagenome assembly VFSW01 (sample SAMN11554181, study PRJNA540505) | mine drainage metagenome | isolation source: sediment from site ElyBrook_90M | place: USA: Ely Copper Mine, Vershire, VT | collected 2017 | reverse complement strand
ACGCCCGCCCCGGCAACGAGTTCAGGAGGAACGCAAGGGACGTATTTGGGTGGAGTCTGAGAGACAAAGTGGTGCAAGCTTGAACCGATACAGGAAATCGCCCGACGCATCGACTCACAGGAGCTAATCATAGCATGAGACCAGTTCTCGGACTATCGAGACGAAAGCACCTTCCTGTCTGGAAGCTGATGGGTTCGACCTATCCGCTGTGGGACCTCAGGCTGCTCAGCTCTCTTTCGAAGTTTCAGGTCGATTCAGTGCTCCCAGACGCGATGCCTTTGAACAACATGACGGCGTGGCAAGACGGTTCAGACAGGCGTGACGTGGTGAGATTCAGGTATAAGGGACAGGAACTAGAGATGTTCGCCTACTATTTCCGACTCCTCCTGCTCGAATGGTTCCTTACGGATGCGTGGGAGACTCACTACGTACCTGATTCCTCACTGAAGGGAAAAGTCGTGATGGACGTGGGAGCAGGATGCGGCGAGAGCGTCCTCTTCTTCCTCGAACACGGCGCGAGAAGAGTCGTAGCCGTCGAGCCGTGGGCGCCCGCGCGGGATATGCTGGTGAAGAACGTCACAAAGAACGGCTGGCCGGTCGAGGTCGTGGGTCTTCCGTTCAACCTCGACATGCTCGAACGATATCCGCACGACTTCCTGAAGGTCGACGCCGAGGGAGACGAAGTCGTCCTTGCAGACGTAGCGACAGAGCACATCTCTCCGTGCGCGGTCGAGTCGCACAGCGCGGAGATAACCGCGAAGTTGATGAAGGCGCACCCGAGGTTCAGGAGGTCCCCCGTCAAAAAGCAGGAGTCGTGGCTCTCGATGCTGACGATTTCAGAAGTGACGAAGGAGACGATGCCCTGGTGACGTCTCGGCGGCGGGACCTCGTCATGACTACGTTCGCCTTCCTCGTCGGCGTCACGGCTTTCGTGGTGGCCTTCGCATGGTGAGGCTGCTCCGCTGGGGCGACTCGCCGATCATGGTCGACGACGGCCCGGTACCGAAGGTGGGCTGCGCGAGGTGCGAGAAGAAGGTCAGCTGGGTGAACATGGCCGGCCTCTGCAGGTCCTGCCTCGCAGACGAGAGGGAGGCGTCCGACTGAACAATGGACCAGGTCCTGCAGCTCTCGCTGATCGGCGTCATGGTCGCCGGCCTGGTCGTGGCCGACCTGATGACCTGGAAGCTCCTGGAGCGGGAAGATTCCGGTCGGAATAGTGACTACGAATGACAGGTCCTCTCCTCTACATCGTGGACAGGCAGAGGCTGGAGTACCTGAAGGTCAGGAGCGACCTGCGCTGCATGAGCTGCCCCAACCCGCTCAAGCTCGGAGACGTCGTCTACGCGTCCAAGAGCGGGAACGGCAGGAGCGCAAAGAGACACCTGGAGTGCGCCCTGAAGTATAACGTGGTCGACACAGAGAGGGTAGCCGTCCTGGCGATCAAAGTGCTGATCGAGATGAAGGCGATGGTCGTAGAGATCAGGTCGCAGCAGGCGATGATGCTATAAGGATGACGTCGGCCCTTGACAGGATGGCCAAGCTCAAATAGGATTGGGTGACGCTGCTGTTTGGCTGAGCTCCTTCACGTTCTTCCTGGCATGTAGGGCCGTCTTGTACTTGATTCCCAGCTCGTCGGCGATGAGTGAAGCACTCATGGAAGGATCCATTTCGAGCAGCCGCTTCACGCTGGACCCGAGAGTATCCAATCTCAACCTCCCATCTGGACCGATCTCGAATCCCGCTCGCGGCCTGCCCATCTGTTTGCCGGAACTAGCCGCGTAGTTCATGGCCCTCCGGGTCCTCTCGCTGATCATATCGTGCTCGAACTCGGCGACCACTCCCTTGATCCCGTAGACCAGCTTCCCCGTCGATGTCCCGGAGTCCATGTCTGGGGCGGACGTCTCCGCCACCTTGACGCCGTAGCTGGCGAACTCTTTCCTGACCAGACTCGAGTCCGCGTTGTCCCTGGCGATGCGGTCGAAGTTCACCATCAGTACCAGGTCAAACTTCCTTAGCTTCACGTCTTTCCTTAGCGCCTGCAGGGCAGGCCTGTTGAAGATCGTGCCGGAGATCCCTGTGTCGAGGTAGAAGCCGTCCATCGTCCTGACCAGCTTCTTGTCCATGACCTGGCTGCCGAACCTGTCGTCCAGCTTCCAGGCCTTTGCCCTGCAGACATCCTCGACGGCGACCTTCTGTGCGTCGACCGAGTAGACCTGCTTATCGATTTCGTCTGTGGATTTGCGGAGGTAGGCAACGACCATCTTCGTAGGGGGGTCGCTCAAGCCTTTCCCTCCCTATTCAATTCCCGAAAGGGTGCCCTTTCGGCATCCACGAGGAGGGGTCCGCCGAGCGTGAAGCGGCGGGCGGGTATATCCTACAGAAGACTATTCGTGGTGGTAGGGCTAGTCTATAATGCGATTTGAATGAATGAAGGCGTCTCATGGGGCTTCAGGCTCCTCTTCTTCCCCATTTTGGCAGAGGCAGAGCTTGGCCTTGTGCACCTTCATCTCGTTGAAGAGGGTGGTGCTCGAGAGGTGGAGGCCCGTCTCAGTCTCGAGCTTGACCTGGGCTCTCGCGTAGGAAAGGCCCTGGGTCGTCACGAGATCGACTATCCGTTTGTGTATGTCGAGGGCCACCTTCCACTTCTTTCCCCCGACCTCGGTCTGCCTGGACTCGGCGACCTGGTCCTCCGTATCCTGGCCGGGCTCAGCAGGAGAGCCGGACGACGGTGCCTTCACCTTCTTCTCCTTGTAGGTCACCTCGATGCCGAGCCGGGAGAGCACGGGTTCGCCCCTCTTGACGTGCCAGGGCACCGCGTCGTTAGTGCCGAAGTAGACGTCGTCTTCGTCGGTGTAGAGGACATAGTGGTGCTTCGGCATCCGGCGCATGTAGCGAGGGTTCACGTAGCGCATGATGAAGTTGAATTCCGGAGGCAGCTTCATCCTGCCGAGCCGCTTGATGAACATGTAGTGGGTGATGTCCCTGATCTCAGGCGTGATGGACATGTACCTGAGGCTGTCGAAGCAGAGGGCGATGCCGGTGTGGAAGGCCTTGTCGACCAGGTCGATGAGGTCCATCTCGGCGTCCTGGCGACTGTTGATCTTGCCCGAATAGTAGCGGCTCGCCAGGAGCACCTTGGCTTCCCTCACCGCGACACAGAAGATCTTCGTCGACCCGTCGGGGAACGTCCACTGGACCAGGCCTCTCCGCTTCAGGAGCTCGATCAGCCGGCTAAGGGACCTGAACATCTCGTTGGCGTCGTAGAAGAACCCGGGGACGGTGACCACCACTTGGTACCTGGCGAGGAGGTTGAGGGACTCTATGATCTGGTCCGGGGTGTTCATCTTCAGGTCCCCTACGTGCATCCAATCGTACTTTGTCTTCGAGAAGCCCAGGTCGACCCTGTCCCCCGTCAGGAGCAGGACCTTGTATCCGCTGTCGCAGAACCCAGCCCCCTCCTCGTCGTCCGCCGAGAAGATGTCGATCGCGGTGCCACCGTGCTCGATGTACTCTATCTCGATATCCTCTACACCGGTGCTCTTCCCAGCGAACTGCTTCGCCGTGAACCAGAAGACCCCGGGGGCGGTGAAGTCGAAGACCCTCTCCAATTTGCTATTGTAAAATCCTCTTGTGACCTTGATCGAACCACGCGGGATGCCGAACCTGTCGAAGGGAGGGTTTCTGGGGGCGTTCAGCCAGCCCTTCACATGGAAGAGCCGCGGTCCCTTAGGCTTGGTCGGCGAATTCTGACTCATCGCCCTGGAACCTCTTATCCCCAAGCGGCTGCAAAATCGCCATCTGCTGGACGAGCGCCGTGAACTCCGACTCGTACATCCTGGAGTCGAAGGCCACAGAGACCACGACCCTCCCACAAGGGAAGACGTAGAGCTCGGCGAACCTGCGCCCCAGCTTCTTCGTCGTCTCTACATCGGGCATGTTGGACTCGACAAAGTAACCCTCGCTCTCTCGGGCCTCGAGCTGCATCATGTACATGCCGTACCAGAACTTGTGCACCAGCTTCGCCCAGCATGCGAGCATCATCCTGGCAGCCTCGTTGGTCTTCCCGTCGAAGAACGTGTAGAGCCAGCCCACCAGCTCGTCCATCACCTTTACCCTAAACTCGACCCTGTTGTCGGTGTCCGTCACGAAGCTAAGGGTGTCGCCTACGACCCTCCTGATCTCCTGTACTATCATGCTCTTGCTTATGTTCAGGCCGAGCCTCTGTAGCTCGCTCAGCTGCTTCTTGAGAGCCATGTCGAACCTGCCCCTGACGTCCTGGCTGAAAGCTGCGACCTGGGAGCTCATCTAAGGCACGCTCTGCGCCTTTCTCGAGCGCCTGGACCAGAAGAAGCTCGTCAGGTAGACCGCGGCGCCGAGGACGACCAGAGCGACGAGGATGAACTGGTTGCGCTCCGTCCCCAGGGCGTCCTGGATGATCGTGAGGTCCTGCGGCTGCAGGATTTCGAAGGCGATGACCGTGAGGGCCACGACTATGAGCGCCCACTTGACTATCGACATGGCCAGCTCGGCCCTCCCCTTCCTTCCGACCTTGGAGGCCCACTTGTACAGGTCGTCGACTGTGGTCGCCAGGTCCAGGACGCCATAATCGACAGAGTCGCGGAAGTCCTGCTTTTCGCTCACGACGCCGGTCATGGCCGACTGCAGGTGCTGGGCTGCCCTCCCGTACCTGACCGAGCTGATCGTGTTCTTGAGCATCCCTGACCTGTCCGATTCCCTGATCGCCCTGGATCCCGGGTTCGGATCACCCTCTATCGACCGAGCCTTGTCGGCCGACGGCGAGGCCTTGAGGAGGCGGAGTATCTCGCTCATCCCTGCCTTCAGCTCGTCGACGTCCTTCGCCGTTCGCTTTACCTCCTCCTTGGCGTACCTCTCCTCGAGGGTCGGCCTGTCGGACGCAGCTTCATCTGGCAACTACGAGCTCCTCCCTCCTCTTCTGCAGTATGGAATACCATCTGGCCATCGCCAGGTCGACGACCCCCAGATCGTGCCGCATCTCCTTGTCGCCGTGGTAGGTATGCTGGACCTCGATGACGGGGATCCTGCCGTACCTCAGGTGGTCCGTGACGGGGTTGATGTCGACGACGTACCCGAAGATCTTCTCCGCGTTCCGCGAAAACATCGGAGTACCCTTGTGGTAGACCGTGCAACCCTTGAACTTGAAGCGGTCCTTGTACGAGAGGTGATACCTCACCGCGATATAGTCCGTGGAGTCGACGCCGGGACACCAGTGCCCGACCTTCTCGGTCTTCTCCAGCGGGACGACCCACTCCTGCCGGGGGACCGGCTGGCCGTCGACGAAGATCGGGTCCAGGTCGACTATGTCCTCGACCCCCTCGACGTTGATGGCAAAGTCCACCTGCTCCGGGTAGCTGTCTGACTCGAACGAGAGAAAACGCTTGGACATGCCGTCGTAGATGTTGTACGGGACTATCCCGATGATCAGGGTGAAGAGGAGGCCGAGGAAGATGGCGGCATCGGTCAGCTGGGCGGCAGGAGGGACGTCTTCCTTGATCACGTAGATGGCCACGAGGACCCCGAACAGCATCGGGAGTATGTAGAGGTAGACGGCGTACCTGTGGCGGATGATCGTCCACATCGAGACCATGCTACTGCGTCGACCTCCTCGTCAGGTGCATGGCCCTCGAGGCCCACGAGACCGGCCCCGACCTCCTCCACCTGTAGGCGAGCGCGAGCATGACGGAGAAGGCCCAGGTCGACTGTGGCACGGGGCTCCTGAGATAGAGCACAAACTCGGACGTCATGCCTCCAGGAAGAGCGCCGGACAGCTGCAGGACGATCTCGCAGAGGAGCACAAGGAGGGCCACGCCTCCCAGGGCGAGGATGGTCTTCCAGGCCTCGACGGCAGGCTGTTCCCGCCCCGGTCCTCTGTCTACGTGCATCTCCAGGAGGGTCTGCTCCCTCACTGGGGTACGGTAATAGGACGGAAGGCCCGAACCAGAATCATGCCGCGCGGAATCGTCTGAAGAGGAATAGCCGATGTACCACCAGAAAGCTCCGAAGCCCTCTGGGATGTCGTCACTGCTACTGGCTGCCAAATAGATCGCTCCTGACCGTCGACTCCACCGGCGCAGGGTTGATGATCCTGTTCCTCCGCTCGATCACGGCCTGCTTCAGCTTGCCGGGCCTGAAGACGACGAGGTAGACGTCTTCGTCCTCTGACAGGTACCCCTTCCTGGTGAGCTGCGATATCGCCGTCGGGGTGGACCAACCCGCGATAGCGTCCTTAGTGTCCTCGTCGATGTAGCGCTCCCAGTCCGGCAGGGAGAACCGCCGCCTGGTGGGGGTGACGGCGAGTATCTGCATGACCTCGAACTTCCTCATCGGGCTCTGCTCGTCTATCCTGAAGGCGCTGTGATTCCCCACGAGTGTACCTGAGAGTCGCCCCAAATGTAACCATGTGGATGCCCTGAAAGTGCCACGCATACAGAAATCGAAGCGCCTCAAATCCGCCCTGAAAATAATGGAAGTGCGAAAGCACACAAGCGCGGAATCCATCAGAACCATCAACTCAACAAGGAGAGGGCTCAGCGGCCCCGCAGCGGCAGTGGTCATCGTACTGATCCTCGTCGTCGCGGTCGGCGCGTTCGCCCTCTTCCCAAACATCCAGGGAAGCGCGATCATGCAAAAGACCTCCAGCAAAACGACCACCAACGGCACGTTGGCGGCTCAGGCCTGCACGTTCAACGGTGTGCAGACCTCGTTCGTCTCCGTCAACGGGCAGACGATAGCCGCCGGCAAAGTCACGACCCTGGCTCAGACCTCCGCCGGAAGCTGGACGAGAGTGCCCAGCGCGAGCGTGAGCCTGACCCAGAACACCCTCAGCTCGGCCAGCACGTACCAGACGCTGCCGCTGTATCAGGCGTTCCAGGGGACGCAGGCGTACAACGAGACCTACTCGCTGACCTCGGCCTCACAGCCCACCTTCTTCGACCAGTTCAACAACCCCGCCTACACGGTGACGTGCGCAGTACCGACTGGCTCGAGCAACAACGTCCCCACGATACAGACGCAGGGGATGCTGTACACGGGTCCTTCAGCCGGCACGACAGCCACGAGCGGAGTCGAGAACGTGATCAACTCTGCCATCTCGCAGACCAACAGCCTGCCCACTGCCTTCCCGACGTCCGCTGCGGCGACATGGACCGACTACGTCCAGGTCTTCGGAGCCAACAACGTCTTCGGGATCCAGAGCACAGTAGCGGCAAGCAGCAACCTTCCCATAGTAAACTACGGGACGGCCAGCGCACCGACGAACACGCAGCAGACCAGCGGGATACTCTCCTTCGGAGCCTACGCGGTAGTGGCGTTCAACCAGACCGCGATCAGCTTCACGTCGGCAGGTTCCCAGGCTCTGGCGCTCCACGGAGCGACCGGCAGCGTGGCGTTCCTCGTCCCTCTGACTTCGACAGGGGTCTGTCCACCCACGTCAGTCTCGACCAGCAACCCGTGCACGGGAGCAAAGTTCAGCTTCACGGTACAGGAGCTGATAGCTGCGACAGGGCACCACGTCAACATGACCATCATCATCCTCGACAACACCAACGCAGGGTACATCGTCCAGAACTTCAACACGCCTGCAGTCGCGAGCTACCCCACAGCGGGTAACAGCTACGGGCTCCCGACCGGCTTTGTCGGCCTTCATCCGCCGACCAGCGCCAACACACCACCTGCTCTGACAGAGCAGTACAGCTCGGCAGTACTGACCTATTAGAAGGAAGGCATCTGCTTGTCCTCTCCTCTAAGGTCATCCGCGCAAAGACAACGACAAGCGACACGGAGTCGACCGTTCACTCGGGAGAGCTGGACGGTCTTCCTTCCTTTTTCTGGTTAACATGCCGAGCAGGAGAACGGCGGTGGGAGTGAACAGGGTGATGCTCAGCATCGCCTTCGTACTGATAGTGTTCGGAGGGACGGCTCAGGCCCTGGGCCTAGGGGCCTCGGTCATCGACACGTACAACGTCGCCTCTCCGTCTGTGAGCTGCCAGTCGACGGGCAGCTGCGTGATCACGGCGCAGGTCACGAACAACAACTATACTCTGGGGGCGCAGAGCTTCGTCTACCTCACTGCAAAGGACTCGCAGGGACAGGAGGTCCTGATCCAGCAGCAGAGCGTCAGCACGATACCGGCAGGAGGGACCGGTCAGGTCACCTTCGACGTCCAGGTCGTCCCCGGGTCGTACACGGGAAGCATCTGGGTCTCCACCAACGGGATCCCGACGAGCACCGTGCAGACGTTCCAGATCTCGATAGCGTCCACCGTGCAGGTGGTGGTATACTCGGACCAGCCGGACGGGGTGACGGTCCAGGGAGTCCAGCCGACCCCCTCGAGCTCGTCATCGTGCGGGACCGGATGTACGTCGTACAGTTTCTCGCCGGGGGCCTCCGCTACTGTGACCTACGTCGACCAGGGCACCACCCTGATCTTCCAGTGCAGCAGCGCTACCAGCTATCCGGGAGAGACCTGCTCGGACAGCAGCGCGACCACCCAGACGATCTCCTTCACGGCGTCGAACGAGCCCGGCGATGCCATCTTCCCGATGACCGCGCCAAGCCCCTCTACGCAGTTCATCGCCCTGAACGTCGTCGCGGTCCCAGGCCCGCAGTCCCAGATATCAGGGTCGGTCTCGCCGTCGGGCACGGTCAAGGTCTACCAGCCCGGAGGCTCCAACCCGAGCTCAGTGACCTTCACGGCGTCTCCGTCCGGATTCATCACCGGATGGTCCGTGATCAATGGACAGGGAGTGAGCACATCGATAGCCGGCTCGACGGGTTCCGTCACCGTGACCTACCAGCAGATCTCGGCGCTCGAGCCTTCGGGAGACCCTCAGGTCCCCATGACGCTGCAGGTGACGTTCTCTGCGGTGGTCCTGACGGTGATCCAGCCTTCCTCGCCGCTGCTGACCATCTCGCCCGCTCCGGGACAGCACGACGAGGCCCCAGGCTCGACCGTGACCGTGTCGGTGACCGGTCTCTCGAATTTCTGCTCCGCTCAGTGGATGGTCGACTCGACAACGACTAATGCGAGCTCGCCCTCGATACAGGTGACCATGGACACCGCTCATTCGGTGAGCATCGTCGCACAGGCCTGCGGTTCCGTCGTCATCTCGGCTGCGACGGGCATAACGACCACTCCGGCTGCGGGGACCTACTCTCCCACGCCGGGCAAGCCCTACGTCATCAGCGAATCCACGCAGACAGGATACTGTTTCACAGGATGGTCCGTGAACGGCCGCTCTGAGGGTGACGGTAGCTCGGTGACCGTAGACCCGAGCGCGACGTCTCAGTATATCGTCTCCGCGAACGGGGTCCCCGTCTCCGGAATCAATCCTGGAGGTACCGCCTGCTACAGCCAGGCTCTCCTGACGATAGGCAGCTCCGCTTCGGAGTACCCCGGCTCGGTGACCACCACGCCTCAGGTCGGGACTTACCCGGAGAACTACAGCTCATCGGTCACTGTCAGCGCGAACGTCGCCCCCGGATACTGCTGGGGAGGATGGTACTTCGACGGGTCGTTCGTGACCGGGTCGACGAGCTACACGGCCACGATGCCGAGCGGTCCCGGACAGCAGCTCCCCGTGCTGACGGCGACGGTCACGCCGAAGCCCTCGGGCGGGGGAGGATGCACGGCGCCTGGAGGAAGCCCCCCAGTCCCCTCGTTCAGCGTATCGGGGATAAGCTGGGTCGGCATAGGAAGCATCGGAGCGGGCGTCATCCTGGGCGGGCTGTCGTTCGTGCCCCTGACGAGGAGGAGGTAGAAGGCAGGGGATGGCGAGCACTCCGGTCGTGGCGGCGGGCCTCGTACTGATAGTAGCCGGGGCAGGCATCTTCCTTCTGCAGCCCTTCTCCTCCTGCGGGTTTTACGTGAACCTGCTTCTCGCGAGGGTCTGCGAACAGAGGATAACGGTGGACGGACTCGACCCCAACCTCTTCGCTGGCCTGGTGACCCTCGCCCTGGGCGCAGTGGTGACGACCGGAGGTCTTTCTGTCAGATGAGCAGGGCTCTTCCCATCGAGAGGGTCTTCTTCTACGGGTTCGTCCTTTCGTTCGCGCTGGTGGCCGTCCTCCTGGCCCTGGCAGTGGGTCTCCCCGCCGAGATGCTCGGCCTTCTCGGTCCATCGGGCGGGCCCTTCTTCTTCCTCTTCGTCGGGCTGGTGTCTCTCGTCAGCGGGCTCCTCTTCGGGGTCGCGACCGTCGTCCTCTACTATGTCTGGAGGAACATCCCGGTACCCGCGCAGGCGGCGATCATAGTCCTGCTCCTGCTCATAGGGACTGCGCTCGCGCAGCTCGAGCTCGACGTCGTCGCCATCCTCGGGATCATGCTTACGGCTCTGGGCGTCAAGGACGCTCCCGGACACCGCGGGAGGGGGTGAAGCGAGGAACTATGACTTCTTACATGGAACGCAGAGACCTCAAACTCTCCCTGGCCGTGGCGGTGGGCGCCGCGTTCATCCTGCTGGTGTCCTTCTTCCCTCTGGGCTTCGCGATCCCGCAGCTGCAAGGGATGACGCAGCTCGAGGAGATCCTTCTGGGCCTGCTCGTCGTGGTGGTCGGAGGAGCGGTGCTTGTCTTCAGCTGGCACATGATCCACATCGCCGGCCAGGCCGTGGCCATATTCGCCCTGGTGGTCTTCGGCGTCTTCCTGAATTTCCCTGCGTTCGTGGCGCTGGGGCTAGTCGGCCTCCTCTTCACGGCGATGGGGCTGCACAAATCCATGGGCATGAGGAGGAGGAAGATGTAGGGTGCCAGACAGCAGGCGACCCTTCGTGGAGTTCGGCGGCCTCGTGCTCGGGGCCACCGTCCTCGCCTTCTTTTTCGCCGTCGTGATCTTCCTGTTCGGCATAGACTATCTCAACGTCTACCTTGCCCTCGCGGGACTGGGGAGCGGGTTCATCGGCCTCTTCGGCCTTGGGATGCTCTTCATCTCGGGGACGCTCAAGCCCGACATGCGGTCCTTCTCGCAGCTAGTGCCTCCCTCGTTCTTCTACACGGGGCTCAGCTTGATCATCTTCGTCTTCGTCGACGCCTTCGTTCCAAGGTATTTCTCGGTCCAGTTCCTGGGCTTCCCGCTCTACTCGGTGCTGAACGGCCTCTCCATAGGCCAGCTCGTCCAGGTCGGGCTCGTCTTCACGGTCGGCGAGGCGGTCATGGAGGAGCTGCTCAGGATGGGCGTGGCCAACATAGTGATCAAGTACGTGGACGTGAGCCTGTCCTGGCTGGCAGCCCCGGTGGCCGTCGGAGCCCTGTTCTTCATCATCCACATACCCGCGTACGGGTACGACCTTCCGATCCTCCTGTCGCTGGCCATAGGTCCTGGCGCCATAATCACCGTCTTCGACATCAGGAGCCGGGACGGGCTCACGGGGATCCTGTCCCATGCGATCAACAACGGCTCGGCCTGGGCCGTGACTTCGTCGATCCTGGTCATCCCCGGCCTCGGCGTCGCGGCGCCTCTCGAGGTGGGTGCGCTGGTCGTCCCGGCTGCCCTCGCCCTGCAGCTGGTCGTCGCGAGGTCCGTGCCCCGCCGTCGAGGAGTAGCCACATTGTTACATTTGGGGCGCTCAGCGACTTCGCAAAGGTAGTGTAGTGAGAGAGAAATGGTTTCTTTCAGAAGAAAGAAAGGCTCGTCCAGGTCCTACCCCATCACGCCCAGGTCGACGATCTACCAGCCCGCCTCCGACCAGCGCATAGCAAGGGAGACCCACGCCAGGTCTCTCGAGGACTCCAGGAGGTCGGCGGAAGAGCTGCAGAAAGACTTCGACGGCGCTAAGACGAGGGAGAAGAAGGTCCACGTCTGGAGGGCCACCCAGGAGGAGGCCAACAGGCTGCAGATCGGGGCCCACAACATGAGGAACTCGCCGGAGGCCAGGCTGAGGCTCGGGAAAGAGGAGAGGGTCTTCCGGGCAAGGGCGGAGAGGATGCACGACGAGCTCTACGGGTGATAGATGATATGCCGCGCGGAATGACCGTTCTCAGAACTCTTTTCTACAAGGGTCCTTCGGTCGCGGGTAGAGGCTCAGCCTTGGGAGGTGATTTGAAAAGCGGATACGACCCCCGGCTTTCAGGTCTCAGAGGACTCGCCGCTATCGGGGTCGTCCTGTACCACGTTTCCCTCTTCGCCCCGTTCGCCTTCGGTTGGCTCTTCATTGATGGGACAAGATTCTCGTTCTTCAGCTACGCGATCTACTCCTGCCTCTGGCTGGGCGTCCCAGTGTTCTTCGCGCTGTCGATGTTCCTGCTGCTCAACTCGCTCGACAGAAATCCTAACCTAAGGCACTACTTCATGCGAAGGATAAGGCGCATCTGGCCCATCTACTTCGGCTGCGTCATCGCGGCCTACCTGCTCTACGGGTTCCCGGTCGTTCAGCTCGCCCAATACCTGACCTTCACACAGTACTGGGTCCTTCCTTCTGGCTTCGGCCCCCTGGGCGTCTTCTGGACCCTGCAGATCGAGGAGGCGATGTACCTGATGATACCCTTCATCTGGATGGCCAGGAGAAAGACGACCATAGCATGGTGCTTCATCGGGATCAGCGTCGCCTGGACTGCGGCGACGCTCTTCGCAGGGAATCTGTTCTCAGGGACCATCTTTGCCTACCTGACCAACGTCAACGAGCAGGACTTTTACTTCCCGCTGTTCCTTGCGGCCTACGGCTTCGGGATCCTCGCCTACCTCGGCAAGGTGCACAAGGACCTGAGATGGGTCCTTCCGGTCGTCGTCGCGATCGTCTTCCTGTACAGCGAGGCGATGACCTCCCCGATGGCCGAATGGGGCTACCAGCTGAGGCAGCTGACCTACTTCCTGGCTCTCCCTGGCATCGCCGGGCTGCTCGTCAACCCTCCGGGCTTTCTGAAACGACTGGCTATCCTCGGTGAGGCCTCGTACGCGACCTATGCCACGCAGTTCTTCTTCATCGACTCGATAGGGGCGGCTGCGATAGTCGTCGTCCCCGTCTTCTCCTTCTTCGTGGAACTGGGGCTACGGCCTCGTGAGATTACCAAGCGCCTGAAGCTGGCGTATTTCGGACCGACCATAAAGGAGAGCGGGATAATCGTTTGAAGGCCAGAGCGGCAGCAATCTGCCTTCTGATAGTCGTCGGCTCTTTCTCTTTCCTGCTCGTGGGCATCCCAACCGTCAGAGCGCAACTCCCAACATCGTTCTCCTCGACCACGGCAGTCACCACGGCCTCGCAATATTCTTGCGTCCTGTATTCAGGTTACATCACCTGCGCGGACATCGCGGGAGCCGTCTACTACGCAGCCGAATCGAACGGCGTGATATCATCATGGAGCACGAGCTCGAATAGCATAGTAGCAGGTTACACCGCACCTGCTTGCGTGACGCCTTCGAGCGGGACAGGGGTCGGACTGATGGTCTGCATAAACGAGCATGAATCGAGTTCGAGTAACTGCCAGTATGCCACTCTGACGAACGGCGACCCCGGAACGTGGACCGCATGCTCATCGATGTATCCTTCATCGGCTGACTCGGACATGAGCTGCACGATAAGCGGAGCCGATATGTACTGCGTCGGAGGGACGAACGGTAGCGGAAACGGAGAAGCCGACTCTGCGCTTTCATATGCTACAGCGATAACGAGTTCAGGACCGGGGACCTGGACGGCCGGGGCTAACTATTTCGTCGATATCGGGAGTTGCGGCATGACAGTCTATTCGGGAGACCTCTTCTGCATAGGAGGCCTCAACGACGCGTCGGGTGAGTTAAGCCAGGTGGGATACGCCTCGGTCTCGGGAACGACGATAGGCAGCTGGACAGAATCGACTCAGACACTCCCCTACACCGGGAACGGAATGGATTGCATGAACTGGACGCCCCAGACCGAGATAATCTGTGTGGGCGGGAGCGGAGCTACCGCCGGCACTACTGTGTACTCGACCACCACGCCGACGACGGGGGCATGGACGGAAGACAGTTCGCATCTATACTCCGTGACGACGACCTATACATTTGGCAACGGAGGTGCGTGGTGCGTCACCGATAGTTCCTCGACCATAATCTGCGTAGGAGGCCACACGGGCTCAGGATTGACCTCTGCGGTTGGATATCTATATCATCAGAACACGATAGTCCTCTCCATCAAGGCCACCGATTCAAGCACGTTCGGAGGCTCAGCCCCCATCGGAGTCTCAGGCTGCTCTACCAACAACACGTCGCTTTCAGGCAATGGAGCCTATCGTCACTTCTCAGTCTCGCCATCCTGTTCCTCGTTGACGCTGACTATGCCTGCGCAGACGTCTTCGGTGAGGTACTTCTTCGCGAAAGGACTCAACAAGACCGAGTCATTCACCACTCCCAGCTCCGCGGCGTCATACTCGTTCAATTATTCCGCCCAGTTCAAGGTCTACCTCAGCTCGTTGAGCGTCTACGCTGTGCGCAACGGGACAGAGTCCGGAAACCTCGACGTCCCCAGCCTCTGGGCCGACGCCGGGTCGAACGTCACCGTCTCAAGCGTCCAGCCGGGTCTTCCAGAGTTCACCGTCTCCTCGCAGGAGTACCTTTACTTCCTGCCGTACTACAACGCGAACTTCATAATCGCCTCGAACGACTCTCTGGACGACTTCTCGTACGCCGGGCAGGGTCTCATCCAGTTCACCGGAAACAGCATGTACGGGAAGGTCTGGGACTCGGCGGACTACCAGCTCCTGTACGGGACCTACTCTCCTACTGCGGGAGGGACCTATCCGTTCCCCGCGACCTGGAACAACGATATCCAGACGGGATGGTTCACGGCCGAGCCCGCGGACGCGTTCTACCAGCTGAC
>VFSW01008413.1_pt1 | contig 14823 bp, 13 predicted proteins | sample 5358111 | NCBI WGS metagenome assembly VFSW01 (sample SAMN11554181, study PRJNA540505) | mine drainage metagenome | isolation source: sediment from site ElyBrook_90M | place: USA: Ely Copper Mine, Vershire, VT | collected 2017 | reverse complement strand
TGCCGGCTTCCGGAGCGGCCTTGATGCCGAGCGCCTTGAGCTTCACCTTCTTGCGGTCCACGTTCTTCTGGATCGCGGCATACGAGTCCTTAAGCATCTGTGACGTCTTCTTGTCGATGTTCTTCTGCAGGTTCTGGAACTTCTTGTCAGCGGCAACGGCCTGCTTCGAGAGCCGGCCGATGTAGTCATCCCAGTCGCTGCCAGTCCGCTCCTCGTGGAAGAGCGACTCCTTCACCAGCCCTGTGAGCACGTTCCGGAGCAGCTCGAGCCCTTCCTTCTTGTGGCTCTTCTTCGGCTTGTCCTCGTGCCCCTTGGTGTGCTGCGCCTGCTTCTCGCGGGCCGCGGCCTTCTTGGGATCCTTCAGGAGCTTGTCGACTTCCTTACGGGCCCTCTTCAGCTTGCCCGGGTCCTTGGGCGGGAAACGGGCGAGCTCGGCCTTCTTGGCACCGAGCTTGGTCGGGAAGTTGCCGACAGCCTTCGACTGCTTCTTCTTCCCCTGGTTCGGAGAATAGAGCACATAGCCGCCGCCGCCCGCCTTCTTGCGGACGATCTCCTTGACCCGGTTCCGGACGACCTCACGGACCATGTGATGGCGGACCTGCTCTGCAAAGGAGTTGTAGTCGCCCTCGTCGAGGAAGGCACCATACTCCTCGGCCAGCTCCTCGGTCATCCCGTTCATGAAGGACAGCATATGCCCCTCGTGGATGTCCTCGTGGAGCGACATGACCTCGTCGACCTTCTTCTTCCGCTTCTTCATCCCCATCGGGATGTTGAAGCCCATGGAACCAGCGCTGCCCACGGAGTTCCCGCCACCACCGGATGCCATTTCCTTGACCTTATCCATTGCTGGTGAGCTCCTCTGCAAGCTTCCAGTAGAGGAGCATCTCCTCCACCTTTTCGTCTGTCACGTCACGGGTATCCATCTTGGCCAGCTTCCCAGCGGCCTCGACGAGCCGGCCTGCCATCACGGTGTCGGCCATGATGTCCTTGTCGGTCTGGGACTTCTTGAGGACGTCCCACACTTTCAGACGGTCACCCGCCATCCGGCGCTGGATCGGCAGCTGGTTCCCCGTCATCGAGGACTTGCCGTAGGTCTCCAGGAGGATCTTCTGGTCGCGGTTCAGGGCCTTGCCGTACCGCTCGTTGAACTTCTTCATGGCGAGACTGCAGACCAGGTCATCGATCTCGCCGTCATCGTGCTGTTGGGGAGCCTGCTCGATGCTGGTCATGTAGCGGACCAGGCCGTCCTCGAGCTGGATCGCCTGCACACCCTCGGTGAGCTTCCGGCCGGCGTGGCAGCCGTCGATGTAGAGCTGGATAGTGGCCAGGAGGCGGTACTCGGGAAGCCGGTGGGCCGAGAAGAAGTCCTTCCCGAACCCGTAGTGCAGCTCCTTGATGAGGTTGCTCTTCTTGATGTCGATCGCCTTGTGGTCCAGGCGGCCCGACTGGCGTGCGACCTCACCGAGGACGCGGCGAGCGGTCGACTCGGAGACACCGCGGGTGTCACGGATTGCCTTGAAGAGCTCCAGCTCGTTGGCCAGGACGCGGCCCTCAGCGAAGTACTTCTTGGTGATCTCCATGGTCTTGCTGAGGCCAGCCTTGTCGCGCTCGAGCATCTGGCTCCCGGCCCGGCGGACCAAGAACTCGTAGATGAGCCCCGAATTTCTCTTCTTGTTGTGCTTGAAAGAGGCCATATTCAAATGTCTCCAGTCTATGTCTTCCGGCTCTAAGTATGGTAGAATCTTCGATCCGGTCTTACTTCATCAGCTTTGAGGCCATCCTGAGGACCTCAAGAACGGACTCATCCATCTTCTTGGTACGGTCGATGGCATCCACCAGACGTGCCTCGATGGCCGAGTTCGGCTCGGAGCCGACCTTCTGGTCCTCGTTCAGGTATACCCTTCTGGAGACCGCCCTCTGGAGGCTGTCGGCAAACGGCCGTGTGATGAGCCGCTTGATAGCACGGGCATCGTTCGGATCGTCAGCCGTCTGCTTCTTCCTGCCGAAAGCATGGGCAAAGAGGTTCTGTCCCGGCTTGAAGGGATCGTGTCCCTTCCCGTTGCCGGCCGACGAGTCGTTCCCCTCGGATCCCTTGTTCCTCTTCTCTTGCTGGTGGTGCAGCTTCTTGAAGGTGAGCTGCGGCTGGTCACAGCACTTCAGGTCGGTCGGAGAGATGCCCTGGCTCCATGGGTAGGCCGTCTTGCAGTTCTTGCAGATCATGCCCCAGTCCTTCGGGCCGAGGAGCTTCGGCTCGTCCTTAGGCTCCTCCTCTACCAGCTCGCCGGGGTTCTTCTCTTCATCCCCGCCCTCGCCGTCGCCTGCCGAGTTCCCACCAGAGCCCATCCCGTCGGCGATCGGTTGTACCCCTTCCTTGGGTGCTTCCTCACCTCCGCCGCCCTCGGGAGTGCCTCCAGCGCCGCCTCCCTCTTCCCCGCCCAAGGTGGTCGGAAGCTCCTCCTCACCGGGAACCTCTGTCTCACCGCCGCCGCCCTCACCGCCAGCGGGCGGCTCCTCGGTCGGAAGCTGCATGCCCTCAAGCGTGAGGTCCTCGAGCTTGTCGGCCTTCTTGCCCTCGCGCACGCGTTCAATTTCTTCGTCCGAGAGGTTGAAGATCTTCTTGTAGACCGTGTCGCGGTCCAGCATGCCCTCAGTGGCCGTGCCGGCGATCTCAAACTTGGTCCTCCAGAGCTCCAGCTGCTGCTGCAGAGCGATGGTGGACGGGTTCGCCATCTTGATCTCAAAGTCCACCAGGTCCTCGCCGGAGTAGCCGAGGAGGAAGAGGTGGATGATGGCGATCTTGTTCAGCTCAGCGATGAGGATCTTCTGGATGCGCTCGATGGTCCGGCTGAAACGGACGTCCTGCTGACTGAGAGTCGCCTTGCTGCCGAGCTCACCCTCGAACGAGAGGTAAGCCTTCGGGATCGTGAGAGCCGCGAAGAGCTTGCTTTGGATGTACTGGACGTCGTCGATGTCGCCGGTGAACTGGCCGCCGGCGAGGGTCGTGATGTCCGAGCCGCGATCGCCGCGTACCGGGAGGAAGTAGTCCTCGTCCACGGAGAGCGGGTTGTAGCGCAGGTCGACGCGGCCGGTGTTCGGGTCGACGACCTGGGTGCGCCGCAGCCGGGTCTTGATCTGTTCCATGAACGCTTCGATCTGGTCCGGCGGCACGTTGCCGACGTCGATCTTGAACACACGACGCTCAGGAGAGCGGACGATGCGGTACACCAGCATCGCGTCCTCGATGAGGATCAGCTGGCGCCAGATGCGGCGCGCCGGCTCGATCATGGACGCGCCGTACGGCAGGAAGTTGTCGTTGCCGAGCAACCTGAAGTGGATGACCTGCCAGTTCTCCAGGATCATGTTTCCCTGGGTGAGCCAGCGGAAGCGGACCGCGAACGGGTCTTCCTTGTCGTACCCCTCCTCGCGCTCGATCTCGTTGATCGGGATGGGCAGGAGGTTCAGGATGCCGTTCGATTCCGATGCGTCCACGAACAGGACGAAGTCGCCGTACTTGCACAGGTTCCGGACCCAGCTCCAGCAGTTGAAGTCGAAGTTCAGGATGTCGTTGAAGAGGGTCTCCAGGATCTGCTTGACTTCCTGGTTCTTGGTGACAATCTTGACCGTCTGCCCGTGCTCGTCGTGGCTGGTGGTCTCATCCGCAAAGATGTTGAGACCGGACGCAATCTCGGGAGTGAACTCCATCTCCGAATAATCTGCGTAACGCGCGAGCCGCTCGTACTGGCCGTAGCTGGCGAGCGAGTGGACGTAGAGGGAGCTCAGCTCCTTCTTGTAAGCCCGGGCGGTGCCTTGCGGCTCGTTCAGCTTCTCGCCGGCGGCAATCGTGTGACGGACAACAGGCCCGCTGCGGAAGAGCCGTGTCAGCCTCTTCCAGATGTTCTCGGGTCTCTGCGTGAACTCCGGCATGAATTATCCCTTCGAGATCAGCCAACTGTAGTCGGCGATCTGCCCGTTTGGCAGACGAATCTGCATGGGGTTCCTTTCCTGGCTGAAGGATCCCATCTGCTTCTGGTTGACGTACGTCGGATCCTTGCAAGCGCCGTGGATGTCCGTGTTCTTGGTCTCGGAACGGGACATCCCCTGCAGCATCTTTATGTTGGCTTCCTGGGTGACAAGGGTCGGTCCCAAGAAGGTGTCACGGGTCCACGCGCCGATGGCTGCTGCCATCACCAAGTCGTCGTTGTAGCCCTTCATGGCCTGGGGCTTTCCGTTGTCCCAGATGAACGTCTGCAGCTCATGGAGGAAGCGGTCAGAGCGAATGACGATCGTGTGGTTGCGGACGTATTCCTCCAGCTTGGCCACCATCAGCGGCCGGGTCTTGGGAGTCGTGCTGAAACCGGCAATCAGATCATCTGTATACGTGCCGTACGAACAGTTCACAGCCTCACCGGTCCGAGAGTCAGACTTGCGGGAGTAGTACGTGTTCGGGTAGAACGCGAGCCTGACATGCTCGAGGCAGGCCATACCGACGACGTTGTTCTCGATCACGAGCAACGCATTGTTGTATGCCTTCCCGAGGTCACAGAGGATCTTGGCAAACTCGTCGGGCGGCACCTTGCCGTAGTACTCGGCGACTTGCTCCATGTTCAGGACATCCCAGACATGGGCAGCTGAGTAATCTCGGCCGTCACCGCGGGCGACGTCAGCGGAGATCATGTACCGCTTCCCCTCTTGCGGCTTCCACCACACGAAGGTGTTCCGGTCCCAGTTCTCACGGGCCATCGGCTGGAGAGCGCCCTTCTTAATGTGGTCGAGGAGCTCCGCCGAGATGACGGTCTCACCTGATGCGTTGAAGTTGCACTCGAGTTCCTGGGCGACTTCTCGCGGTCCCATGTTGGAGGCCTTGACCTCCTTGCGGAACCAGGCAGACGTCATGAAGCCGGGACGGTTCTGGTCCTCCTCGAGGTCCGCGATCCGCTCCGGGTGCAGCCACCACATCAGCCGGTTGGCCTTGAAGTCGTTCTCCTTGGCCTCGGCATCGACGTACAGCTGGTGGAACTTGTTACCGACACCGTTCGGTGTGGAGAGGACGATGGCACGACCGCCGGCCGCGACAGTGGGGTACAGTCCGGTCCAGAGGTCGTCGAAGCGCTCGATGAAGGCAGCCTCGTCGATGATCAGCAGCGAGACAGCTTCCGACCGGCCGGCGTCCGAGGCGGTCGCGATGGCCTTGATGCGGGAGCCGTTGGTGAGCTCCAGCGAGAGCACGTTGTCACCGACGGAGTCTGCCAGGGCAAGCCACTTGGGCAGCTTCTTGAAGGCCGTGCGGACCTTGCGGATGATGTTCTTCGCGGTCTCAGCCTTGGAGGCCATGACCAGGACGTTCTTTTCACGGTGAAAGAGGATGAGCCAGAGGGCGTACGCGGCTGTGATCTCGGAGATGCCGAGCTGCCGAGCCTTCAGGATGATGTTGAAACGTTCGTTCTGGTAGTCCGCCACCAGCTCTTCCTGGTAGTCGAACATGTCGAACGAAATGAGGCCGCGGACCGGGTGCTGGATCCGTACGTATCTACGGATGAAGTACGCGGGATCCCGGCCGCACCGGATGATCTCGTTCCTGAGGGTGCTCTTGTTCATTCAAGCCGCCGGGCCTTTACGAGATCGTGTAAAAGCGCCAGGAGCTGAAGTAGTACCTCTCGTTGAGGCTGACCTTCTGGACGCTGTAGTCGGCCTGGTCCTTCTGCTCCTTGCAGTCGAGCACGCGCTTGGTCCGTGACTTGAACTCCTTCTTGATGTACTTCAGGAAGTCCCTGTGGCTGTCGGCTGCCACCTTCTCGACCTCTGCCATCCGGTGCGGCAGCATGGTCTCCAGGGTGGTGAAATAGACCTTCATCTGGTCACCGACGAACTGGATCCGGAAGGCCTGGGAAGTGACTGGACAGTCCTTCTTGTGGTCTTCCACGATCTGCTTCAGGACCCTGTACATGTCGTACGGTTCGCGTACGTCGTTGTACTCTTGGACCTCGAAGCTCTCCGGCTTATCCATTGTTGAATCTCCTTAGGCACATGGATGTGCCCCCTTCTAAATAGGAGATTCAAGGGGAAAAACGACCCGATTCGGCGAGAACTCCTACCCGTACTTCTTGGCGTGTGCGGCGAGCTCTTCTGGAGATGGTCTCCAGCCGTCTTTCCACCTCTGCTCCCGGCCCTCGATGAACTCGATGAAGCAAACGATGCAAACACCGTAACTATAGAACGTGTTTGTGCTTTTTCCCTTCATGGGCAGCGTGCACTGCGGGCACCAGCAGGGAACTCGGAGGCTCTGGTCGCTCATGGCTTGATCACCCAGAACGTGAGCCGGGCCGGATGCTCGTCCTTCTCGGACCGGAGCACCATCTCGACCACCGCGACACCGTCTGAAACGTCTGCACCGATCTTGAACTTGCAATTCATCTTGCGACCCCACTTGTTCGTTTCCTGCCGGACGACCTTGTGATCAGAATCGAAGACGATGAGCTCCGAATTGTGGCTGTTCTTGAAAAACCTCGGGTTGAGGACTATCTTGAACTCGTACTCGCCGAGCTCATGGTAGGTCTCCCTGAGATTGTAGACGACGAACTTATCGGCGCTCTTTGCCATCAGTTCCTCTGGAACGGTCTCCACTCGAACGCGATGCCGTAGTACTTGTCCACCGTGTCGTTGATCCCGAGCCAGACGTGCGGCCCGATCGTGAACTGCTTGATCTGGTAGTTCAGGCCGAGACCGGCCAGCGCACCCAGCCCACCGCGGTTCGTCCCCATCCCGAGATCGATGGCGATGCCGATCTTCTCGTACCACTTCGGCTGCAGGATGTACGGGTTGACAGCAGTGACCTGGATGTCCACCCCGATGTTCTCCTCAGACGAGGTCGCGTAGGTGTGCCACGCCCTGGCAGAGTCCTGGCTGAGAGCGAGGGTCAGCTTGAGCGGTCGTCCCTGCGAGACACGGACCCATGCCTGCGGCGGCTTCGTCAGCGTCCAGCCGTCCACCTTCACGTAGCCGAAATCCTGGTGGAAATCGACCTTCTCCCGGGTTGCTTCCAGCGGCTTCTTGGGATCGGGAGGGACGGTTGTCTCCGTCGCGTTGGCCACGCCCTCGTACGCCTTCTTCCAGCTGGCCACCAGAGTGGTGGCATCAAGCAGCTGCTGCTTCTGCTTGTTGATCTGGTTCTCCAGCTCCTTGACCTGCACGTCTTTCTGGTCGAGGACACCCTTGACATTCTCGCTCTGGACCGTCAGCTTGGTGTAGAGACCCTTCTGGACCTCGATGGTCGTGTCCTTCTCGGCCATCTCGTTCTGGAGCTGTGTGATCCGCTTGTCGTAAGAGTGCTTGTACCACGCGGCACCAAGGCCCATGACCACCATGAGCCCCATGAGCCCGATGATCAGGTAGTGCTCGAGCTGGGTCTTGATGTCCGGCATGCTACTGTCCCTTCCCAGCGTACGGGTCGTCGCCGTTCACGGGTGCACCGCTTCCGTACTTCTTGTCGGTGTACTTCCGGCCGACGTAGGCGCCGAGAGTCGGTGTGAGAATTGCCGCGATGGTCGATCCGTCGATCGTCCCGAAATTGATCTCGTGTCCGGCGATCTGGAGGACGACGCCCACCAGCAACATCTTGACGAGACAGAAGCCGAAGCCCACTGCCGCCATGGTGAAGATGCCGTCCTTCTTTCCTTCCGAGTTTCTGATCATCCAAAACATGATTTGTCTCCTTCTACTTCAGCTTTAGAATCCTGCAAACAAAGTTGTGCTCATCTGATTCCCTGTTTGTCATCTGGCTGGCGGGTGTCATGCCCTTCATCCTGATGCATCCGTTCGGAGGGAAGCAGGCGAGCTTCATGTCACTGCTTGCTTTCTCCGTCTTTATGATTTTCAGATCGACCTCTGAACCTTCCTCTTTGATGTACTGCATGGCGAACAGCCCAAGCTCACGCTCGCAGAAGTAACACTTGAATGTCGGGAGCTCATGGCTGCAAAAAGAACAGTTCAATCTACACCTCGATGTGTGAGTAGCCTTCATCGTCGGTCGTGATCTCGATGATGTTGTCCACCATGTCCTTCATGGTGTCAATGTGGCTGATGACGATGACGTGTTCGAACACTGTCTTTAGGTAGTCAAACATTCTGTTCACAGACTCCATCTTCTCAGGATCCAGCTTGCCGAATCCCTCGTCGATGATGAACATGTTGGTCTTCGGCAGGTTCGAGATGCTGAGCAGCGCGGTCCGGATGGCGATCGAGGCCAGCATCTTCTCAGCTCCGCCGCCGAGCTCAAGCAACCGCGGCTTGTACTCGCCGTACTGCAGGTAGATCCTGATGCTCTGCTCCTCTGGGTCGTGCTCGATCAGCACCCCGAAGTCTGCGGCGTTGGCCAGGACCTTGTTGATCTCCTCGTTGATGAGCGGGAGCTTCTGCGTCAGGATCTGGTAGGCGATCCCGTCCTTGCCCATGGCGAAGATGTAGTGCTCGAAGGCAGTGCAGACGTCCCGCACTTCCTGGAGCTTTGCCAACGAGTCGTTCAGCTTCTCGAGGATGCCGGCCTGTGAGCCCTTCTCCGATGTCAGCTCAAGCAAGCTGTCCTGCGACTTCTTGTCGCTTGTCTGCAGGTCTGACTTCTCAGTTGTGAGCCCGGAGATCTCCATGTCCAGCTCACGGTTACGCCTGATGGAGGCGGCGGCCTGCTCATAACGTGCCCGGTCGGACTTGGCCTGGGCGATCATGTCCTCGGCACCCTTGACCTTCAGGCGCAGGTTCTCCAGCTGCAGCTTTGCATTTCCGAGTGAGGCCTCCAGCTTGTCGCGCTGTACCTCCTGCTTCTCCAGCTGCTCCAGCTCAGATGCCTTCTTGTGTGCCGCCTCGGCCTGCTCCTGGACGCCCTGCTCCTGGCGGCGCAGCTCGTTCAGGTCATCAGACCAGACGGGAAGCTTCTTCTGAGAGTCGAATGCGTTGACGAGGAACTTGCACTGCGGGTACTCGTCGCCGCACGGCACCTCCTTGAGGAGCACGACACTCTTCCGGTGTGTGGAGTACTGTTGCTCCGCCTTCTCGCGTTCACGCTGGATGCCCCCCAGCTCCTTGTTTAGCTTAGAGAGCTGTTCCCGCGTCGCTTGCAGTGCAGCCCTATCCCAAACCGGAAGAGTAGTGGCACCGAGCAGCTGCTCCCCGTTCAGGATCTCCTTCTGCTTCTCGACCACCGCTGTCTGGAGCGACTTGAGCTCCTGCTCAGCCCTCTGCTCGCGTGCACTTGCCTTGACCGGGTCGACGTCACAGTCGACTTTCACCTTCTGGGAGTGGAGGGCAATGATGCCCTTCTCCAGCTCGGCGACCTTAAGCTTGGTGCCGTCCATCTCCTGCTCTATCGTCCAGATCTCGTTCTGCAGCTGCTCAATGCGCCGCTTGTAACGGGTCGCCTGCTCCTCGATCCCGTCACCCTCGAGGATCTGGAGCCGCTTGTACCACTCCTTGGACTCATCACGGGCCATCAGGCCCTTCTGCTCGAAGATGTCCAGGTCGAGGAACTTGAAGAGGATCTTCTTCCTGTCCGTCTCACGGCAGGCGATGATGTCCATCGTGTTCCACTGGGAGCAGAACCCAGTGAGCATGAAGTCCTCGAAGTTACCGAGCTTCGAGCGGATGCTCCGCTCAGTGCCGGGCCGGAGCGTATCGTTCAGCAGTTCCTTGCCGCCGGCAGTGTCCAGCTCGTAGAAGTTACAGGTGGTCTTTCCCCACTCCTTCTCCTTCTCGAACTTCCGCTGTCCGTACTTGAGTCGCTCGATGGTGCGCTCGATGACGAAGTTCTTGTCCTCGGCCGTCAGGTCGGCGATCATGGTCGCCGCTTCCTTGTTGTCGTTGATGAGGAAGATGTTCTTGGAGATCCCCTTCGTGACCTTGTCGAAGCAGGTCTCCATGAGGACATCGATGAAGTTCGACTTCCCCTTGCCGTTCGGCGCGAAGATGCCGGTCAGACCTCGAATGTTGCTGAAGTCTACCACGTTGTTCTCGCCGTAGTTGAAGAGGTTTCCCCAGGCGATAGAGTTGATCCTCCAGCTGACGTTTCGCGACGTCTCATCTGTCTGGTCGAAGGACACCTGGTACTTCCGGTTGAGCTCCAGGATCCTGTCCATCATGGTGTGGCTGTTCACCCGGCTCTTCAGGAAGTCACGGATGAGCCGCTCCTGGATAGGAAGCTGGCGGAGGTTCTCGATGTCAACGGTGCGCTTGCCGATGGTCGCAGACTGGCCGCCGATGTTGACGGCGGAAAGGGTGATGACGTCGTGCGGCTTGAAACGCTTCTTGACCTGCTTCTCGATCTCCTTCTGCTGGACGAGAGTCATGGCCATCGGCGGTGCGATGCGGATGCGGCTGCCTTCGTCGATCTGGACGTCCGGTACCCGCAGCTCGTCTGTCAGCCGAAGGGTGTAGAACTTCCGGCTGCCGTGGAGGTACACCGGGAAGGTCTTGTGCTCCCGCTTGTTCAGGATGTCCCAGACCAGCATGCCCTTGTCGAAGTCCTCACCGAAGTTCTGTTGGATGAGGGAGCCGGCGTAGCCGATCTTACCTGCCGGGTCGAGGAACTGCTGCTTGTGGATATCTCCCATGAGCACGTAGTCCAGCCCCTCGAAGATGCTGATGTCGTGCTCCGTGTGGGTCATCCTCCAGTTGGAGTCGGTGACGCAGCTCTTGATCGAGCCGTGGAAGAGGCCGATGTTCAGGTCATCCTCATGCTGGCCCCAGTCTGTCGGCTTTGGGTAGTTGTCCTGGTCACCGATGCCGAAGACCCAGAGGTTCACGGTCCGGGCCTCGTTGATGTCCTGCGGTGGCAGGATTACACGGCCGCTCTTCTTGTGGAGGTGGATCTCGGGGTTGTTGATGCTCTCCACGATCGGCGTGATGGCATCCTGCCGGTCGGAGTTCATCAGGTTGAGGTCGTGGTTGCCCAGGATGAGGTGGTACGGGGCAATCTCTGACGTCCGTTGCAGGTGGTCGGACATCATCTCGACGAACTCAGGCGAGATCTGGGTCTTGGTGTGAGCCGAATCGCCCGTGTTCACGATCAGGTCAGGCTTCAGCTCCTCCAGCCGCTTGTACATGTCCTCGAAGACCGCCCGGTACTCCCGGTGGTACTTCAAGTTGCGGATATGTACGTCTGAGATGTGAGCGATCCTCAAGCCATCACCCTCATGCGAAGCAAGTCAAGGTCGCTCCTCACGGGAATCGCCTTGGCCCGGGCCTGCTGGAACTCTTCCTTGGTCATCACGCCGACATCTTTCTTGCCCATGAGGTTGACGTACCAGCATGTGACACCGAAACGAAGAAGTCTGCCGATGATGTTCATCTGCTTCTTGAAAGCGTCGGTGTCCATGGCAAACTGGACTTCTACCCCAGTGGTCACGATCTTGCTGAAGAGATTGTCTCCGATTATGGAGCCTTGGAGGGCCACAACGTTGTCTTCTGCCTTGAACGCATCGAACGGGCCCTCGGTCACGACCACCGGCCTGTCCCACTCGACCATGTAGTCGTTCCACACAATGTCCTTCGATTGGTTCTTGGGACAAGGCATGTACTTGTACGACTCCGTCTCGTCGTAAAACGTGCGAGACATCACAAAGTTCAGCTCCCCGTGCTCATCGAACGACGGAATGATGATCCGCCTCCGGAACTCCCCGCTCTCACAGTACCCCAGCTTCCACCGAAGCACGTCGTCCATGGTCAACCCACGTGCAAAAAGGTATTCAAGGGCTTGCCGGTGGTACGGTGACCTGTGTGAACGACTGAGAGACCTGAACTCGAGCGGAAGCTTTGGCAGATCGTACACCTTTTCCGGAATGACCTGCTTGGGTGCACCGTCCCTCTCGGCCAGGTATTCCTGGAGCTCCGGTGTCTTCCCACGCAGGCCGAGGATGGGAGCAAGATTCTTCCCCTTCCAATCACAGACCCAACAGTGGAACCAGTCGATCTTCAGGTTCACGGCAAGCTTGGGCTTGCGGTGCCTGCACTTCGGACAGATGAAGACAACTTCATCACCTCGGGTGATGAGCTCCTCCTGGTTAAGCGCCGCCCGTACGGCACGCAGCTTCTTCGCTACTTGCACGATTCAGGAAACTTTCTGACTCCCGCCCATGCCGTTATGCATGCGTCAGCCATATCGAAGCAGTACGGCTGGGGGTTGTCGTTCCGGTTCAATTCCAACTTGAACTTCTCCGGTTCTCGTTTGGTGACATACTCCAGGGTGAGCGCCTTCTTGTCGGCTCCCTTGGGGATAAGCAGGCCGGCATGCTTCATGGTGGCCTTCACGGTGGACGGGTGCATCATCTCGATGCGTCCGGGCCAGCGGCGGTGGATCATCCAGGTGACCATGGCATTGAAAGCCGCCAAACGCATGATGGTCCCCGCGTTGGAGCCGCCCCCGCTGAATCCGGCGAGGCGATCCTCGATGAAGTGGATGTCCATCGCGGTCACATGCTTCGCAAACATGCTCTCCACAAACACGTGGGCCACGTCCGCCTTCGGGTTCAGGCCCTCCACCTTGCGGAGGTCACAGTAATGTGTCTCTTGAAGGCGGCCAGCCTCGTTCACAACAGCGAAACCGATGATGGCCGTAGATATGTCCCACCCAAAGATCACGGGATAGGTAGGTTTCTCGGTACGTCTAAAAGTCCATCTTAAGCCGGATGAGGAGCTTGTCCTTCTCCCGCTTTCGGATGGGTGACGCCATCTTCGCAACGGCAACGAGCTTGTGGTCCTCGTTGTAAATGCCAACGGCGGTGATCCAGGTCGTGGGCTTGTCTTGCTTCACCACCCACTTCTCGTAAAACTGGTCAGCGACCATGTTGCTGTACTGGCTGAATGTCGGGTTGTTGGACCCATTGGCATCGGCGGCAGGGACGAAGCACTGGAACACCTTGGTGGAAATGCGTTCAAGACCGCGGAAGGAGACCTGCAGAGTGTCCACACTGGCTGACGCATCGTTCCCGATGTCCCCGAAGTCGAAGATCGACGGGTCAGTGATGACGATCAGGCCCTCTGAGTAGAAGACGTTCCCAACCTTGTTCCACTTCATGCCAGTGTAGTCTTCGTTGCCGACAGAGCGCAGCACCGATCCGGAAATGTAAAGCCGTCCCTTGCCGTCGTCCATCAGGACTCGTTGCAGGCTCTTGTTGGCGTAACTGTTACACACCATCTTGATGCTCCCGGTGGCGATCTGCCGTCCGTAGAACATGGATGGGATGTGGATCACCCGGAAGAAGTTGACCTCGTCAGTGATTCTCTTCTTCGGTGTGACGAAGTTCGGGTTGTCCACCGGGTGCCAGGTCGGTGCAACGGGCAGGACAGTGCTATAGCCGATCAGCTGCCCATGCACTGGGCTGTTCGAGTAATCGAAGGCTCCCGATCCCTGGACGTACGGGTGCGCGTGTCCGAGCGGCCCGTCATTGAACCGGGCATAGTGGACCAGGCGGGAGTCGGAGCCGCTGTTGATTATAGTACCCTTGAAGTTTCCGGAGAGCTCCGTGAATGTCCGCGCCTTTGACCAGACACGGGAGTCGTACAGGAAACCGTAGAACCCCTGGTCGGAGGCAACGAAGGAACTGGTGAGCGAGGCCGTCTGGCTGCCGGTAATGAAGAAGCTGATGGAGGCGGAGGTGACCAACTCAGCACCCACCACGAGATAACCGGATGAGCTCAGAGCGGCCGTGCCAGTCAGGGTGGTAGTAGCCAATGTCCCCGTGTATGCGCTTTGCCCAGCCACGCCCGTGTTCAAGTAGAAGGTGCCGGACGTGCCGTCAGCAACGAAGGCCATGTACTGCCAGACTCCGGGAGTCACAGCCTGGGACGATGTCAGCGTGGTGCGGAAGTCTGTGAAAGCCAGCCGTCCCGTCGATCCCGTGATGTAGAACTTCCACCGGCCACGCTGGGACTGGAGGACAAAGTCGCGGCGAGCGTTGGTGACCGACACCGGCTTCGCCTGGATCTCAAGCGTGAACGAGCTGGAGACGGAGTCCAGCTTGCTTCCCGAGAAGTACGTGTACGGTGCAAAGTACGGCAGCTGCTGTTGGGAGAACAACGAGTAGAAATCGTACGACCCGGTGAAGTAGTGGGTGTTGAACTGCCGGTAATACTCGAACAGCAGGTTGATCGGTGCAAAGTGTTCCTGGTACCAGTCCGTCGCCGTCACCAGGTTCTGGTACTGGAACGGGGCACCGATCGCCGTGTTCCGGACCTTGACCATCTGCACCGAGCCGGTGGACGGGTAAGATCCCGAGACGTAGATCGTCTTGTCGATGCTGTTGGTGTCGACCGGGTCGAGGGGGAAGATCGTGAAGCCGGAGTTCCCGAAATTGCCGGGAGAGTAGATCGGATTGCCGCGGACGCCCTCATAGAGGGACAGCGAGCTTGACGGGCCGATGTTGCCCCGCCAGCCGGCGGAGCCTGACGCAAGAATTACCTTGGGAGATGCGTGAACAACTGCCCAGAGGATGTCCTGCGATTCAAACTTGTGGTAGACCGGCATCGGCTCCGGGCCATGTCCTTAGTAATCGAGCCGGATGCGGAAGATCGCCTCATTGTCAGGAGACTTGGTGATGGGCTTGTTCGTCTTTGCCACCGCCAGGAGGTTGTCATTCGCATCGTACAGGCCGACCGTCGTGATGTACGTCCTGGTCTGCAGGATGTTCGAACCCGAGGTCACCCGGATCCGCTTGTTGTCATCGACGAAGGTCGGATTGCTCGAGTAGTTGAACTCAGTGTTCTGGGCACGGCAGAAGTACACCGTGCTGAACAGGTTTGTCTGGTTGTGGAACGTCACGTTCTGCAGGGCGAGCCGGAGGC
>VFSW01008412.1_pt1 | contig 14825 bp, 11 predicted proteins | sample 5358111 | NCBI WGS metagenome assembly VFSW01 (sample SAMN11554181, study PRJNA540505) | mine drainage metagenome | isolation source: sediment from site ElyBrook_90M | place: USA: Ely Copper Mine, Vershire, VT | collected 2017 | reverse complement strand
CATTCGTTGGATTTTGAGTCTTAACCGTTTGTCTCAAAAATGGGGGCAAGTCCAGTCCGAGGCGAACCCGGTATGAGACTGGAGTTGAAGACGACCATCCCGGATCTTGACAAGCTGGTTGATGGCCTTCAATGTATCCGCTGGAGGGATACCTACGTCCGTGGATTGCCGGACAACCGGAGCCGGGAGGTCGAATGCAAGCAAGCTGGAGCCCGCGAGACGCGGTCTTGCGCCCCCTGCGATACTTGTCGTCTCTTCAGCTTTGGGAATTCGCGTGACAATCACCAAGTAAAGTGGGCTGTTAACAAGGCCATTAAGCATGGCCTCTCCATGCGCATTGCAGAGAGCGAAGATGAACTGCGGGCATGGTACCGCATGTACCTAGATGTGATGAGAAGAAATGTGGTTCCGCCCCGCCCGTATCGTCTCTTTCAGTGGCTTTGGAGAGAAATGCGGTCACAAGGTCACATGATACTTGTGCTTACAGAGCGAAGCGAAGAAAGGCCAAACGCCCTCTCCGTCCAATCGGATCCGGAGCCTCAAGAGACTCCTGCAACCTCCAAGTGCGCGAGCATCGTGGGCGGATCCATTTTGTTGAAGTTTGGCCAAACCGTCTTTTGGTCCTTTACTGGGACCGAGAACAGTCGCTCCGGACACCACGGCAACGACCTGACTCTCTGGCATTGCATGCACGAGTCATGCAGGCTAGGGTACGGTTGGTTTGATTTGGGAGAGGTTGCGGAAAATCATCCCGAACTGTCTCAGTTTAAAGCAAAATGGGGAACGATGCTACGGCCGATGTATCGATACTACTACCCAGCGCGTCCTGAACGTGAGCATGAACAAGCTCACGCGAGTGTGGATCATCTTACGCAAATTGCGCGATCTGTGTGGCGAAGGCTACCGCTAGATGTCATTGCCGTGCTCGGCGACCGGATATTCAGCTACCTGTGACTGCCCAGACCGAAAGGAGAAGCGGATATGCCAGGCAACGCGAAGACCAGCAAGAAGATTGCCTATATCGGCTGCTGGTTCAACCGAGATATGTATGCGCACAATTGCAGCGAAATGGTGGGCGCACTTCGCCGGTGCGGGCTGAACATAAGCGTAATAACGTCAAACTGCAGATGCTATTCAACCGCGCAACGCTTCAGCATCGCCACCGACGAACTCGTGAACATCGACTGCACACCGATCAAGATTCCGCATGCGCCTCATAATCCGGGGAAGAAAAAGCACGGTCTCTTTAAATACGTGATAGTGAAGGTACTCCGTTTAGATATCTGGCTTGCAACTATGCGCGGGTTTCTCTATTATCAGCGCTCGCGAAGTGCAGACGTTATTCACTTTGATCAAGTGCTGGAGGCTTTTGGCTGCATTCCGCTGTTTATTCTTGCCATGCTGGCAAGGGTGGGGGGCAAGCGACTAATTGTCACAGTTCATGAGATCGACCCTTTTCAGCGCAAGCACAAGTGGATTAACCGGCTATATGACAGATGTGCACAGATTCTTGTCTACAGTGAGAATATGAAACAATCGATCGTTGCCTTGGGGATCGATCCGGCGAAAGTCAGGGTTACAAAATACGGAGCAAAGATGGTGGATATCGGGGACCAGGAACGGACGAAGTATATCTTTTTCGGGGGGCACTTCATCCTGAACGGGAAAGGGTACCCGGAACTCTTGGGTGCTCTGGCGATCCTCAAGGCAAGAAGAGTGCCAATTCAGCTTTTGAGTTATGTAGGGTATGGCTGCAATGGGTTAGAAGAGGCTCGTGAAATGGCTGCTCGTGCAGGTGTGGCAGACATCATCCAGTGGGAGGAGTTCGTGTCCGGGGCGGCGCTGGCAAGTGCATATCAGCACAGCAAGGCGTGTATCATACCTTACACTGGCGGATCCTCCAGGCATCCAGTGACTAGCGCAATGGCGAATGCCACAGCGGTTATTGCCACGCGCTGTGTCGATACTTCTGAATATCTTGGAACATTGGGTATCTACATTGATGGATCATCTGAGTCGCTTGCCGATGCAATCTGCGACGTTGAGGGTGGGAAGGTCGATGTGAAGCAGTTGGGAGTCGCCTTGCGAAACAAAGCGATCGGCGAGCTGGACTTCACGAGAATTGCCGATGAGCTTTGTGGGATCTATTGCTGATGGCGGGCGATACAGGCCATTTGGATGCAGCTATAACATCCACCAAGAGTTGGCGAGGGGCGACCTGTGACAGAGACTAGTTTGGATAAAGCGATTGGAATCAAGCGTCTCATCGAAACTCGTGAGGCTCGCATCGGAATAGTGGGCATGGGCTATGTAGGGCTTCCGCTAGCCCTGCTTTTCAGCGAAGAAGGCTTCGTAATTACCGGCTTCGACATCGATCCCCGTAAGGTGGACACGCTCAATCAGAGTGGGTCGTACATCGTGCGCATCCCCGGCACGGAGATCCAGTCGGCTCAGAAAAAGGGCTTCTCAGCGACGGCGGATTACGGGCGGGTTGGCAAAATGGATGTTGTAATCATCTGTGTGCCTACTCCTTTGAATGAGTATCATGAACCCGACCTTAGTTATGTCACAGCAACAGTAAAGAGTATTGCGCCTCACTTGCGGGAGGGACAACTCATCATCCTGGAAAGCACAACCTATCCGGGCACCACGGAAGAAGTAGTTGTTCCCCTCCTGGAGCAGGGGAATCCTGCCGGTCTTCGGGTGGCCAGGGATGGGGTGAGCAAGGGCATTTACGTCGCGTTCTCTCCCGAGCGGGAGGATCCTGGGAACGATTCGGTAGCGCGGCGGGATATTCCCAAAGTCGTGGGTGGATGCGGCCCGACAGCGCTTGATTTGGCATCCACCGTATACAGAACGATCTTTAACCGGACAGTTCCCGTCTCATCGCCCGCGGTTGCCGAGATGACCAAGCTATTGGAGAATATTTATCGTTGTGTCAACATCGCTTTGGTGAACGAACTGAAGCAATTGTGCCTGCGCATGGATATAGACATATTTGAAGTGATCGATGCAGCCAAGACGAAACCTTTCGGCTTTCAGGCTTTCTACCCGGGACCTGGACTCGGCGGGCACTGCATCCCCATTGACCCTTTCTATCTCTCCTGGAAGGCCAAGGAATTCGATTTCCACACTCGATTTATCGAGCTTGCCGGGCAGGTGAACATGGCCATGCCCTATTTTGTGGTTGAGAGCATTGTCGAAGCAATGAACCAACAGGGCAAAGCATTGCTCGGCGCACGAGTTCTGGTGCTTGGCATGGCCTACAAGCGTGATGTTGACGACCTTCGCGAGTCCCCTTCGCTGACCATCATCGAACTCTTACAGAAACGCGGTGCCCAGGTCGAATACAACGACCCCTTCTTTCCCTCCGTGGGCCGCGGACGCAAATACGAGTTAAACATGAGAAGCACACCCTTGGATAGAATTCCCGAGTTTGATTGCGTGGTGATCGTGACGGACCACTCACAATACGACTACTCCGCGATCGTGGAGAAGGCCAAGTTGGTAGTTGACACACGCAACGCGACCAAGGGGATTCAGGCAGCGAACATCGTGAGGTGCTAGTCAACTTCCATCGATATCAGGCAAGGATTGTCCCGAACAAAATGGCTTGACCTGTTGCAGACATCGCTTCCTACGATTTCAAGTGGGCCAGCTCCAGCTTGATTGACGCAGCGTCGCGGTAGTTGGGATTGATCTTCAGGACTTGTTCAAAGTGCTGCCGGGCCAGCGCCGGTTGGCCTGTTTTCTCGTAGGCCAGCCCCAGGTGATAGTGAATGTCAGGATTGTCCGGCAGATTGTTATTCGCCTGGAGCTGAAGCGCTTGCTGAAGATTGCTGATGGCCAGCGGGTACACGCTTTTCTGGTAATAGATCCATCCCATGGTGTCGAGAACGGCGGGAGAATCAGGCAGCTCTCTCAGCGCGGTCTGTGCCAGGGACAGTGCGACGTCAAGGCTTCCGCCCGTATGCATCAACACATGGGCGAGGTTATTGGAGGCCACGGGATTCTGGGAATTGAAGGCAAGCGCGTTCCGATATGCGTCTTCCGCCTTCTTCCAATCGGATTTGGACTCATAGAAGTTCCCCATCAGAACCTGGAGGTTTGGCTGACTTGGATTGTCCTTGAGCGATTGCTCTCCGGTGGCAATGGCTTGATTGATTTCTCCCGCGGCGGCCTGAACCTGGCACAACTGGAGCACGGCGTCATAATTGTGGCCGTCGAGCGAAACGGACCTCCGCAGCGCGGCTTCGGCGCCGCTGAGGTCTTTCTTGTTATGAAATAGCACGGCGCCGAGTAAGTTATAGAAGTTGCTATTGTTCGGCGACTTACCAATCTGCACATTCAAGATGTCGATGGCTTTATCAACTTGTTTCTCAGCAACGTATGCGTTCACCAGGCCACGCAGAGCGTCTGTGGAATCGGCGTTCCGGTCCAGGCCGCCCTGGTAAGCTTTGGCTGCATCACTATACTGCTTCTGAGCGAATCTCAGATTTCCCATCTGCACGTATCCGTACGCACTCTGAGGGGAAACGGCGATCGCCCTGCGAATATCCTGCTCGGCTTCGAGATAGTGCCTGCGATTGATGTTGGCAAGGGCGCGCAGTGCATAGCCATCAGGAGACCCAGGCTGCAGCCTGATCATTTGGTTGGCGGCGTCTTCGAGAGTATTCATGTCGCCCTGAAGCATCGCGGCATCGGCGATGGAGCGTTGAGCATCCAGAAAATCGGGATTCAGGCGCAAAGCCTCTCGCCATTCGCTGACGGCGTGGTTCAGGTTTCCCTGTCTCTGCAATGCGATACCGAGAACGTAGTGGGCCTGGATGTTATTCGGCGCGTCCTTGACCACCGTCTGCAACGTCTGCGCAGCGTCGTTGACGTCTCCGCTGGTGATTTGCATCTGGCTTCGGTAAACCAGTGCGTCGTCGTCTTTGGGATTGACCTTCAGGATTTCCTCATCGAGACTGCGCGCTTCGTTGTATCGCTTGGCCTGAATGAGGAGTTGAATATATTTCCTTTTCACCTGCAGGTCATTGGGGCGATCCTGATAGAGTGCCTGGTATTCAGCTACGGAATGATCCAGTTCTCCGGTCGTGAAATAGAAGTCGCTGAGCGCAAGGAAGCTGTCCGGGTTGTGTGGCATGTCGCGCCGGGCCTGCTGCAGCACCTGTTCCGCGTCGGCTTTTCTGCCTTCGGCCAGGTACAGTCCGGCCAGGGCCTTACGCGGCTCGATCGTGTTTGGATCAAGCGCCGCCGCGTCGCGGAACTGCTTCTCCGCTTCGTTGAAGCGCCTTTGCGATTGATAGAAATTGCCCAGCACGATCCGTCCCTGCATGGCCTTCGGATTCAGTTCGATTACCTTCTTGAAACTCGTCTCGGCTGCAGGCAAGTCATTGTCCTTGAGTTGCAACAGCGCCACGCTCAGGTAGGGTTCCCAACGGCCTGGCGCCAGCGCGATCACTTGCCGCATTTCCGCGATGGCGCCTGAGATCTCGTCTTGCGCGGCCAGGAGGCTCGAAGCCATGGCGTGAACACCCGGATCGTTCGGGCGTTTTTTCAGCAGCATATCTGTTTGCTCCCGCGCCTCTCGAAATCTGCGGAGTTGGATCAGCAGATTCGCCATCTCAAGTCGAGCCTGATAGTCCCCTGGACGCAGTTCGAGCGCGCGCACGAATTCCTGATAGGCGCGGTCCCGTTGCTCCAGATGCTGGTAACTTTCCGCAAGGCGGAGATGTGCGTCGGCGTAGCCGGCATCGATCTGGACGGCATTGCTGAACTCGATGGCCGCCTCCTGGTATTGTCCTTTCTCGAAGTAGCGCTGCCCGCTCTCAAAGTACTTCTGCTTGCGCACGCTGGGATCGAGAGAGCATGCCGAAAGAAGAACTGCGATCAGGGTCAGGGCCAGGCACCAGTTGGAAGAGGATTTCACCGCGAAGTCTCCGATTGCAGCGTGGTGCGTAGCCGTCGCGCCAGCACTATGCATTCTATCGTGTCATGTGGGTTCGTAGCGCTGCGGAAGGGCAGGATACCGGCCGCAGGCCTCACCCCAGCCAAGATGTCTTTCCCGCTTGTGCATTTTGTCGAGGTCTGCCTGCGCGGGAGCGGCATTGTATAGAGTAAAATCCTGTTACGAGCAAGTGGGGTCGCTCTGCCGGCTACAAATGTTTGCAACAAGTAGCAAAAGCCTGCCAGGGCTACGCGGGATATTGGTCTCAAGCCGTGGCGAGAGTCAGGAAATGGCGCAAGGAAGGGGCCAGAATGAGCAGGTGTTCGCCGGGAGTAACCAAATCACAGGGAACGAGTGCTTAAAGTAACCGCCATGAGTAATGTTTGCAACAGGTTGCCGAGATTTTCAGTCTTGACAATGTCATGCTTCGCGCTAGGATGAAATGAAGTGAATCCGGAGTGTCGAACCGGGCTCAACTGAGGTTGAATTCGACGAAAGTGTAAGGGGAGGAAAGCGATGCGGATCAGGTTTGGAAGATTGGCAGCAATCGGTGGGGCAGTGCTACTCTGCTTTGGGCTGGCTGCGTTCGGACAAGGGACGCCGGTCACAGTGGGATTGACCAATGTGAATGGCGATCCGATCGTCACTGTGGGCGGAGAGACCGTCTACGCTGGAGTCTACGGTGGGACGTCCAATCTTCCCGGCGCCAATCCTGGAATTATTTGCGACGACTTCCAAGACAACGTTTCTGTTCCGCAGACTTGGAGTGCCATAGCGTACCAGGTTTCCACCTTGGGTACCACCACCCCCATAACTGCTGTCCTTTTTGGAAGCAACACTCATGGTTACGCGAACGTCGGTCTCGCGGGGTACGCGGCGCTGGCGTACCTGGTAAATCTTTCGTTCCAGAGCGCCGGCAACCCGACGCTTCAGGGCAACATTTCAGAGGCGATCTGGTCGATTACCGACCCTGGACTCTCAGGTGTTAACTCCGCTGCGCAAACCCTTGTTGCACAGGCGGAGGCCTACGCCACCTCAACGGGTGACAGCCTGAGCCAATACGCGAACCTTTGGATTTACACGCCCACCCCCTTGGGTCAGGCCAATCAGCCGCAGGAGATGTTTGGTACCGTGCCTGAGGGCGGCGCAGCTGTGCTGTATCTGCTACTGGCCGGAATCGCTTGTTTCGGAGCCATGCGCATGAACTCTCGAAATCAATCTGGAAGCAGCAAAACGGCCTGACGGCCCATCCGCCTTTAGATGTTTGTGATCCGGACTTGGCGAATCAACGGCGCCAAGTCCGGATCATTGTTTTAGGACCGGCTCGTTGCACGCTGTTCCATGCGGGTTCACACTGATTGACCACGGGGCACCATCGTCGGTAACTCCAATTTCCAGGCTTCACTTTGTCTGTGGCGAATCCAGTCGTTCAACCTCCACTGCGATGAGAAGCGCCAAGCGATTTCTCCAGATCTGCTGTGAGCTTGCCAGGGCGTTTGGCACATCGGTCAACTCTTTGAGCGAGTCATATCCTGATGTTCTGTCACGCGGTGTCCGTGAAGGTTCCCTACATCTCCGTTTCCGATCGGCTAGCCAGGCTAGGTGAGCTTCGGAACGACCTTTCGCTTTTACACCCAGCCCTTTTGGCTTGCACAGGGCCAATGCATTGGCGCCCTTCTCGCGGTTCTTCAATGTCGAGCCAACAAGCTGGTCGCTGCCCTCTGCCAATTCATGCCGGTCCCCTCATCTTGGTTTTTTGAGCGACTGCAGTGACAACGCTTGCGCTGGCTTGATTGGTCCATACTTTTGGTCAAGCAGTTTCCTGGATGTTAAGAGAGGATTATGAGTATGCGAATGGAAGACAAGGGAGTCTTGCGAGGACTGAGGAACCGCATACTACAACACCTGGCCAGGAATTTACCGGGATCAGGACTTCGTGTCTTGCTGCACCGGGCACGCGGCGTCCGAATTGGAAGGGACGTTTGGATTGGCTACGACGTAGTCCTGGAGACCGCGCGTCCCGATTTGATTACTATCGGGGACGGTGCTTCTATCAGCATGCGTGCTACGGTCATTGCCCATTTCAAGGAATCTACGGGCGTGAAGATTGAACAAGATGTTTTCATCGGACCTGGCGTCATCATTCTCCCCAGCGTGGTTGTTGGCCGTGGCTCCGTTGTAACGGCGGGAAGCGTGGTGACGAGCTCCGTCTCCCCTATGACCCTCGTCCAGGGGAATCCGGCGCGTCCAGTGGCCAGGTGCGGAGTCCCTTTGGATACCAAGGTCTCGTTCATCGAGTTTTCTGGGCGTCTCAAGCCACTTGCTTCCAGCCTGCAAAGTCCAAAGGAATCACCTGAGAATCGTGCGGAGAAAGACCGATAATGCGCTACCAGTTTGGTGAACCGATGGCGCCTGTTCAATGAGGCGTACAATTGAGTTCGACCTAATCATCTCTTGGACATAAAAGCCGTCAATGAGCTCTGGAAAGCCCTTTTCGTGAAGATTTACAGGTTAGACCCCACGCAGGACTGTCGTTGGGATGATCTGGTTGAAACTCACCCCAGGGCGTCCGTGTTTCATCGCAAGGGTTGGTTGAGTGCTCTGGCTAGAACCTACGGCTATCGCCCGATTGCGCTGACAACCACGCCGCCTGGGGAGCGCTTGTCAGATGGGATCGCATTCTGCGAGGTCAAGAGCTGGGTCACCGGAAGCCGGCTGGTTTCATTGCCTTTCGCGGATCATTCCGAGCCCTTGCTCAATGAGACCGGCAACAGTTTCGACCTTGCGGAGTGGATGCAAACACAGTGCCGCCAGCATCACTGGAAATATATCGAATTCCGGCCACTTTCCGGGGAGATGCATACGGGTTGTCCTATGGCGGCGAGCCAGTCGTTCTGGCTGCATACTCTCAACCTGGCTCCCCCGCTCGAGCAGATCTTCGGCAACTTAAACAGGAACTGCGTCCAGCGCCGCATCCAGAAAGCCGAACGAACAGGACTCACGTATGAGAGCGGCTGCTCCGAGGCACTCCTCAACGACTTCTATCGCTTGCACATGATTACCAGGAGGCGTCATCAGCTTCTTCCACAACCCCGCGCCTGGTTCCTGAACCTGATCGCTTGCATGAGTCCCGGCGCGGAGATTCGGGTGGCTCGCAAAGACGGCATTCCCATCGCCGCGATTCTCACGCTACGTCACCGCGGCACTGTGGTTTACAAGTATGGCTGCTCCGACGAAAGATTCCATCATTTAGCGGGTATGCCGTTTCTATTCTGGAAACTGATCGAGGAAAGCAAGACAGAAGGTGCGGAGCAGATCGATTTTGGCCGCACCGAACCGAAAAACCATGGCCTGATCAGGTTTAAAGATCAGTTCGGGACCACCCGCACACGGCTTACTTATTTTCGGTATCCGGACGGCACGAAGGAGAAGTGGCTTGCGGCTTCGGAACTGCCCCCAGTGCGGTGGCTGTTCTCGGTGTTGCCCGCCGCACTCTCGTCCGGCGCGGGCCGGCTGCTGTACCGGCACATAGGGTAGTTGTTCGATCATGACGAATTATGCTGCAGCCGGCGCGATTGCGCATGCGGGCGGATTGTGGACGAGGACGCCGGGCGTGCAGTACCGGGCCAACCGCCGCAAGGCGAACTGCTGCTTTCCAAGGCGAGGTGACAAATGATTGTTGCCGCGCAATTGATGCAACGTCGTGTAGAATCCATCTGACGTTGGATTGCGAGCGCAAGAAACGATGACAAAGCTGGCACGACAGCAAGCAGGTTTTGTACTGCTTTGGGCAATTTCCCTGATCGTCTGGTGGAAACCCCTGGTTGACACGTTTAGGCTGTCGTTGCACGACGATGAATACACACATATTCTTCTGATTCTTCCCATCAGCGCAGCCCTGATCTTTCTGGAGCGGCGACCTCTGCGGACCATGAGCACCATCAGTGTCCGCATGGGCGCCGCTCTTTTTGCGCTTGCGGTTCTTGTCGATGGCATGGCACGCGGCTGGTCAGCGTCGCTGCCTTCCGATGTACAGCTCTCATTCAGGATGCTTGCGCTTGTGCTCTCGTGGATTGCTGCATTTGTGCTCTGCTTTGGCTTGCGAGCTTCGCGCTTGGCGATATTCCCTTTATGCTTTCTGCTGGGCCTGGTTCCGATTCCACAAGCAGCCTTAAGCATGATCGTGGCCCTATTACAGCAGGGGTCTGCTTGGGCGGCTCATGGGCTCTTCGCCGTATTCGGTGTTCCTGTGGCTCAAGATGGTGTACTGCTCACCATACCGGGCCTGACGCTCCAGGTTGCCCAGGAGTGCAGCAGTATACGATCCAGTTCGATGTTGGTGGTCACGAGCATCGTGTTGGCTCAGCTTCTGCTGCGCTCGCCGTGGCGAAAGGCCTTGGTGATTGGTCTCGCAGTTCCCCTGTCCGTTGCCAAAAATGGCCTGCGCATTTTTACGATTGCGATGCTTGGGACTCGGGTAGATTCTGGATACCTTACCGGAAATCTGCACCGACAGGGAGGGATTGTTTTCTTTGCGATAGCTCTGATCGCCGTCTTTGGGTTGCTCTGGGTCCTCCGGAGGGGAGAGGAATTGCCGCTCAAGTCTGGTCTGAATCTGGAGAAATCCAATCTGCCAGGGGATTGATGGCGCCTCATACGTCCTGACCGCCTGCTGCTTATGGCGCTCGATGATCGTCGCATCCTGAGCCATCGTGGCGCTGCGCTGATCCTGGCGGCGGCCAGGCTCCCGCGCCGCGTCCCGGTTCATTTCCCCCCTAACCCGCTCAGCGCATCGGCCTCTTCCGGGATGCAAGCGAACTGCTCCGGCTTACGCCCGTCTCTGGCCTCCTCCGGGTGTCCAGAGCAGAATAAGAGGGAGCCACCGGAAGGGATTGAGGAGGTTGTGCCCGAACTGCCAAACCGGGAGTAGCAGCACATTTCAGAATCTGCCGACATTGACTCAGGGGGGCAGCGGGGTGAGGATAATGGGTGAGCGAGTGGAGATTTGCCACCCGAGAGGAGTGTCTTGTATGGCCGAGAAAACCGTCACGGAGAAGGAAAGCCTGATTCCCGCACAGCCGCTGCCGGAGTGCGCCCAGGAGTTCGCCGAGCGGGTACACGGGCTGATGGACGGCCAACCGAAGGACGAGGCGACGGTGGCCGAAGCTCTCGACGGGATGGACGCCATCGTGGACATGATTGCGGCAGGGCTTTACAACATAGCGTCTATGCTGGTGGGGGAGGGCGAGGAGAGCATCCGGCTGGTGGAAACGGCAGTGGCCACGGCGGATATTTCGGTGTGCCACGATCCGCAGGAGGCGCGCATGAGCAGCCGCAGGGCGCTGTGTGTGGCGGCTCTGGAGATTTTGGCGAAGCGCGACCCGGCGGCCCTGGCTTCTCCGGCGAGCGTTGCGGCGGCGGCCGGCTGCATTGAGGACGACGACCTGGATGCGGCGGGGGAGTCGGGGCAGGAGTTGCTGAGCATGCTGGCCGGGCCGGATCGCGACCGGGCGCGGAACTGGCTCGCCGGGTTGCCGACCCTGACGCGCACCATCTTTGTGCTGCGCGCAGTGGCGGGGTTCAGCGCGGCCGAAACCGCCGTCATGCTGGCGGAGCATGGCGGTCCGCAGGCCGCGGGATGGAGCCGGGAGGCGGTACGCGAGTTCTGCCGGCAGGGGCTGTGTTCACTGGCTTCGCAACTGCTGCAGGCGTCAAGCCGGTAGATGGCACGGGAGCGGATTGTGTTCGCGTGAATGTGAGGCTTTGAAGCGTGACCCCCGAGAGGCGATCCGCAGAAGCTACAGGCCAGATTGATTCTGTTGCGTTTGCGGTACGAATTAAGTCGTGCCCTGGCACAAGGGGGATGAACCACAGGTCGCGCAAGCGCTGTCTGCCGCGCCGCGGGTACGGTTGATTCGATACACTACTTTAAGAACCCTGCCGACCGTTTTCTGCAACCACTAACAGCAATCATTTCCAGGCAGAGCCGCATTTAGAGTGCGCGTACTAACCTTGATTCCGTCAAAGTATCGAAGAAAAGGCACGACCCGGCTCTGCGGCCTGTTTCCGGGATTGTTGGGTCTGGGCGTGTGCATGGCAGTCGCGGGCGGGCTGAAAGGCCAGCAGATCAGCGGGATTGGGCCGGCGCAGGCTGCGGGGCCGACGGCGCAGAGCTTCCAGGGGAGCGTGACCGCGGGGCAGGCTAACGGGCAGACGCTGGGCCTGACGCTGGATGAAGCCATCCAGATGGGACTGAAGAACAACCTGGGTGTGATTCTGAGCGCAACCGAGACGGCATCGGCGCGGGGACAGCGGCTGAGCCAACTGCAGTCGCTGCTGCCGAGCGTGGACGCGAGCGTGAAGGACACGGTGATGCAGGCGGACCTGGCGGCCGAGGGGCTGCGCATCAAGGGGTTTCCGACGATCATCGGGCCGTTCGGCTACCAGGATTTTCGGGCGACGCTGAATTGGTCGCTGATCGATGTGCCTTCGCTGCGCAACTATCTGGGGTCGCAGCACAACTTTGTCGCGGCACAACTGAGCGCGGAGGATGCGCGGGAACTGGTGGTGCTGACGGTTGGCAATGCCTACCTGCTGGCGCTGGCCGATGAGACGCAGGTAGCGAGCGTTGAGGCGCAGGTGGCTACGTCGAAGGTTTCTTTGGACCAGGCCGTTGCGAATCACGAGGCGGGGACGGCGCCGCTGCTGGATGAGCTGCGGGCACGGGTGGATTATCAGAGCCTGGAGCAGCAACTGATTGTGGCGAAGAACTCTTTCGCAAAGGACAAGCTGGCGCTGGCGCGGACCATCGGGATGCCGCTGGAACAGAGCCTCACGCTGGCGGACAAGGCGCCTTACGCGGCCTTCGACGCGATCGATGTGGATGCGACGATTCGCCAGGCGCACGCCAACCGCAAGGACCTGGCGGCGATGGTGGAGCAGGTGAAGGCGGAAGAGCAGCAGCGCAAGTCCGCTACCGCGGACCGGCTGCCGAAGCTGACCTTCAGCGGGGACTACGGAGACATCGGCGTGAATGTGCGGCACTCGCACGGGACCGAGGACGTGACCGGTACCATCAGCATGCCGTTGTTTGAGGAGTTTGCACTGCGTGGCGAGGCGCAGATGGCGCAGGCGCAACTGGACACAGGCAAGGCGCAACTAAGCGACAAGAATGCGCAGGTGGACGCGGACGTTCGCGATGCTCTGCTGGATATTGCCACCGCGCAGAAGTTGGTGGAGGTGGCCAAGTCCAGCGTGGACCTGGCCAGCGAAGCGTTGAAGGAAGCGCAGGAGCGGTATGCCAACGGAGTGAGCGACAACCTGGCGGTGAGCCAGGCGGAGCAGAGCGTGGCGCAGGCCGATAGTCAATATGTAGCCAGCCTGTACCGGCACAACATGGCCAAGTTGAGCCTGGCGCGGGCCATGGGCTTGGGGCAGAGTTACAAGAATTATCTGGGAGGGAAGTAGACGTGGCGGATTCGACTCCAACAGCGGGCGCGGCAGCGCCGGCGAAAGAAACTGAGATAGAGCAGCCGCAGAAGAGCCGCAAGGGCATTATCGCGCTGGTGGTGGTGGTGCTTGTGGTGGTCGCGGTCGCAATCTGGTGGCGCTCTACCTACACCGAGGACACCGACGACGCGCAGGTAAACGGGCACTTGATTCAGGTGAGCTCGCGCATTGGCGGACAGGTGGCCAAAGTGGACGTCGAGGAGAACCAGGTGGTGAAGGCGGGCGACCCGATTGCCGAGCTGGACCCCAAGGACTACGACGTTGCGGTGGAGAACGCGGAGGCGCAACTGGCCACGGCGCAGGCCAACGCAGCGGCGGCCGACGTGAACGTGCCGATTACGTCGATCAACACCGGCAGCAACCTGCGTTCGGCGGGAGCCGATGTGAGCGGGGCGAACGCCGGCGTGGCGCAGGCGGGGCAGCAACTGCAGGCGATGACGGCGCAGGTGGCGCAGGCGCAGGCGGGTTTGACCAAGGCGGAGGCCGACCTTGCGCGCTACAAGCCGCTGGTGGAAAAGGACGTAATCAGCAAGCAGCAGTTCGACGCGGCGGTAGCCGCGCGGGATGGCGCCAAGGCAGCGCTGGCCAATGCGCAGGCCGGTGAGCGGGCTGCGCGCGACGGCGTCCGGGCGGCGCACGACCGCGAAACACAGGCCCAGGCCCAGTTGGTTTTTGCCCAGACCGGGCCGCAGCAGGTGGCGCTGCAGAGCGCGCGGGCCAAGGCGGCGCTGGCACAGGTGGAGCAGGCGCAGGCGCAACTGGACATGGCCGAGCTGAACCTGAGCTACTGCAAGATTGTGGCGCCGGCCAACGGGATCATCACCCGCAAGAGCGTGGAGATCAACCAGAACGTGGCTCCGGGGCAGAACCTGCTTACGCTGGTTTCGCTGGACGACTTGTGGATCACGGCCAACTTCAAGGAAACCCAACTGAAGCACATGGCCGCGGGTCAGACGGTGGAGATCGCTGTGGACGCGACCGGCAAGACCTACAAGGGCAAGGTGACGCAGATCGGCGGAGCCACCGGCTCGGTGCTGAGCCTGTTTCCGCCGGAGAACGCGACGGGCAATTACGTCAAGGTGGTGCAGCGGGTTCCGGTGCGGATCGACTTTACCGACTTGAAGAACGAAGACCCGAAACAGGAGTTGCGGCCGGGGTTGTCAGTGGAGCCGAAGGTGAGGGTGAAGCCGTAAGGCAGATGACAGGCTACAGAAGACAGTTTTTGCCCCCGGCCCTGGAGACAGAGTCGGGGGTTTTTGATTTTTGCGGCGGCTGGGGGTGGAATGTGAGCTTTCGGCAAGCCTGCGTGATCGCAGGAACCGGGCTAATTCTTGGATGCTTTGCCGCGAGGAGGAGCCGGTAAGGG
>VFSW01008411.1_pt1 | contig 14825 bp, 12 predicted proteins | sample 5358111 | NCBI WGS metagenome assembly VFSW01 (sample SAMN11554181, study PRJNA540505) | mine drainage metagenome | isolation source: sediment from site ElyBrook_90M | place: USA: Ely Copper Mine, Vershire, VT | collected 2017 | reverse complement strand
ATGCGCTATCATTAGGGAACTCAGAGGGAGTTCTCATCGATAATTTGTACGGCAGACACCTCTCCCATTTGTGAAGTGCGCGGACCAGAATGTGAACGGATATGGGAACATCTGTTGCCGTAGGTTGTGTCCTAACAGCCACGGTTTAAGAGTACTCGCTGAACGGAGTAGCTGACTCAGAAGGGACCGCAACTTAAGCCGTGTTTGACATCCATTACCATCTGCTCTTTGGAGTGGACGATGGCCCGAAAAGCATTGAGTCATCGTTAGAAATGGCGGAGGCATCGTTTGCAGAAGGGGTGACACACATCGTATGTACTCCACATGCGAATGACCGCTATCCCTTTCAACCTGAAGTCAACCGGCAAAGAGTTGCCATGCTCAATGAACGTCTCGGTGGTCGCGTCACCCTTGGTCTTGGCTGCGATTTTCATCTCTCCTATGAGAACATCAAGAACTTTACAGTCGATCGAACTCGATTCACCATCAACAACAAGCAATATCTTCTGGTTGAGTTCCCGGATTTCGGCATCCCGCCATCTATCGGCGACACCTTTTACGAGATGACGTTGTTGGGTACGGTGCCGATCATCACCCATCCTGAGCGCAACCCTACATTACTGGCTGAGCCACAGCGAATGGCTGAATGGCTCCAAGGAGGTTGCCTCGTCCAAGTCACAGCGGGATCGCTGATTGGGCGCTTCGGCAGGAGATCCGAAGCAATGGCTCGTGAACTCATCAAGAAGAACTGGGTTCATTTCATTGCCAGTGATGCTCACAGCGTGGATCGCCGTCCCCCGGCGATGGGTAGCGCATACCGACTCTTACAGAGGGACTATGGTCAGGAAACTGCGGATCGTCTTTGCGTTCAGAATCCCCGCGCGGCCTTTCTGGGGGAAGCGATGCCTTGGCAAGCAGAACCAGAGGGCATCTTCGAAGAGTTGAAAGCGGAGAAGAAGAGTTTTTTCGGACGCATATTCGGACGCTAATTGGCCATTCGGCTGCTTAATTCGCTGTTTCGCCACTTCGACCAGGGAAGGTGTGATAGTGTAAGTACGTACTCACTATGTTGTGCTCATTACGTTCGAGCATCTCAAAAAGACACAAATAGGCGAATATATGGCAAATAAAAAGCAGTTTGCTTCCTCAAGAAATATAGCACTGACTCACTCTTTTTATGCTATTCTCGTTTTATCGATAGCAGTGAAAGACGGGGTCCGGACAAGCGCCACATGCGATGCCACTCCGCTTCAGCTCACAGCCTGTTTGCTAGTTTATTCCCCCAGTGTGACTCTCATCGCGTACCCGGTCCTGTTCTGAGCGTTAACCCTGCGGAACAACCAACAGAAACTAGCCGCCAATTTTAATAGAGTTGCTAAGTCAGCATGGCGAAGCCCTGCGATTTGTTAAGCCTGGACCGGACTCGATGTGCGCGTAAGGCGTTTCGAGTTTGGATATTGCTCACGGTTTTCCTCCAACTGTATACGCAAGGAGGCAATGTTCAGTGCCTATCTGTGCAGAGATGACACATCGCAGTCTCTTGTCTAGCCCCTCAGTGTGGGGTCGGGCAACTTCAGATGCGACCGCCGAGAAAAAGTGGTACGCGATATTTACAGTTCCACAAAATGAGAAGTCTGTTGCAAAGCACCTTGCGTTGCGCGAGATTGAATCCTTCTTACCGACATATGAGACGGTTCGTGTGTGGAAGAATCGTCAGCGGGTAAAGGTTGTTTTGCCGCTGTTTCCGACTTACATATTTGCGCGTATAGGTTCCGATGAGCGCACCAAAGTCCTACAGTCGCCTGGAGTGCTCCAGATTGTCGGCAATAGCCGGCAACCGCTCCCTCTGCCTGATTCGGATATCGAATTTCTAAGATCTGACTTCTGTAAGGAGAGAACCGAACCTTATAGGGATCTGGTGGTTGGCGAAAAGGTTCGTGTGCGCAGAGGTCTCATGCAGGGCTTGGAGGGAGTTTTAGTAAGGAAGAACAACAGCCTGCGTTTTGTTCTTACACTAGATCTGATCAATCAGCATGCTGCAATAGAAGTGGATGCGGGAGATCTGGAACTCCTCTGTGCATAGTTATCGATCGAATTGCCGCCAGGTCAGAATCAGGTGAAGTCGCCAAATTCCACGTCAAGCCTGGTCAATGAAGGTAGCTTCGGCAATCGGTTTCTATAGCTTCAGTACCTATGGAAACCCCATGCGCGACGAGATTTGCGCGAGCGGTCTCGTAATAGGTGCTTAGTAATTCGGATTGACTCCGATATCCGCGCTTCCTCCTCTATCTGATTTGAATAACGAGTTGCGAATGAATTCCTCTACCAAAAATTCCGAGCGTACGGGCAAGATAATCCAGGTCGCCGCGCAATTGTTTGCGCGTCAGGGATATCATGGAACCTCTACACGTGAAATCGCTCGCATGGCAGAAATCAGCGAGAATACCCTCTTTCGCCATTTTGAACATAAGGAAGATGTCTTCTGGTCCGCGCTTCGAGCTGGGCTAAGCGGTTTGAGGCTGCGTAAGGATCTGTTGGATGGGATCAAGGAGTGCGAAGCGCCCGAAGTCGTGCTCCCCCGAATGTTCAGCTTGCTTGTGGATACCATAACTTTCAAACCTGAATTGCTGTGCCTTATTGCTGTGGCGCTCATAGAACTTCGCTGGAAGGCGGCAGCAATATGCAATGAGCACTTTTCTCCTATCTTCTCCGCTTTTAATCATTACCTTGTCACCAACATCGAAAATGGAAGAATCCGCAATCTGGATCCAGGAATGATTACGTCGGCGCTCGCTATGACGGTAATGGTCCATCCCGAGCTTTCGAGGTTGCTTAGCGGAGGACCACCCCCTCATTCCGACAGCCGCGAAGCAATCCGGGCATACACAAAGTTCTGGCTCGATATTCTCGTTCTACCCCCGATGAGTGGTTTTAGGACAAAAGTAGAGATCGCAGAGGCTCCCCAGAATTGAACCATGAATCTGTAGCCTTCTTTTATTGCCAGGCAAGTCTCAATCGCTGCGACTGTTGGTTAAGATAAGTTACCGAATCTTTCCAGATCGGGTAACTGCTTCCGATTAAAGCGATAATGACACGTTATTCATTCATGACTTTCTGGTGCTAGCGAAGTAGCGGCAGAACAAGGGAAAAGGAGGAAAAATCCCCAAATGGATCTTAAAAGTCAAAAGGCTGTTGTTTGTGGTGCCGGTGGATTTATTGGTGGCCATCTTGTCAAAAGTCTGCTCGCAATCGGAGTGGACGTTATCCGGGCAGTTGACGTGAAACCGGTCGAAGAGTGGTATCAGGCTTCACACGAGGTCGAAAACCTGGTGCTTGACCTGAAGGAGCGAGAGCACTGCCATCGTGCAGCGCAAGGAGCCTCCTTGGTTTTCCAACTCGCTGCAGATATGGGAGGCATGGGCTTCATAGAAAATAACAAGGCTCTGTGTATGTTGAGCGTTCTGACGAATACCCACATGTTGATGGCAGCGCGCGAATCGGGCGTCGAGAGATTCTTCTATTCTTCGTCGGCCTGCGTATACAACGGAGAAAAGCAGAAAAGCGCGGAGGTAACGCCACTGAAGGAAGAGGACGCCTATCCCGCTTTGCCTGAGGACGGCTACGGATGGGAGAAGCTGTTCAGTGAGCGGATGTGCCGGCACTTCGAAGAGGACTTCGGGCTGCAATGCCGTGTAGCGCGCTATCACAATGTGTACGGGCCACTGGGAACCTGGATGGGGGGGCGCGAAAAAGCTCCCGCTGCGATTTGCCGGAAGGTGATCGAGGCTAAGTTGTCCGGAAAGCATGAGATCGAGATCTGGGGCGATGGCAAGCAGACACGAAGTTTTATGTATATTGACGATTGCACCAAGGGGACTCAGGCGATCATGCAGAGTGAAATTCACGAGCCGATCAATCTCGGTTCCAGTGAATTGGTCACCATCAATCAGTTAGTCGATATTGTAGAGGAGATCGCGGGGGTCAAGTTGCAGCGTCGCTACAAACTCGATGCGCCGAAAGGCGTGAATGGCAGGAATAGTGACAATTCGAAAATTCAGCGCTATCTGGGCTGGCAGCCTTCCATTCGGCTGAAAGACGGCCTGGCGAGAACATATGAATGGATTGAGAGTGAGATGCGAGCTTCAATACTGGCTTAAATAGCGGTCGGAGTTGCGGTCAACTCTTCAATGAAGCGAACTAGGAGATCAGCCCATGGACGGTAGGTGTACTGACATCAGGAATGAACGTCGCATCCTAGGCGTCAATTTCTACGCCGGTAATGCACAGGGGGCCATAGATCGCATTTCCCGCGGCGGCTTGCTGGTAGTGCCTGCTGCGCCCGCGCTGAAGGATATTGCCTCGAATACTTCATATCGAGAAGCCCTCATCAATGCTGATGTTGCCATTACCGATTCGGCATTTATGGTTCTTTTGTGGAATGGATTGCAGCGGGACTCACTGAAGCGTTTATCTGGGCTGAAGTATTTACGCCAACTCTTGCTCGCTTCTGATGTGCGCGCACCCGGGAAGACCTTGTGGGTTATGGCAGGGCAGGCGAGCGCAAAAAAGAATTTAGCATGGCTGAAGTCTAAAGGCATCTGCGTTCCTCCAGACTACGTTTACGAGGCTCCGATGTATGGAGGCCTCATCGAGGATAAGGTCCTGATTGAACGTCTGAATGAACTGCATGTCAAGCACGTTGTAATTACTGTAGGCGGAGGCACTCAGGAACGTCTCGGGCTTTATCTAAAGCGCAATCTTGATTATCTTCCGGCGATTCACTGCATTGGAGCCGCCATTGCGTTTCTAAGCGGGGACCAGGTAAGGATTCCAAACTGGGCGGACAAGGTCTTTCTCGGATGGCTCTTTCGTTGTATATCGTCTCCACAGCGCTATGTTCCAAGGTATTTGTCCGCGTTCAGGCTCGTTCCTTTAATGTGGCGATATCGAGACCAACTGCCACCGAACCAGGGGCTCGCGGTATCAAATGTGGGCTTGGGTGTTTGACAGCTTCACAATTTGGCGATAGGGAATGAAGTTGAAGTCAAGGATCGCTTTTGGGAATTAGCAGAGGCTCAGGTTCAACTCGAGGATGTCCGGAAGAATATTGAAGCATGTGGTTCGACTGAACCTCGGAAAAACCGAAGTAAAAGCTGTGCGGAATTCCGACGGGGAGTGCATGGAAAAGAAATTGCGCATTGGCTTTGCGTCGATCGAAGACGCTTCATCGGTATCCAGCTGGTCAGGCATTCCACTCAATGTCCTAAATGTCTTGCGCAAGGATCCGTCTGTGGAAGTTGAGATGATAAGTCCTTTAGGGCAGGGACTCAAGCGAATCTATGCGCCCTTCAAACTGCAGGCCAAGATTTCCAAAAAGAGCTATGACTGGAAACGGGAACGTGGAAGCCTTCGCCACTTCGCGAAGCAAATTGAAGCGGCATTTCTCGAAAGAAATCTAGATGTGATCTTTTCAACTTCATCGATTCCCGGTACGCTCCTGAAGCCATCGATACCGTTCGTGTTCTGGACAGACGCGACTTTCAATCTCATGGTTGGCTACTACTCGACGAACCTGCTTAAACGAACGCTTACAGCAGGGCGTCGCCAGGAAGAGGCTGCCCTGCGTCGTGCACAATTTTCCTGCTACTCATCAAATTGGGCAGCTGATTCGGCAAAAGAGATAGCAGACCCCGCGCGGGTAAAGGTTCTGCCCTTTGGCCCGAATCTACCAATCGAGCATACGAAATCCGATGTGGACGGTTGGATAGCAGATCGTCGTGCAATGCGGCCGAAAAGCCTATCGCTCTTGTTTGTTGGAATTGGCTGGGAACGAAAAGGCGGCGATGTCGCCGTTAAGGCTGCACGCATATTGAACGACGCGGGTGTCGCGACAACTCTCCGCGTGGTCGGCTCTACTCCACCGGAGCCATTGCCGCCGTTTGTGGAGCCTGTGGGATTTATCAACAAGCGCGAACCTGAGGGATATAGGCGGTTGACTGAACTCTATCGCACGTCGGACATTTTCATTTTGCCTTCGAGGGCAGAAGCTTTCGGAGTTGTCGTATCAGAAGCTGCGGCTTTCGGCATGCCTGCGCTAGTTTGCGCGACGGGCGGGCTCACCGAGACGGTCATGCAAGGCAGGACGGGTTTTCAATTGCCACTAGAAGATGACGGCAGGCTCTTCGCGGAGAAGGCGATAACAGTTCTTCACGACTACGTTACCTTTGCAGCGAATGCATATGCGGAATATCAGAGTCGACTTAATTGGGGCACGTCGGTGAGCCTCTTGGCGGAACTCCTGAGTCGAGCCGCAAAACGCGACCTTTAATATGGTGCGGAGCACTTGATCCGCCAGTCTTTATGCGCTGAATGAATGAATTAGGTTAAGAAAGGCAAATCACCCATGCGCGTCCTTGTTAGCGGAGCAGCTGGATTTTTGGGTTCTCATCTTACAGACTCTCTCCTTGCTGACGGTCACTCCGTTCTCGGCGTGGACAATCTGTGCACCGGGTCCATCAAGAACATTGAGCACCTGAACACGGACCCACGCTTCGAATTCATGGAGCAGGATATTTGCGAGCCCTTTGAGCCAGGACACGTGGATTACGTATTCAACTTTGCATCGCCGGCAAGTCCGATTGACTATCTGAAGCTAGGTATAGAGACATTAATGGTGGGGTCAATGGGAACGCGCAATATGCTCGATATTGCAAAGAAGTACGGTGCCAGATTCTTACATGCTTCCACATCTGAGTGCTACGGAGATCCATTGGTGCATCCTCAGACAGAGGATTACTGGGGGCATGTCAATCCAATTGGGCCGCGCTCGGTATACGACGAAGCTAAACGCTTTTCCGAAGCCCTAGTGATGGCATACAACAGGTATGAGGGCGTTAGCACGCGGCTTGTTCGTATCTTCAATACCTATGGTCCCAGGTTGCAGGGCAGCGATGGCAGAGTTATCTCGAATCTTATGATGCAAGCTCTAAAAGGTGAGGACCTTACAGTCTATGGCGAAGGGACTCAGACTCGAAGTTTCTGCTACGTTTCTGACGAGATAGAAGGGATACTTGGATTGTCGCGGACTGAAGAGCACTATCCTGTCAACATTGGAAACCCGACTGAGTGGACCATTTTGGAATGTGCAAAGGCAGTTGTGCGGGTCACTGGTTCAAGGAGTTCAATTGTCTATCTTCCTCTTCCGCAGGACGACCCATTGCAGCGCAAACCGGATATCGGTAAGGCGCGCCGACTGTTTGGATGGGAGCCGAAAATCGATCTCGAAACAGGATTGCGGTTGAGCTTGGGGTACTTCCGCCGGTGCGTCGAGGCAGAGACCGGATCTGCAATCGAATCTGGCAATCACTGAGCAGCAAGTTTGGGTTGTAGCCTCGTTAGCGATACATAGCATGAAGAAGTGAGGGCAATCAGATTGAAGCGAGCTCTAATTACGGGTGTTACGGGCCAAGACGGCGCTTACCTGGCAGAACTATTACTGGCGAAGGGCTATGAGGTGCATGGAATCAAGCGGCGCACTTCTCTCTTCAACACAAATCGTATCGACCATTTGTATGAAGATCCGCACCAACCCGCACCTCACTTTATGCTCCACTATGGTGACATGACGGACTCGAGCGGTCTAATCCAAATCGTACAGAGGGTACAACCTGACGAGATATACAACCTGGCAGCACAAAGCCACGTAAAAGTGTCTTTCGAGGAGCCTGAATACACCGCAGACTCAGATGCCTTAGGTACTCTTCGACTGCTGGAAGCGATTCGGATTACCGGGCTCGAAAAGGTGACCCGGTTTTACCAGGCATCTACGTCGGAGTTATATGGCCTAGTGCAGGAGATTCCGCAGAAGGAAACAACCCCGTTTTATCCGCGCTCCCCGTATGCTGTCGCCAAGCTGTACGCATACTGGATCACAGTGAATTACCGTGAAGCTTACGGGATCTATGCGTGCAACGGCATCCTGTTTAACCATGAGTCTCCCTTGCGAGGCGAAACATTTGTTACTCGCAAGATCACTCGGGCGTTGGCCCGCATCAAGGTAGGTCTGCAAGACCGCTTGTACCTCGGAAACTTGGACTCTCTGCGTGACTGGGGCCATGCGCGAGATTATGTAGAGATGCAGTGGCTAATGCTACAGCAGAAAGAAGCCAAGGATTACGTGATCGCGACCGGCGAACAACATAGTGTGCGTGAATTCGTTAACTTGGCGGCCAAGTATCTCGAAATGGAGATCACCTGGAGCGGACATGGAGTGGAAGAGAAGGGCACTGACAAGGACGGCAGAGTGAACGTTGCTGTCGATCCCCGCTATTATCGCCCGACTGAAGTGGAATCCCTGCTTGGCGACGCCAGCAAGGCGAAAAGGGAACTGCAGTGGCAACCACGCACTACCTTCAGTGAACTCGTGAAGGAAATGGTGCAGGAAGACTTGAAAATTGCGGAGAAGGATGCGCTCGTCAAGAAGCATGGCTACTCCGTACTCAATTATTACGAGCGATGACATACGAGGGCTACTGCAAATGGAGAAGGGAAGTCGCATTTTTGTTGCGGGGCATCGCGGCTTGGTGGGGTCGGCAATTCGGCGTGGTCTCGAACAGCAAGGATATTCGAACCTTCAGCTTCGCACTCACACGGAACTCGACCTGGCCGATAGGGAAGCTGTACGTGCCTTTTTCCGGGAGCAGCAACCAGAGTATGTTCTTCTTGCCGCCGCCAAAGTTGGCGGCATCCTGGCAAACGAAACTTATCCTGCGGAGTTCATCCACGATAATCTTGAGATCCAGACGAATGTGATTGATGCGAGTTACCGCAACGGTGTGAAACGGCTATTGTTTCTAGGCTCAAGTTGCATCTACCCAAAGATGGCTCCGCAGCCCATCAAGGAAGAGTACTTGTTGACTGGACCTCTTGAGCCGACGAATCGGGCTTATGCACTCGCCAAGATTGCGGGAATTGAGATGTGCTGGTCGTATAACCGGCAGTATGGAACGCGTTACCTGGCAGCTATGCCGGCAAATCTGTACGGTCCGGGAGACAATTTTGATCTGACTAGCTCTCATGTTCTCCCAGCGCTCATTCGAAAAGTCGTCGAAGCGAAGGCTTCAGGAAAGAAGAAGTTGTCAGTGTGGGGATCGGGCAATCCTCGTCGGGAACTGCTGTACAACGAAGATCTGGCTGATGCCTGCATTCATCTGATGAACCTAACTGACCCCGTCTATGACGCCCTGCTGGGCCAGGATGCACCACCGCTTATCAATATTGGTACCGGCGAAGACCTGACAATTCGAGAATTGGCGGAACTGGTTTCGAAAGTATTGGAATTTGATTGTGAACTTGACTTTGACACCACGAAAATGGATGGCACTCCGCGAAAGCTACTAGATGTAAGGCGAATCAACGCCCTCGGATGGAGATCCTTTACAAGCCTTGAGGAAGGTATTCGCAAGACTTATTTATCAGCTCGGACTCAACTTGAACTTGCCTCGCATTAGTTCACGCGGCAAATTCGTGCGATAGCAGGGTTTGAGGGAAATCGTGCCTCGCCTGTGCCAGTATTCAATGCCGCCTTCCTGTTAACATAATGGCAGAATCAGCCGGGAGTTTTTGCTTATGCGCGTACGACATCCGTTCTTTATAGCGATCCGCTTATTAAGCGTTACTATGCTATCCCAACAACGCCTGCTAAGGCTTGCCGCGATACTAATTTTGTCTTCATTGGTTTGCCGAGGGCAAAATCAACGCGACGCCATTGTTCCCCTTGCGCAGGGTGCCGGTAGCGCGGCATCTTCATCGCTGACGAACACCGGCGGCAATGGTGGCATGTCTGATGGTCCAATTTCGCCGGGCGAAATCGTACATATCAACGTGTTTGGCGCGCCAGATTTCTCGGCCGTCACGCGAGTCTCTGAGAGTGGTGATATTGCCTTTCCGATATTGGGCGCGGTACGGATTGTAGGACTATCCAGTTCGGAGGCGGGAACTCTGATTGCAACGCAATTGAAAGATCATAACTTGATGCTCGATCCGCAAGTCATGGTGACTGTGGACTCCACGGCAACTGGAATTACCGTTTTGGGCGAGGTGCATTCTCCTGGAATCTTCCCTCCACCGGGAAAGCATTTGTTGTCTGATGTGATCGCTGCGGCCGGTGGTTTGACTGCCAATACGGGCAGAATAATCGAAATCTCCAGTAACAAAAGCCCAGAGAAGAAAGACTATATACCTTGGGACCCGACTATGCATAATACGAGTAGTTATGATCGGCCGGTACTTCCCGGGGACAGAGTCATTGTGAGAGCGTGCGGAATTGCTTACATCGGGGGGAACGTGCCAAAGCCGGGTGCATACTCGCTGTGCGGTTCACCGCAGATGACACTTTCCGAGGTACTCACTCTGGCTGGAGGGATTCTTCCCTTATCCGCGTCAAACCACACGATCCTCATTCGTACTCACCCAGACGGAACCAAGACGTCTGTTCAGGTCGATGCGCATAAGGTGCTCTTGACCAAAACGGCAGACCTGGTAGTACAGGAAGATGATGTTGTATATGTGCCCGCAAGCGGAATCAAGAACGCTGCTCAGCACGCCTTGGATTTCTCGCTCTCCCTCGCTGGTCCGTTGCTTTATCTTTATCACTAGAAAGCATGACAACATCTCCACGGTGACGAGTTCTGATCCGAATGTGGCTTTACCGACAGAATATCCCACATGCTTCTGTGACACATTTTCGAACCCGTGATTGGTCCAACGCGCTCTAATTTCCATGCATTCTATTCGCCATGGGGATGGCGCTACAACTCAGCAACTCTAGCGAAGACAGTCAATCTAAAGCGTTAAGTCGACATGAAGATCAGCATTGTTACATTGTCGTTCAATCAGATAGCCTTCGTGAAGGAAGCTATCGAGTCATTCTTGCAGCAGGAATATCCGAATCTCGAGTACAGTATCATAGATCCGGGTTCAACTGACGGCAGCCCCGAGCTTATTCAGAGCTACGGGGACCAGATTACGACCGTCGTCTTTGAGAAGGATCGGGGAGCTGCAGATGGCCTGAATACGGAATTGTCGCTGACAACCGGGGATATATTTGGATTTCTGAACGCCCACGACATCCTGATGCCTGCGTTGCTACAACGAGCTGCCGATTTCCTTCGGAAGTATCGACAATGCTACATGGGACTGGGGAACGGATACATCCTCGATGCCTGTGGAAGGGAAGTTCGCCATACTAGAGCGCGAAGTTTTACAGTTCATCGATATCTCCGCGGCGGGGCACATTGGCTGCAACAGTCCACCTTCTTCCGGCGCGAAGCGTTTCTTCGTTCCCCCGGATTCAATGTCATGAACCTAACATCCTGGGATGACGAGTTGTTTGTCCACATGATGAATCAAGGAGCCACAGTCGGATACATCGACGCGGATCTGTCCGGATTCCGCATTCATGGTGCCTCTATCTCTCGTTCCGGTTCAAATCAGAAAGCCTATCTCGCAGACTGCGAGCGGATCTTCCGCCAGATTCTTGGGCGCAACCGGCGACCCTCTGACAAAATGTGGCAGTCGCTCTACCGCGGAGAAGAACTTCTGCATCGAGTCGGAAGCTGCTTCAAAAGCAGAGCAAGGCAGGTCGCTGCATGAAAGTCGCCATCCTTTGGACGGGGTTATCTGGATACTTGAATGCATGCCTTAAGGAACTCGCCACTCAAGACGGTGTTGAGCTCTTTGTCTGTCACGAGGCATCTTCCAGCGAAGCCCCGTTCGACGAACATCAGTTTGCATGGATGAACAATAGAATGACATGGTGTTCGAGTTGCGATCTGGCGAATCTAAGGGAGCGACTGCGTGGGTTCGCTCCGGACATCTTGGTTTTCGCTGGATGGCATGTGCCTGCGTATCGAAAGATGGCCACTGAATTCGCCAAGCAGTCTTGGCGTGTCATGACGATGGATAACTGCTGGACCGGCACGTTACGACAGCATACTGGAGCCTTGGTAGCTCCCTTCTATCTACGCCCGCTTGCGGATGCCGTCTGGCTGCCGGGTGAACGACAGGCAGTTTTCGCGCGTAAGCTTGGATTTTCGCAAGGGGCAATCCTTCGCGGGCTTTACTCCTGCGATCAACAAGAAATTGAACGCCCGCACTTGGCGCGTGTTGCAGAAGGCCGCCGAGTGTCTCACTCCTTTCTCTTCTTGGGAAGATTTGTCCCGGAAAAGGGAGTTGATACCCTGGTTGAGGCGTACAAGACTTATCGGCGAGATGCTGTAGATCCCTGGCCCCTAATTTGTTGTGGCAGGGGTCCACTGGAGTCTTGCCTCCTCGGCACAAGCGGAATTCAGATCGAGGGGTTTGTCCAACCGAATCAATTACCAGGGTTGCTCGCCAAGGCTGGGTGCCTTGTATTGCCAAGTATGTTTGAACCATGGGCGGTTGTCGTGCACGAGGCGGTATCCGCTGGGCTACTGGTCCTTGCTTCGGAAAGGGTCGGCGCAGCGCCACATCTCGTACAGCCTGGTTACAACGGCTTTATTTGTGGCAAGCAGGATGCCGAGGGACTGGCATTGCTCATGTCAAGGGTCAGCGCATTGAGCGATGAGCAACTGGACACAATGTCACGGGCCAGTTATTCCCTCTCACATCAGTTTTCTCCCCGTCGTTGGGCAGACACGCTTCTTCAGTCTTTCCACGCGCGTAAGTGAATGATCGCGTTCACCTGATTTGCGACGGAACTGCAGTGAAACAATCGAAGCGTGAAACCAATAAAGTAAACCGGTTCGACGTTCAAGTCCGCTACCGAAACAATGGAATCTCTCGACAACCAAACTGCATCGAGAATGTTCGCGAGGAAATCAGTCTGTGAAACAATTCACCGATCCAAGTCCAGAATCCACGTCCACGAATATCGATTCAGTATCTCGCGAAGGTGCTCTATCAAGCGCGTTTTCGCAAGATGATTCCGCCTTACGCCTTCTTCAATTCATCAAGAAGCGCGGTTGGCTCGTACTGGTGCTGGGAGCCCTGGGTCTCGGTGCCGGGATCGTCGCAAACATGGTCCTGCCAAGGTTGTATACCGCGAAAACCAATATCGAAGTGGAGGAAGATAAGTCCGAGCAGTTTAGACTTGAGCCCACTGCCGGGATGTCTGTCGGGGGAGTCGATGCAGCAAAGTTGGATACCGAGATCGAGATCCTCCGCAGCCGCACATTGGCACTCGAGGTGATTCGAGCACTGCATTTGGAGACGAACCCTAATTTCGCAAAGCTACCCGGTGGGCGGCCGTGGGATCTTTCTCGTCCTGGGGTAAGGGGTGCGTTAGCGGGAACGTTTCTAAAGAATTTGACAATCGCGCGTCTGGGCCACACGAACATTATCCAGATCTATGTGACGTCCAGCCGGCCAGAGTTGGCGAGTCTGATCGCAAACACGCTGATTGACAGTTACATCGAACATACTTTTCGCGACAATTACACGTCCACCGCGAAGATATCAGGGTGGCTCGATACACAGTTGGGCGGCCTTAAGGACAATCTGCAGAAGAGCCAGTCAAAAATGCTGGACTTTCAGCGCGACCTCGGCGTTTTTGGTCTCGATCAAACTCAAAGCATCACATTATCGAATCTGGAGGAACTGAACAAGCAGGTTGCAGATGCACAGGTTGACCGGCTCGTCAAGGAAGCACGTTACCGCACGATTGCAGGTTCGTCCTCCGCCGTCGTGGATGCGTTTGCCGGTGTAGATCCCGCCTTGCAAGCAACAAAGCAGAATCTGGCTCAGTTGAGAACCGAATATACATCTCTCATCCAGACATACGGGCCGGCTTACCCGCGGTTAAAAGAGTTGAGAGCCCAGATGGATCAACTCCAGAGCAGTCTAAAGGAGGCAGAAGACGCCCAGATCTCCCGTGCTCAAAAAGAGCTTGAAGCAGCGCAGACCAATGAAAAGATGCTTCGAGGAACCTTGGATGCGCAGGAGCAGGACGCTTACAACCATGGTGCGAAGGCGATTCAATACGAGCTTGCGCGTCGAGAGTATGAATCGAATCGATTGCTCTACGATGGCCTTCAGCAAAGGTTGCAAGAGGCCGGGATCATGGCTGGCCTTCACTCCTCAGCTGTACACGTCGTCGACGATGCCGATACTCCGGTTGCGCCCAGTCAGCCTCGCGTGAATTTCAATGTCGGTGCAGGCCTCGGCATAGGGCTGCTCCTTGGTTTGGCGCTGGCATTCATACAGGAAGCGCTCGATACAAATCTGAAAACTATGACACAGATCGAACAGGGATTGCAGCTTCCGCTTGTTGCCGCAATCCCATCGGTCTCATCTGAAGACCTGCAGCCAGCAGGCTTCAAAGAGCATGCAATGTCGAGAGGGGCATCGAGTTGGTCAAGAGTAGCCGAAGCTTTGCGTGGCATGAGGACTTCGATTCTTCTTTCGAGTCCGGGATCTCCGCCCAAGGTCATTATGCTCACCAGCAGCCGACCCGCCGAAGGCAAGACGTCCGTCGCATGCCTTACGGCAATTACATTCGCACTGAATGGATCGCGCACTCTCCTTATCGACGCGGATCTGCGCAGGCCATCCGTACATATCCGCTTCAAACTCGGCAAGCAGACAGGACTCTCGACCCTCCTGTCTGGGAAGTTGAGTTTTCGTGAGGCCGTCGTTGAGTGGCCTGAACTCCCCAATTTACACATCCTCCCCTCCGGCCCCGTCCCGCCCCTGCCTTCCGAGTTAATTGGCTCAAAGCAAATAGAGAATAAGCTAACAGACTTACGAGCAGAATACGACTTCATCGTCATAGATACTCCTCCCGT
>VFSW01008410.1_pt1 | contig 14825 bp, 14 predicted proteins | sample 5358111 | NCBI WGS metagenome assembly VFSW01 (sample SAMN11554181, study PRJNA540505) | mine drainage metagenome | isolation source: sediment from site ElyBrook_90M | place: USA: Ely Copper Mine, Vershire, VT | collected 2017 | reverse complement strand
CGAGGCCAGCATGGACGTAATCTGTATCCTCGTGTCCATTGGTCCACTCGCCCCAAGAAATCAGGCGTTCCACCCAATTGGATGGTGCCTCTTTGTAGAGGAGAATATCGCCTGCTTGCAAGTCTTCAATCTTCATCGCTCACCTCCGGGGCATCGTCCAAGCCGCCCATAGAATAAGCACGGTAAGGATTAGGCCGAACATGTCAGGCGCCCGGCTTGGGGGCTTCCGTGGCCGAGCCCACGGCGTCGGCGTGGACCTGTTGGATGGCCTGGATAGCGACCTGGGCCAGGGGGACAACAGCTTGGACAACGGCGACATCCTTGGCGGCTTGGGTGCCGGGCGCCACCTCCTGAACCACGGTCGCAGCGGTCAGGGCCGTCTGGGGGAACGTCTTGGGATTGACCGCCTCAACGCCGATGTGCGAAGCGGCAGCCAGGGCAGCGCCAGCGGCAGCGATGCCAGTCGCCACGGCGGTTGTGTGAGGGTCGAAGGTTCCGGCGGGCTGGGCGGCGATGCTCCCGGCAAGGCCGAGGATGCCAACGCCGATGCTCCGCAGCCAGGTGAAAACATTTGTCCAGTTCATGGTGATACCTCCGGTCAGTATTGGAAGGCCTGCCGATACAGGGAATCTGGATACGGCTGCTCTCCATTTTCTGCGTAGACGATGGCCTTGGCCAGACGTTCCTCTGTGAACGGGTCCATCATGGCAAGCGTCTGATTTGGCTCAACGCCCATTCTCCTAGATACCAAAAGCAGGTACTGGCGCAAGTCATCGATTTGCCGCTTCCCATGCGGCTTGCGTACCCACCGATTCACCAAGCCCGAAACGGTGCATATCCCGTATCGAGTCCAGTAGGCCCGCATGACTAGCCGCATGGCGCGTAGGCCATCCAGCGGCGTAGCAAAGCGCAGATAATGGTAGCTGTCAGTCCCTACAGCCCCCGCCCATTGTTCAACGTGGACGCCGTGGATATTTCCGGGGTTGTTGGCACGGATGCCAACGGGAACATGCGCGTGACACGCCCCGGCCAGCAGCAGGCACACCCCAAGGATGGCGCCCCTCATGCCAGGACACCAAGCGCAGCCTTCGCCACGGCCCACTTTGCTAGGCGGTCGGCCTCGCCAATCATCCCGCCGTTGATAAGCCGCGTAATCTGCGGGAAGTTGCCCAAGTCCGCCAATTCATTGCAGCGGTCACGGCCCCATTCCCAAGCCGCCGCCAGGGCTCCATAGGTCGGCTGAATCAGGATTTCAGGCGTGGCGGTTAGTTGCACGCCAATCTCACGCCCGAGCGCGGCGTAGTCATCCCGGCCAGTCGTCTGAATCGGCCCACGCCCACGGAATGCCCAGCCGTCCCCGCTGGCCTCGTCCCTATTGCCCATCCTAAACGCATAGGCTCGATTGGCAATCTTGACGGGCTGATAAGCGTACTCGGCGGCGTTGACTGTGTTGAAATGTAGCGGCCACGTCTCGATAAGCGCGGCGGCTGAATAGTTCAAGTTTTCCAAAAAGACGCTCAAGCCATCCGATTCATGCGCCAATTGAGCCAGGAAGGCGGCCTGACGCTTCGGCGTGTTGATGGCGTAGCGGTCCATTGCATTGGTCAGAGGCACCGCCCACATTTCGGCGCGGATTGGCAGGCAGCCCGTGCAGGCGCGCAGCAGTTCCGGGGTCATCGACGCGCCACATAAGCCAGGGCCGCCGTCAGCAGGAACGTGATGACGAGTAGCGCCCCCCGCCACATAGTCACCCGCTCCTGAAGCTCGTTGACGCGCCTCTCAAGCGGGATGTGCAATTCGTCCACATGCGCCTTCATCGCCGCAGCTACTCCGCGTGATACGGCTAGCTCAATCTTGTCCATGATGCGGTCGAGGTCGTCGTTGTCCATTGCAGCGGCTCCTAGTTAGCGCGTCCAGCGCCCAATTGAATCACGGTTATCTCCCGATTCCAGTTTGGTCAGCAGGGATGCCAGCATCCGTCAAAGCGGCCTGATATTTGGCATCATTTGAGGCAGACCCGGGCTTGGCAGCCATGAATTTAAGCAGCCCATGCAAGGCAGCCATGAGGCCGTCTTTGTTATCCGTCGGACTGGGCGCGCCAGGGGAAGAAGGGGCAGCAGGAGCTGACGCCTCCGCTGTATCGGAAGCAGCGGGCATAGGAGCTCGGGCCTCGTCCGTCGGGTCCGCAGGATTGGCAGCGGGAGCTTTCCCTTTGCCGAATAAAGCGGCTAATGCTTCGGCCATTTTTGAGGTGCTTTGCGCTGTTCCTGATACATCGGGCATGGTGTCCGCCGAAGGTTGAGGGTTCAGCGTGGCCACCCAGAAATTGGGCGGCTCACGGGAAACCTCAAAACTTACGGATTGCCTAGCGTGGCATTGTCGTACTGGAATTCGGCGCTGTAGATATAGACGTTCCCATTACCGCCGGAAGTCCGCTTGATGTCAAAATTCAGGATATCACCGGCCTGAATTGTCGGCCCCAAAGAGGGATTCCGATCAGCATAAGCCGCCGCCGCCGCGTTCAATGGCATCAGGACACGGCTGACCACCTGGAAGGGAGTATCCCAGAGCGGGTCCACTTGCTGACCGCCGAATCCAGCCACAACCTGCGTAGCCGTGCCAGCCATGTAGTAAACGCCACCGCTCGGGGCAAAATAGCTATACGTCCCTACGGTGACGGTAGTGCAATTGAACGACTGCCCGTTGACGCCCACCGTCAAAGTCACGCTATCAGCGATACTCTGGGCATTCATCAGCAGGAACAACTTGGAATTTCCGCGGTAATTCCAAGGGACCGTCATGCCCAGCCTGATTTCGGCGGTTCCAGTCGAAAGAACGGCCACCGTCTCGCTCAAGGACTGAGCCAGCCACGCACTAGCAGAGCCAGGCAACGGAGTAGCACCTAAAGCGGTAATGCCATCCGCTTGGGTGAATTGCTGGGGCTGGAAATACAACCGATAACGGTAATCGTCCTTCAACTGGCGCGGGGCCGGAGTGAAGGTGGGGCTGGGGGTCAGCGTTCCCGTCGGTGTCAAGGTCGGCGTCAAGGTCGGGAACGCAGTCTGGATGTAAGTGGCAGTAGCGGCCACGGCAGTCTGAGTCGCCTGCAAATTCGTGGCGATAGCGGTCTGAGTCGCATTGGGCGTGGGCGTGGCCGTGGCGGCATGGGCCGAAATCCCTACCAGCATAGCCAAGAGGAACAGCAGCAGCTTTTTCATGGTTTTCACCTCGCTTTCGTGGGACATACCCACGGGTTTATGGGAATCTAGCACGATTCCACTTAATTTATCCATGCTTTTGGTTTGAAGCCGTATATTTTATCTCCCTCCCCCCGAGAACATGCCAGCCAGGGCTTTTGCCTGTGCCAGCTTGTTGTTTTGGGCGATAGCATTTCCGGTCCCCATTGCACCGTTAAGAGCAGCGGATGCAGCAGCACCCGCCCCAGCTTGGCGCCCTATCTGGGCATAAGGAAAGGCGGTACTAATACTGCGCGAAGCCGCATCGGCTCCGGCTCCAATTGCATTCCCGCCCAGCGCATACCCACCATCTAAGAGAGTTTTCAAAGCGAGAAGCGAGAGGGGTGTAGAGTCTCCACGCAAAGCCATACCTGCCGATCCAGCAAGACCGGCCCAATTCAAATTTTTTGCAATGGCATTGCCGGAGCCGGAAGGGTTGATATCGCCAAGATTCCCAACCCTTGCGGTTCCCATTGAATCTGCAAGACCTTGTAACTTAATCCCTGCATCTCCAAGCATCGGAACTATGCCACGGTATTTCGTGGCAAGAGCCGTTTTAAGCCTATCGGCGCTTATGCCCCCATCCTTTCCTATCGAATCGGACAAAATAGAACGCGAAAGTTCGTTCTGGATGCTGGCCTGTGTCGCCGGGTCCGCATAATCCAGAAGGCCCTTAATCGCCCCGCTCCCCTTATTCAGAAGGGTAGAGCCCACTTTCTCCGGCGCAAGATTTCTCGTATTTAACGCATCCGCCAAAGGCTCCAATGCCTGAGAAGCCTGGGCATAGTCGCCCTTGGCGGCTCTTAATTGCTCCCCCAAGGGGCCAAGGGACTGATAAAACTTGTCTTTGACGGCCCCCATGAGGGTGCCGAAATCGTGCTGGGTCTGTCCTGGAAGAATATCCGAATTCAATTCGCGTTGGAAGGTATCGCGGACATTGGTAAGCGCCTTGTCCATTGAATAGGCATTTGTCCGGCCTTTGAGTTCCGTTTGTAGAGCCTTCATAAAAGCGTCCGTGGTCTTATTCCCGAGATTGTTATCTTGGGCTGCTTGCTGGGCAGCGCCTAGCAAATCGGAGCTTTTTACGCTACCCCCAGCCTTGATAGCCTCTAAGGCTGGCTTATATTCATCGGAGCGTTTGCTGGCTAGGTTTTCAAGCTGTTGGCGCAATCCGTTTCCAGCATTCTGCCCTATTTGAGGGTCCAGAACGTCATTGCCAAAATGCGCCTTAGCGATATTGTTTACGGCTTCCTGGTTTGCGGTATCGGCACCGTTAAAAAGCCAGGAGGTTAGAGGGTTTGTCCTGGCGCTATAATCGGCAGCTTTCGCCAACGTCCCAGTAAAGCCGTTCCCTTTCATTGCGGGAGTAAGTTTGCCACCGGCATCCTGCAACGCTTGGGCGGCTGGGCTTAATTTAGCGGGTGGGGCTATTTCGGGAGTCAAGCCTTCCCCAAGCGCGCCTCCAAATCCTCCGCCAGACAGCCCGGCCAAAGTTTGAGCTACGCCGCCGCCGCCAGCTTTGGCAGCCAATCCAGCCGCCGCATTTGATCCTAATGCCGCGCCCAGAGAAGCCTTTGCGGCCTGTATAGCCTCTGGTGCAAGCACACTCCCGGCCTCAACTGCCTCTAGGGCAGGTCCAGCAGCCAAGCCGCCCAGACTAATTCCGTGCAAGAAATTCTGCCCGGCGCTTTCAATAGGATCATTTCCAAAAGTCTGGCCATAGATGGACTTGATATCGGAAACTCCGGGGATATAGTTTGCCAGTTTGCCGGCGGTAGCGCCTATCTCCGAAAGGACGGAGGGCTGGGGCGCTTCACCAGAGGCCGATGAAGCCGCAGGCGCGCCAAAAGAAGCTATTTCAGCAGGGGAATAGCCCTTCTGCCGCAAGAAAGCTACCTCGTCAGGTGCAAGGCTCGGCCCCGCAGCCTTAGCGTTTGTAGGGGCCGGGGACGTGCTAGGTGTAGGCTGTGGCGCCGGCGCATCCAGAGACGCCATATCTGCATCGCTGTAGCCTTTGCTTTTGAGGAACGCCACTTCATCAGGGTTGAGGGGCATTGACGGCTCCTGCGGCCTGTTGAGGATTTGCCTTTGAAGCGCGATAGGCAGCCAAGTCCTGCATCATCTTGGCTTGGACCGATGCCGCATCTTGTCCAGATCCTTGGGAACCCCCACCCATATCCCAACCTGCCGTAGCAGGCGTAGAAGGGCCAAGAGCGGACGAGGGAGGGGGGACGGGAACCGGAACCGGGGCAGTCTGGCCACCGAAAGTATTTTCCAGCCCGGCCTTAATTCCACTCAAAAAGCCCTGCGGCTTCGGTGTCCCAGCCGAGGGAGGAATTAGGTTGCTGTTAATGTCTCCATTCGGCGCGCTAGTGAAATCAGACATCCCTTTTACTTGCTGGCCAAAGCCAGCAAGCTGATTGACGAGATTATCATGCACCGTCTGGTATAGCTGGACCGGATAATTGCCTTGGGCATCCTTGAAGGATTCAAGGCGACCAATAGGCCCCTGCATGGCTGGCCTGATCTGAGTATCGACAAGGTTGTTTAGCTTTTCAGCCGCGACTTGGCGCGAGTCTCCGGGCTGCGGGAGGCTTGCCATCATGGTATTCATGTATTCCAGCGAAGGAGCCGCCGAAGAACCATTTACAATCTTGTAGGATTCGCCTGCGAGATTGTATTCGGTAGAATGCAGCAATGCCGCCAGCTTGGACGGGTCGCCCCCGATTGATTGGGCGATAGCGGAAGCTATCGGGTTTTTGGCGGCTTCCTGCTGAATCAATCGAGTAGCCAATCCGGCATCACCATTGGCCGAATTATAGGCATCCATGATGGTGGCGACCTTGTTATGCAAAGCCAGAGCGCTAGGCAGCGTGTCCACCTTGATTTGTTCGGAGCGGTTCATCACGCCACGGAGAACAGACGCCATGCCGCGCTGGATAATGCCGGAATTGCCGCCACCCATGCGCGAAAGGATTTGGGCGACCTGGGCAGCGTTGACAACGGCATTGGGGTCCATGCCAGCGGGGACAGGCTTGCCCATCATGCCAAGCAATCCGGCGACGCTGACTTCCCCGCTCTTTGATTTGGCCAAATTCGCCATCGCAGCAGTCTCGCGGGCCTGGGCACTACGCAACTGGTTTTCCGGATTCTGCGGATTCTGCATCCACGCCATTTGCTGGGCGTAGCGGTCGGCCTCCTGCTGCATCAACCGATGACGCATAATGGCATCAATGCCGGCAGACAAGCCTCCGCCGATTCCCATGGGCTGCCCGTAGCCTCCGCCGTAGCCCATGCCGCCCATGCCGATAAAACTTCCGCCGTAAGGCATTTTTTGCTCCTATTTAAGCAAACAGAGAAGCCAATGCGAGGATACCACTCACATCACTTCCGATATTCTGGCCCGTCTGTTGGTTCTGCCCAAGCGTAGCCTGCGACTTCGTGTTATATAACTGGTTCTGCGCGTTGTTAAGAGCATCCATGAGTTGCGACTGTTGCCCAAATTGCTGATTCTGTAATCCTGCCAAAGCAGACGCAGTCCCGGCCGATGCCTGACTAGCAATATTCCCAAGCGCATTCCCGGCCTCGCTTCCGCCAGCCACGCCAGCGCGCTGTAAGGCGGCCATGGCAGCGTTATTGGCCGAGCCCTGCTGCTGGCCTGCATTGGTGCGGACCTGTTGCATTTCTTGGCTGATTCCAGGCGTAGAAATCTGCGTGGGGTCAGTCTTTAAAGTCGGGGCATTTGGATAATTCTGATATGTGAGCGGTCCCATCCGAATCTCCTAGTAAAAGCCATTTCCATTAGCGCGTGCCCCGGAACGCTGAAGATAAGCATTCCGCAAGGCGTCTTCCAAGCTATTCGCTTGGTTAAAGCTGGCCTGATTGCTCTGTTGGGTACTTTGCTGCTGGGCCAATGCCTGGGCCTGTTTAGCAGATGCCTGCTGGGCGGCTTGTGCTTGCTGATCCTGCTGCTGTTGAGCGAATTTTTGGCCGTTGTATGCGGTATCTGTGTTATTAGCATCAAATGGATTATTGGCCTGACCAGCAGCAGAGCCCCAGAGTTTTTTTGACACGCCGCTAGTGACACCTTGCACGGCATTGGTAGTTGCATTATTGGCTGTGTTATCCAGCCAATTTGTGACCGCAGCGACATAATTTTCAGGGGCAGCCCCCGCTCCCGCAAAAAAACCATCCGAGGGTCCGTTGACATAACTCAGCGGGTCGAGTTGAGCCATGTCCTTGCTAGCCCCGTGGACAAAGTCGGTTCCTATTTTGTAAGGCTGCGTCCAGTTTTCGTTATTACCCATCATGGAGAAATCACGCTGGCCCATAGCCCCCCATGGGGTTCCGTTTCCGCTAATGGCACCTTGGTAAAGTTGGTTAGCGTTGTTTTTTATGGCATTGTCCCCAGCAGCCAAATTCGAGCCCATGGCATTGACACCTTGGCCGATATTGTTCCCGAGCTGTTGAAGTCCCTGACTTACCACTCCTCCCATGACTTACCTCGCATGCATAGAGGCAAAATATTCTTCGCCTTCTGAATCAGAAAGCACCTTTTTTGCTTTCCAGTATTTCGCTAGGGCCGCGCCCCATTTCCCATGCCTTACCCTAAAACCTATCCAATCATAGCCGAAAGTTACAGCTATTTTTTTGAGTTCGTGCATCCACTTTACATTGCCGCCCAAAACCCCTATGACGCATAAGGTGTTTTGAGAACGGCGAACCGCTAAATGCAAATAGGCGGTGCCGTCACTTAGGTACACATCCGAGCCGCCTAGCGGATCAGAGGCCATAAAGTCGGCCATGTATTCCGGGTGCCTTCTAAGAACCTCCGCCAGGAATATCTCCGCGCTAACTGGTTGCAGAGACATTGGCGGGGAATTCGATGATGGACCACGCAGACGTTCCGGCTCCGCGCGCGGTCCCGTTTATCGTGCAATTAATCCCGGTGGCTTGGATAGCTATTGTGTGCTGCCCGGAGCCCAATATAGCTTTCCAGGAAAACGTTGCCTGTCCAGCACGCGCATTTGAGGTGCCAGAATTGGAGCCCTGCAACGCCGTGCTAACAACCATTTGGCGCCCATCTATAAGAAGCTGCAAACTGGCTCCGTATCCGTCCGTGAAAACTCCGCAAATCGTTGCATCGACAACCACAAGTCCACCCTGGCTATTAATAGTCTTCGAGAAGCCAGGAATGGTTACATAGCTCCCTGTCACCACATACTGGGTAGTATTCTGGGCGGACGCCAAATGGACTAGGACTTGGGGCTGTGTCGAGAATTGATTGAAGTTGTCCTGAATGTCCGAGAACGCCTTTTGCATAGCATCAATTTGTTGGTCTGGAGTCTGCAACCCGCTGGGCCAATTCAAGGACAGAGTCATAGCTGCGTCCCCAAGTCGTTGTAATCAATCCGCATGAAGCGAATTGAAACCGGGATATTCTCCGTGTTGTTGGTCAGCGTTATCTTGAAATATTTCGCTTGTTGATTCACAGAGATATAAAGACCACGCTGGAATTGTGGGTTCGTCATATCCATCGTATAAATAACGTCCTGCTTTAAATGGAAGTCCATGCTCAATGTGACGTTAAGAGTCCCGGCGCTTTGCTGGATTCCGCCGATATGAATCCAAGTCAGCATTTTAAAATTACCGGGTGTTCCCATATTCAACCATGGCGTTTCGTAGTGGAAATCAATAGGGGTAACCTCGTCCGTCCCGGATTGGTCCAGAGTCCAAACCTGACCAGCCGAGTCTCCAGCATACGCAACCGGAGGGGACGCTCCCAAGTCCTGAGTAAAGGCAGTTTCTTGGACGCTCCCTGTGTTATACCAGAAGGTACGGCGCTCCCAGTCGTAAACGAGCATATTATCGCCCGCTTGTAACTCGTAGGTTTGTCCTTGCACGGGCACTTGGGTTGAAACCTGGAAATGAATTTGTTTTTTGCCGGGGTAAGCTATGGCCTGTGATACGGTCATAATGCTTAGGTCCCAACTATCCGGACCCATAAATTTCGCCTTTATTTTGTCACTTTCTGGGAGAAGCGAAATCGTCAAGCCGCTAATAGCGCACAATCCGAGGGGGCTTAGGAAATAGAGATAGTTATCGCCTTCGGCTATGCTTTTGGCTGAAATCGGTCCATAGTTTCCCTGCAACTTTGTGACATTGAACGGTGACAGAGAGGTGCTTCCGCTGAAGGTCAGAACATAGACGCTATTCGTCTTGAAGATATACATGTCACCGCGCCAGACATAGGCACCGATGATGACTTGGCCGTCATTCCCATTCGGGATTTCGATAAAGGCGCCGTCTAATCCGCCTTGAGTCCCAAATACTTGGGGGGCCCCAAATGCTGAAATCCATATGCTGCTCGGGTTCCAAACATCCCCGAACAAGACAAGGAAATCCTGCCATGCCTTGGCGAACTTGTAATATGGAACGTCAACCTGGCCCGTAAAGTAGCCCTGCGCGTCTACGGCTTGGTCGGCTACTAGCGTGACGTCCGTGTTGACATTGCGCCCAGTCAAAATATTAAATGCCGTTGTTGAATTGGGCATAGGGTTGTAGCCGGTACTTGTGTCTGTTGGTACTCCCTTATTGTCCGGAATGCGATAAAAAATCTGGCTTAGTCCTCCGTTCGGATCGGAGTTGGAAAGCTGTGGGTCGAACGGAACCGTCATATACCAGGTCGTCGCATTTTCCGGGATATCAGTCCCGAAGAAGTAAAAAGATCCATAGCTCATCTGCAAAGACGAAAGAGCTATTGATCCAGTTGTCCCAACGGGTAAATCAACAGAAATTTCCCACGATCTCTGACCGCCACTCAAAAGAGTAGTAACAGCCAAAACCCGGATAGTTGTAAGGGTTCCGGAAATGGCAATTGAGCCTCCTGTTGCTAATCCGGACACCACAACGGCCCCCCACACAACGGCGTTGGCAACCTCGGCTGTATATTTTGGGGGAGTAGTAATAATCATTGAGGTGACATAGTAAGTCGAAGAGCCTACCGTCCCGGTAGTGACAAAGCTAGAAACAGCAACTGGCTCGACAGTCCCCGACGCATAGTGAAGCCATACCTGCTTACCACGAAAAAGTCCGGATGCCTTAACGTCAGAAACAAATGTAATTGAAGTCCCGGAGATAACAGAAATTTGTCCCCATTGTGCTCCATTCAAAAGACCGCGCTCATAGAACGGAGTAGGACGCCCCCCATGAAAAGGCATATAGATGCTTGCGCCATCCCACCAACGCGCAGGGAGAAGAGTTGTTGAACCATTAGAATTTCCAGGACTCATAAAGAGTAGATTTTTAAGAGTTTCAAAATACGCAAAGGTTGCCTGAGTCCAATCCCCGCTGTCTCCGTTATTCAGCAGGATTGAGGTCCAGACTCCCAAATTGTAATAGTAGAACAGCCCATTGCAAAAAGCCGAAAGCGTCCTATTTATACTCCCGGCAATAGAGGTAAAGAAGTAGCTGAACAAGCCCAAGACGGCATTCCCGGCGGAAATGGGCGAACCTAGCGCGACCTTCCCATTCCGCTTGCTCAAGTATCCATTCCAAAAATCCACGTCATGGACATCGGGACTCAGGAACGGCGCGCCCTGCGGCTTGTAAAACTGATCGCCTGGCGCCCCTTCCGACCCGATAAGCTGCTCGTCCGGGTGGGTCGGGTCCCATCCTCGCGAGAAGTCGGTGATGATGATAGTACCCGGCGTGTCAGGCATCACCCACCGTAGGAGAATAGGACTCGGTTGATATCAAGAGACGCAGTAAAGGACCGCTCCTGCCGGATATTGCGCCAATAGTTCAGGGCTTCGGCAAAATTGGCGTTTTTTATCCAGTCAATCGAATAGCGCCGAGCGGCGAAGGTATCCGAACCAGCCGAATCGTCATACGCCTGCCATTTTGGGTCTGCCGTAAACTGATAGGTTTTCATAATCGCCCGATTGATGATGATATCCTGAAATTCAGGCGGGCAAATCATGATATCCGTATCAGCGACCATCGGGAGAGCCCTTTTCATGTAAGGGACAAGCACCGTATAGAATCCGGTCGGCGAAGCCGCGTCGGCGGCAGGGAAAAGATAAATCTGCCATGCGTTGTTGGATGCCATGCGGGCCGGAATATACGCCCACGGCTTCGCATTGGCGTAATTCGTGTAATTGCCAGGATAATTTGTTATCCATTGGCTATATTCAGTAGCCCAAAGCCTCTGCTGATATTGTGGGATGGTGACATCGAGTATTTCCTCGCAGTCATCCGGCAAATCATAGGGCGTTGTCTGGCCGACAACCGTATTGAAGGTGTAACCGTCATAGAAACGCCAGCGCCAAGCGACTTCGGTCGTCACTTCTGCGTAGGCGTCATTTATAATCTGCTTCAATCGAGTTAGGCCCGGCTGATTCACACCGTCTTCGACGGTATTGGGATAAACGGCCTTAAAACAGATCTCCGAAATCTGCTGTTGTATTTGTAAGAAGGTTTTTTGATTGCTCAAATTCGCCACAACGGCCTACGGAGTTGGGGTAGGGGTGATAGTCGGCGTGAGTGTGACCGTTGCGCTAGGCGTGAAAGTCTGCGCTGGATTTGGAAAGCCAGCAGCCGCCAATTCGACCGCCAAAATACTGGCGCCAGGGTTGTTAGGCGGCAATGCCGTATACGTGAACACCTGGGTATGGGGAGGATTTATATAATCCGGGTAGTCATCAGCCGAAGCGTAGAGCCCGAATTGATGGAACGACTGTCTATTGTTAAATCCGGGGCTGGATTTTAGCGCCTTGACGCCGGAATATCCGAAAACCACTTGGCCGTGATTGAATTGTTCGACAAGTGACGCCCCTATTGTTGAAGGCTGATTCCCTGTCTGCGGAGAATATGCAGAAATGGCGTTCAGAAGTGTTTGCTGAGCAACTCCTTGATATTCAAGGACCGTCACGTCGTCTGAGATGATGGAGTTATATGACGGCTGGGTGATGACAATATTGCCGGATTGGGCATAGGGGTAACTTCCGAGCGGGAAGGTCCACAATTCAATTCCTTCCGAATATTGCAACGAAGGAACTTGAACCTGCGGATTCATTGACACTCCGCCGAAGGTCACACTTTGAACAATGCTTTTATTATCCGTGTTGTTTGTGCCAATCAGGACGCAGAGGAATTCATCCACGCCGGTATTTGATGGGGTCCAGGGGATGGAGATAATCGGCATGTTGGCATAGGAATAAGAGGCGCTAGTGACGTAACTGGCGACTACTGGCGTATTGGTGATCGTGGGCGTGGCCGTGGGCGTGGCCGTGAGTGTGGGCGTGGAAGAGTATGTGGGCACGATGCAGTTCCCATAGTCGGCCTGCGTACCAGGGAAAACAAATATCCCCGGCACCCCGAGTACACCCCCCGGATAAGCGTTGTCCACGGCGCTAAACGCAAACCACCAGTACCCTCCCCACTCGATACCACCTGAAACATCGGCTACCTGGTCCGTGGAGGGAGTCCAGCCATTTGGGGGATTCTGCCCAGCCGTCATGCTGGGGGAGCCGTCGCAGGTCCAGTTATATAAATCTGGGCTTGTTAGATGGTATATCGGTCCGCTCTGGGTGATGGACTCCCACATGTTCCAACGACCATGCGCAGCATCCCACGTCAAAGCTCTAGGGCCTTGAACTATGGCATTAACCCCGCCACACGAGGCGCTATTCAGTGGCATCGGGCTTGCGAGACTGAAATTCTGGCCGCTGTCCGTGGACTTGCACAGCCATAACAAATCATTTGCAATGGGCCCATAACTTGTAGCGTTGTCTAGCTCACAGACAGCCCAATAGGTCGTAGAAACCGAAGGGTCCTGAACGATGCCAGCCGTGTAAATGGTGTAGGCGGTGTTAGGATACCAAAACGACGATGTGAATAGGCTGATGGGGATTGCTATAGCGACTGTAGAAGTCTCATAGTGGTATCCCCCATCCACGCTATCAGCCCGCATGATGTTACCGGTGGTGTGGTCCTGCCAATAGAGTCTGTCATCGCCGGTAGAGATATGAACCTGGTCTGACCCCGCCACAACGTCGGTGACGCCAAGGACCCCATTACCAACTAGAGTACCCTGACTAGTCCACTGACCACCCTGCGCTCCATTTCCAGAGGCAGTAAGCGTCTTTGCTGTAACGAGTTGGATTGTGTTGGCGTAGACCCCTCCGGTATCAATCTCATTCGAGAAGCTAAGATGGAAGAAATTTCCCTGGGAGTCAGAACCGTAATAGGCCAACGATGGCTCCGCAATCCCGGTGACACTACCGGGTGTTTGAGCAGGAGTTACCATCGGAGACGGCAGGACAGTAATGACACTCGCGGGAGTTGTCCAGCAGCTAATGTATGGCGTAGCGTCGGGTGTCGGCGTCAGCATGTACGTCGGGTACGGCGTTATCGTCGGAACGGGCGTCTGACCGCACACGTCTAAGACCGGCGGATGTATGGCCGCATTAAGAAAATGCACCTGGCATATGTAGCCGGTAACTGGGCCGAGGCTGGGGTAGCTACCCAGGCTCATATCTGTCACAGTCCCGGTTTTCCACTGCACGCCGTAGCCGGAGTACCCAAGCTGGCCGTTGACGTACAGATACACGTTCTGCCCATTCCATTCCAGAGCAATGTCGTTCCAGGTGTTCGCTGTCATGGACACGCTTGACTCGAACGAGAGGCCACTAGCGCCCGCCACCGCCGGATATGCTCCGAAGGAGCTATCGGCAATGATCTGGGTACTGCCCATCCACGAATCTGCGAAATAGAAAGCCCGCTGCAATGTCCCCGTGGTAAAAGAAGTGGGATACCACTCAAATTCTATTCCACCAGTGGTCAGATTCGAGAAAGCACTTTTTTGGCTGGAGCTGAATGATATATAGCTGGATGCAGTAAAGCCGCCGAAACTGAACGTTCCGCTGTTAGGTGGTGATGGGGACGTATAAAACGCAGGGGACCCAACCGGCACGGCGGGGCCATCCGGCCCAGTACTGTCGTACGTCTCTGATGATTGAACCGATGATGCATAGGCATCAAATGCCTGTGGGTTTGCACACGGAGTGTTAGTCGGCGTTGGTGTCGCCGTGGGAGAGTAATATGGGGTGTAGGTCGGAGTAGCGGTTGCGGTATATGCCGGAGTGTTGGTAGGGGTTGGCGTGGGTGACGAGTATGGGTCGGTGACCCATGTCGTGCTGGTCACGTTCATCAATCGGACTTGTCCAACGTAGCCCGGCCAATTGGCCGTGGATAGATTGGTCATGTATCCAATGTCTAAATGGTCCACGGGGTTCGTCGTCGGGTTCGCAGTAGACGTGGAATAAACAGATGTTAGCGAGCCACTCGATGTTCCAAAATAGACAGATTGACCTCCCGACCACCAATTATAGATAAAGTAGTATTGTGTGTTGGCTGATACGGCACTTAGATTGATCGCCCCCAACGTGGTGTTATATAACTGAAACTGGCCGCTGTAGCAATCAAGTTCCCCCCAACGTCCCGCTGAACTTCCCCATAGATTCACAATGCGCCCATTACTAGTTGCACCTGATGCGCCAGTATTAAAGACGCCCTGCACGCTCCCAA
>VFSW01008409.1_pt1 | contig 14829 bp, 12 predicted proteins | sample 5358111 | NCBI WGS metagenome assembly VFSW01 (sample SAMN11554181, study PRJNA540505) | mine drainage metagenome | isolation source: sediment from site ElyBrook_90M | place: USA: Ely Copper Mine, Vershire, VT | collected 2017 | reverse complement strand
GGGTCGTAGTAGAGCAGGTGGCCGCAGTTCTCGCAGGTCATCAGGGTCTGGCTGGACTCGGATTCGGGGCTGTTGTCGCGCAGGTCGTTCCAGCGCTGGGGGCGCAGCATCATCTGGCAGGCGGAACATTTCTGGTTGAGCGCCTGGGCGACGGCGGTTCCCTTGGCGCGACTGATGCGGTCGTAGGTGGAGAGCGAGTCCTCGCCGCTGTCGCTCTGGGCGATCTGGGCGCGCAGGGTGGCGCGCTTACCATCGACCTCGGCGAGATCTGCTCGATCACGCGCGATGGTCTCCGCGGCGCGGGCGCGCTCCCGCTCCAGCGTGCTGGCCGCCTCGGCCACGGCCTGGTCGGCGAGCGCGCGCTGGGCCTCCAGAGATTCGCTGCGTTCCATGCTCTCCAGCTCTGCGTTCTCCAGGCGGTCGATCTCGGCGCGGGCGAATGCAGCCTCATGCTCCAGCGAGGTGACTTGAATGGCGGTGGTGGCCGCGTCGATCTTCTTGCGCGTGCGCTCGGTCTTCTGGCGCAGGTCGGCGATGTCGGACTCGAGGCGGCGGCGCAGCGCGTCTTCCTTGGCGATCAGATCCAGCACGACGGCGCGCTGGCCCACAGTGGCCTTTGCCTTGGTATCGAGCGCGGCGACATGGCGGGGCAGCGCGGCGATCTGGTTGCGCAGATGCTTTGCCTCGATGTCGTGCGCCTGTAGGACGATGAGCCTTGCGAGGTCTGGATGCATGGAGCGCCTTCCCAATCTCCGCCTGCCGGAACCGGATGCGTGGACGCGCACAGTGCGGAGGGCGGAAAAGATCGAGTCTAGCACGCGCCGGAGCGATGGTTCACGGCGGGCGAGACGACGCGCCAGAAGCAGACGGTGGGCGAGCAGGGCCTGGTTTGGCGTACCGACATGCTCCGGAGAGGTTACCAAGGTTTGCTTCGTTGCTTACCATTTAGGGAAACACGTTTGCGCTTTATACACATCCAATGACCGCAAGCGGTGTAATCTGCTATGTAAGGGCCAGGTTCGGACACATTGCCTCAGTTGCAATGCTTGTCCCGTTTCACTTTTTTCTTCCAGCTTCACGGCCCACTTCCAGGGGCTTCAGTCTGTGTGCTACCCGCACGAGGGGTATCTCCTTGGCACCCATTAAACTGCTACTCGTCGACGACGACGAAACAGTCCTGACAGGACTGGGGGCCATCCTCGGCGCGCATGAGTTTGAGGTTGTGACCGCATCGAATGCAGTGGAGGCGTTGCAGCACATCGCAAGCCAGAGCTTCGACGTGGTGCTGAGCGACCTGCACATGCCCGGCGACGGCGATGGCCTGACCGTGGTCAGCGCGATGCGCCATACCAACCCGAAGGCCGTGACCCTGCTGCTGAGCGCGAACCCCGACATGACGCAGGCCACCGCCGCGCTGCTGCGCCAGGTGGACGAGATCGTCCTGAAGCCGGTGAACGCGGGACAGATCCTCAATGCGATTCAGCAGCGGCTGGCCCAGGAGGGGCCGTCGCCGCGCAGTCAGACAGTGGAGGCGGCCGCGACGGTGCTGGAGCGCGAGAGCGATGCGATCACCCAGGCGTGGCTGGAAAAGATGCAGGGGACAGGCGGCCTGACGGCGGCACCAATCACGATGGAAGAGCAGTGCGACTATCTGCCGGACGCGCTGCGCGAGATTGTCTATCGCCTGCGCTATCCGCAGACCCTGGGTTCGATGACGCTCTTCTCCATAGCCGCGCTACAGCATGGCGCGCGCCGGCGACGGCAGGGCTTTCCCGCGCCGCTGCTGGTGGAGGAGGCGCGGGCGCTGCAGGTCGTGCTCTTCCAGGCGGTACAGCGCAATCTCGAGCGGATCGGCATCGGACAGTTCCCCGGGACCTTGATGGTGATCGCCGACGAGGTGAATGCGCAACTGCTGCAAAGCCTGGCGGGGTACGAAAACGAGAAGCCCGACACCATCTCTCAGGCAGACAGGCCGGAGCAGAAGCAGGAGATGAACGGACATGAGACAAGCCGCGGGCCGGAGAGTGCCGAACCGGAGGTGAGGGTTCCCGAGGCGGCCGTTCTATACCGCAAATACCTCAGTATCCGGCCCCCATCGTAGGTCGGCAATCGCGCGGAAGGGCGGCGCAGCCCCGCGCAGGAGCACTGCAAGTCCGCAGATAGACGCACAGCGGGCCGCATCTCCGCCGCGTGGAGCAGGCGGCGAGGTACCTCTTTGCTCGCGTAGCGCATCTTATTTCGACAGAAACCGTATTCTGAAGTAGATGCCCCGGCATTTAAGGGTGTAAGTATGCGCGAAGGAGAACTGGCATGGCAGAGAAAGTGAAGAAGGAAAAAGCGCCCGCAAAGCCAAGGACGCCGAAGACCTCGGGAAAAATGACAGTGGCGACGAAGGTGGCGGATGCATCGCCTCTGGTAGCGAAGACGCCAACGCAGGGAACAAGGACGCCACCGCACGACGATATAGCGCGGCTTGCCTACCGGTTCTGGAACGAGCGCGGCCGGCAGATTGGCCGACACGAGCAGGACTGGCTGCGCGCCGAACGGGAGTTGAAGAAGGCGTGAGACGGATTCTGGGCCGTATGGTGGCAGGGCTCACCGTGGCGTTCGTAATCCTTTATGTGTGCGACTGGGCGGTGTGGCGTGTGCGCGCGGCGAGGGGCGGCGGAATGGGCTCGATCACGGTGAGCAGCATCGTGGTACTGCCGCTCAAGGACAACAAGGAGGAGTACGACTGGGGCGGCACGGAGACTGTGAGTTGCAGCCGCTCGCTGTTTCCGCAGGCTGGCGGCGGCGCGTGCTGGTGGCTGCAGCGGCATCCCGTGGTCTACGAGCGGTGAGCTGCGCTGAAGCATGGCGGGCAAGCTACATACCGGCTGCAGGGACTCCGTTCGCCTTGGCCCACGCCGCATAATCGTCGATCGTCTTCTGTTCGCCGTTGCTGAACCAGGCATAGCCGTTGCGCCGCTCAAGCGAGAGATCGTTCACATCGTCGTGCAGCGTCTTGTCGCGGTCGCCGAAGAGCGGCTTCTGCGCGGGGATGCTGTAGTAGCGCGACCAGATGGGGCCTGCGCCCTCCTTGGCGACGAGCCGGCGTCCGCCAGCCACGCCGCGCCCTCCGCTGTACTCAAATCCGTAGATCGCCGCTCCCTTTAGCCAGGCCACTCCCGCCTGGATCGAAGCGACCAGTTCCTTCGATGGATTGGGCAGCGACATCATGTATTCCAGCAGGTCCGCGCTCTCCGAGGCCGCCAGCGCTCCCGGCTCGTAGTTTCTGGCCGAGACGGGCGCGAGCGTCAGCGCGTCCTCCTGCTGCGGCCAGATTGTCTTCTTTCCGTCAATCGTGGTCTGCGACGCCAGAATGCACTGTATGGCGCGCGAGACCGCGACCGCCGCCTGCTTGCGCAGGTCCGCGGAGACGAACGCATACTCCGGCTTGGCCTCGGCGACATCGCTCAGGGTCTCGGCAGACTCCGAGACAGCATTGTCGTTGAAGGTGATCGCATCGTGGTATCCGCCCTCCAGCGGATAGACCTGGGGAAACCCACCGTTGGGAAACTGCGCGGCGAGCAGATAGTGAATGCCCTTGATGAAACTCGCCCGGTAGGCGTCGCCATCCTTGCCCGGAGTCTGGGCCTGGACCTTGGCCAGGAAGTGCAGCTCGGTGTTGGTCGCGTCGTTGTCAAGCGTGCTGACGTAGTTCCACTTCGGATCCCTCGGGGTGTCGAAGTCATTGGGCTGTATATTGACCCTATTCAGATTGTTCGCCGCGTAGGGCTGACCGGGCAACCGCAAGGCGCCGGAGAATCCCATGTTCTTGCTCCAGCCGCCGCCGGGCGTCTGGAAGCTGACGATGACATCGGCGATGTGCCTTGCGGGCGCAGTCCCGAAGTAGGCGTCGTCGTGGCGCAGCGACATGCCTTGGCCAAATCCACCGCGCCCCTCGGCCGGCTGCGGCGGGGCGACTTCGCCCGGCTTCAACTCTGCCGCCAGCGTCGCGCGGTCAGTTCTCATCTGTTCCTCCGAGCGCTTCAGGTAGGCGAGCCAGGCGGCACGGTCCTTCTTCGGAGCGAGCTTCTGGATTCGCTGCACGGTCAGCGTCGGCGCAACCACATTCATGCCGACGACCTTGGCGTGCAGTTGCGGGGCAGCGAGGACGAAGGCGAGGCTGTAGGGTACCAGCGGCAGAAGGCAGAGTCTACGGAGATGAATTCGCATATGGCAACCACTTTACCCCAGGCGCTGGCGGTTCGACTACTCCCCATGGAGCGGGAAGCGGGACTGCACCAGGGCGAGGGCCTGTTCGCGTGTCGTCGCGGCCCCTTCGAGCTGGGCGTCCTCGGCCAGCGTGAGCATGGGCTTGAACTGCGGCGACGGCCGGTATCCGGCGGCGATCAAGTCGCGTCCGGTCAGCAGCGGGGCGGGGCGGAGGTCGGGTGCGGGCTCGGCCTCGTACTGCGCGCGCGCGAAGTTGTAGCAGGTCAGGTCGCCGTGCGCGGAACTGGCGTCGAGCCGGTGCAGTTCGAGGTGCTCGTCGAAGCGCGGCAGACGGAGAAAGCGTTTCAGCGTGGACTGCTTCATCTGCAGGATGTCGCCGAAGCGCATGTGGTTGCGCACCAGGGCGACGATCTGCGCGGCGTCGTCGCCAGAGAAGCGCAGGCGGGCGAGAATCGCCTCCGCAATGCGAACGCCTGCCTCGACGTGGCCGTTGAAGCGGATGCGGTCTGGCTTCTCATTGCTGCCGGGGGCCGCCGGTCTGGGCGGCTGATAGGTGGCGGGCTTGCCGATGTCGTGCAGCAGCGCGCCCCACGCCAGCGTGCCGCTTCGTGCCGTTCTCGACGCTTCGCGTGAAGGCGCGGTCGAAGGAGTCTGGGACTGGAGTTTTTCCAGCATCAGCAGGGTGTGCGTCCAGACATCGCCCTCGGGGTGGAACTCCGGCGGCTGTGCGACGCCGCGCAGGCGGACGGCCTCGGGCAGCACCTGCGCCAGCAGGCCGAGATCGTAGAGCATCTCGAAGCCGCGCCGCGCGCCGCCCTCGGTGAGAATGCGGGTCAGCTCGTCGCGGATGCGCTCGGCGCTGACCTGGTGGATCTCGGCGGCGTGGCGGCGGATGGCGGCGGAGGTTGCGGGGTCGATCGCGAAGCCCAGCCGCGCGGCAAAACGCACGGCGCGCATCATGCGCAGCTTGTCCTCGGCGAAGCGCAGCGCGGGATCGCCGATGGCGCGAACGACGCGGGCGGCGAGGTCTCTGCGTCCATCGACGAAGTCGAGCGTGGCGGCGGCGAGATCGTCTGTGGCCTCGTATGCGAGGGGGTCGAGCAGCATTCCATTGATGGTGAAGTCGCGGCGCAGCACGTCCTCGCGCGGGTCGGCGGAGAAGCGCACGGCGTCGGGGCGTCGGCCGTCGGAGTAGGCACCATCGTTGCGGAAGGTGGCGACCTCGGTGGCGATCTCGGAGTCATCGATCATCTGGCAGACCAGCACGACGCCGAAGTGCGCGCCGACGGTGAAGGTCTTCGGGAAGAGCGCGACGATCTTGCCGGGCGTGGCTGAGGTGGCGACGTCGTAGTCCTTCGGCGTGACAGCGAGCAGCAGGTCGCGCACGCATCCGCCTGCGAAGAAGGCCTGGTGGCTGGCCTCGCGCAGGCGTCGCACGATGGCCAGAGCGGCGCGGTAGTGCGGGTCGGAGTGGAGTTCGCCCTGCATGTCTCTATGATAGAGAAGTCAACGACGGGGATAGAGAGATGCGCAGTGGAAGCGGACTCATTCTGGGGATTGAGAGCTCGTGCGATGAGACGGCGGCGGCGGTGGTGCGCGCGGGCGGCACGGTGCTGGCCAATGTCGTTGCGTCGCAGATCGCGCTGCACGCGAACTACGGCGGCGTGGTGCCAGAGCTGGCTTCGAGAGAGCATTTGCGGAACATTGTCCCGGTGGTGCGCGCGGCGATGGCCGAGGCGGCGCGGGTGCAGCGGGGACTGACGTTTTCCGATCTGGATGCGATTGCCGTGACCGAGGGGCCGGGATTGGCGGGCGCGCTGCTTGTTGGAATTACTTATGCGAAGGCGCTGGCGCTGGCGCTGAACAAGCCGCTGATCGCGGTGAACCATCTGGAGGGGCATATCCACGCGGTGCTGATGGAGGCACGGCAGAGGCATGAGGCAATGCAGGTGCCGTTGCTGGCGCTGGTGGTCAGTGGCGGGCACACGCATCTGTATCTAGCCGAAGAGAACGAGGGAACTTGGCACTACAGGAATGTGGGCCGCACGGTGGACGACGCCGCGGGCGAGGCCTTCGACAAGGTGGCCAAGCTGCTTGGCCTGGGCTATCCCGGCGGCCCGTGGATGGATGCGCTGGCGGCCCCCGGAGACCCGCGCGCCGTCGAGTTCCACTTCGGCCAGATCAAACCGCGGAGGTCGGCGGCGGGCGTGGAGGAGAAGCAGATTCCTCCGCTGCGCTTCGGAATGACAAACAAAAAAAAGGGGGGAATGACAAACAAAAGTACAGACACCAAAGGGAGCGATGGGCCGACCTTTGACTTTTCCTTCAGCGGGATCAAGACGGCGGTGTTGCGGTACATCCAGACGCATGGGATGGCCGAGCGGGTCGAGGCGCGGCGGAGTGCGCTGGCGGAGGCGCTGAAGGCGAATCCGGCGCTGAGGCCGGCAGAGGCGGTTCGGGAGATGCCGAAGGCATTCGATGCGCAGACGCTGGACCTGATCGCGTCGTTCCAGTTCGCCGTCGTTGGCAACCTCATGCGGCAGACCTTCGCCGCGGCGCAGACATTCGGCGCACGCGGCATCGTCGTCTCCGGCGGCGTGGCGGCCAACAGCGAGCTGCGGCACCGCTTCACCCAGGAGGCCGCTCAGCGCGGCCTGCCGGTCGCCTTCCCCACGCCCGCGATGTCTACCGACAACGCCGCCATGATCGCCGCCGCCGCCTGGCCGAAGTTCGTTGCAGGCAACTTCGCACCGGAAGGTCTCGTGGCGACGCCGCAGTTGAAGCTGGGTTCAAGGTAGGTTCGAGGATGGCAGACTGTAGAATCTTAGAGGAGCAAATCACATCGAGAGAGAAGGCTGCACGGCGCTTTGCGCAGGATGCGGCGGTGAGTGAGCAAGTGGCGTCGTTGGAACTCTTCAATACATTGAGCGGCAGGCTGGAGCGGCTGGAGCCGGTGGGTGCGCCCGCGCTACGCATGTACGCCTGCGGGCCGACGGTCTACGACTACGGGCACATCGGCAACTTCCGCACCTTCCTGCATGTGGACGTCCTGCGGCGGTTCCTGCGCCAGCAGGGCGTGGCCGTCGAGCATGTGATGAACGTGACGGACGTGGACGACAAGATCATCCGCAACGCGCTGGCGGCGGGCAAGCCGATCCATGAGTACACGGCGCGCTTCGAGCGGGCGTTCTTCGAGGACATGGACGCGCTGGGGATCGAGCGGCCGGAGCATGTGCCGCGCGCCACAGAACACATCCCGGAGATGGTCTCGTTGATCGAGCGGCTGGCGGCAAAGGACATCGCCTACCAGACCGAGGACGGCAGTTGGTACTTCCGCATCGCGCGCTTCGCGGGCTACGGCAAGCTCTCCAAGAAAGATTTGGAAGGGATCGAAGACGGCGCGCGCGTGGACTCCGACGAGTACGAGAAGGACGCGGCGCGCGACTTCGCGCTATGGAAGGCGGTCAAGACCGACGCCAACGGAGTGGCCGAGCCATGCTGGCAGACGGCGCTGGGCGCGGGTCGACCGGGCTGGCATATCGAGTGCTCGGCGATGGCGACGGGGCTGCTGGGCGAGAGCTTCGACCTGCACGCGGGCGGCGAGGACCTGATGTTCCCCCACCACGAGAACGAGATTGCGCAGTCGGAGTCGGCCTCCGGCCACACCTTCGCGCGCCACTGGATGCATGTGCGCTTCCTTCTGGTCGAAGGCAAGAAGATGGCCAAGTCGGAGGGGAACTTCTACACCCTGCGCGACCTTCTGCTGAAAGGGCATCGCGCGTCGGCGATCCGCTACCTGCTGCTGTCGGTGCCGTATCGCCACCAGATGAACTTCACCTTCGACGGGCTGGCCGCGGCGACGCACACCATCGAGCGGCTGCGGACGTTCCATCGACGAATGCTGCGCGGCGGCTTCGCCGGGCGAGCGACGGATGCGGCCGTCGCGGCGGCGACGGCGAAGGCGGCGGCGGACTTTACCGCGGCGCTGGCCAACGACCTGAACACGGCCGAGGCGATGGCTGCGGTGAGCGAGATGGTGCGCGCGGCCAACTCAGCCGCGGACGCAGGCACTCTGGGCGCGGAGAATGTGGTGCAGATACTGCGTGTCCTTGCGCTCTTCGATGAGATCTTCGCCGTGCTGGAAGACCGCGACGAGGAGCGGACACGCGCGGCCCTGGCCTGGGCCGAGGGCGAGGGCCGCATCGCCGAGGCCGCGCCGGAACTGGTGGCGAAGCTGGCGCTGAGCGACGCGGAGATTGAAGCTCTCATCGCCGAACGCACGCAGGCCAAGAAGGCTCGCAACTTCGCCCGCGCCGACGCCATCCGCCTTGAGCTGACGGCCAAGGGAATCATCATCGAAGACAGCAAAGACGGTGTGCGCTGGAAGCGGAAGTAGGGCAGTCGCTGCTCGTTACCCGGTGTTCATTGTCCATAGTGTGGCCGCTCGGCGCGGCGGATTACTCCTCGATAGGGAGTTCCAGCATGGGGTCGGTGGGTACGGATGCCGGTCTAGTGCGGGAGAGGATGACGGTGGCGACGGCGACGAGGATGAGGACCGTTCCCGCGAGCTCGGTGGGTGCGAGACGCTCGTGGAAGAGGGCCGCGCCGATGAGCACGGCGATGACGGGGTTGACGAAGGCGTAGGTGGAGACCTTGGTTACGGGGACGTGCTGCAGCAGGTAGGTGTAGGCGGTGAGGCCGACCACCGAGCCGATGGTCGAGAGATAAAAGATCGCGAAGACGCCGCTACGCGTCCAGTGGGCGGTGCGGAAGCTGCCGCAGGCGGCGGCGAGGATGAGGTTGGCGACGCCGGCGGTGCCGATCTGCCATGCGGTGGCGACGAAGGTGTCGATGTGGAAGTGGAAGCGGCGCGCGAGCACGGAGCCGATGGCGAAGGCCAGTGCAGCGCCCAGCAGCAGGACGAAGCCGAGGAGACTGCGCCGTGCGGGACCGCCGATGGCGGTGCGATGCAGCTCGGGCCACAGCAGCACCATCATTCCCAGCACACCCAGCAGCGTTCCCATCCAGCCGCGCAGATTGAGCCGCTCGCCGTTGGGGAGCGCAGTCTCAATCAGCGCGACGAAGATGGGGATGATGGCGATCACCAGCGAGGCGTACCCGGAGGCGACCTTGGTCTCGGCCCAGATGAGCAGCACGTTGTTGACGGTCATAATGAGGACGCCGACCAGCGCAAGCTGACCGGCGGTGCGCAGCGGGACGCGTAGACAGGTGCCTCGCGCCAGACAGATGGCGCCAAGCATAAGGGTTGAGAAGAGCGAACGCATGGCACCCACCAGCGGCGGCGCAAGGTGCAGGCCGGCAATGTGAATGGCACCGTAGGTCGAGCCCCAGCATAGATACACGCAGGCGAAGGCAAAGGCGATACGGCTTGTTTGCGAGAGGCGAGAGGGCATCAGTCATTATGGTAACGAGGTTCGAGGTGTTGCGCTTCGAGGTGTCGCGGCCTGCGGGGATGCGTCTAAACTTTAGAGTTGGGGTGGGAAGGCGATGGTGAAAAAAATCGCGGCGTGGGGTTGGGCAGCGGCGCTTGCCGCCGGGTGTGCGGGGATGAGCATGGCGCTTGCACAGAGCGATGCCGCGCCGGGTGCGTTGCCGGATGCGGGCGCGCAGCAGACGGAGGCGCAGCAGACACGCGCGCAGCAGGCAGGCGAGGGACAGGCTGGCAGCGCGCAGACGGCAGTCGCGCCGCATCGCACGCGGCTGATCCTGAAGGATGGCAGCTACCAGGTTGCGATGAGCTACCAGGTGATGGGCAAGATCGTGAGCTACTACAGCGCGGAGCGCGACGAGACCGAGGAGATACCGTCCGACCTGATCGACTGGGACGCGACGCACAGGTGGGAGCGGCAGAACCTGGCGGGTGTCGGCGGCACTGCGGGGGCGGGGCCGGCTTCCGCGCCGAATCGGATTACGAATCCAAATCCGAATCCGAATCCGAATCCGAATCCAATGATCGATCCGGAGTTGCGGCAGGAGGAGGCGGACCGTGCGGCGTGGATGCCGGAGGTTGCGCCGGACCTGCGTCTGCCGGCGATGGACAGCGTGCTTGCGCTGGACAACTTTCAGGGCACGCCGGAGCTGGTTCCGCTGGAGCAATCGGTCGGCGAGTTGGACCACACTACCAGCCACAACATCCTGAAGCTGAGCATCAACCCGCGCGCGGCGTCGCACGACATTGTGCAGTTGAAGGGTACGGCGGCGGCGGTGCAACTGCATGGGTACAGGCCGACGATCTACCTCCGCGTGGGGGACGACTCGGGGGTCTCGCATGGCGGCACGCCATTTACGGTGGACACCCATGGCGCGGGCGATGCGTCTGGGGGGGAGACGGATTCGAGCGGTGGCCCGCCCAATAGCGGCTATGTGATGGTGCGCGCGGACGTACGCACGGACGTGCGCGTTCTGGCCAGTTTCAACGCCGGGATGATGGGCGGCACACAGAAGCAGGAGAACGCGATCGAAACCACAAGCGAGCTGCTGCCGGGAGGCCATTGGATGAAGGTGACTCCCACTCTGCCGCTGGCCGCCCGCGAGACCGCGCTGATCGTGGGGGTCTCGGAGACCGCGGCCATTAGGGGGGTGTGGGACTTTGGCGTGCATCCCGCCGCGGCGGAGAACAAGGACGCGATCAGGCCCAAGCCGAAGCGCCCGCTGACGCTACAGCGGCGACCACCGGAGTAGTTGCCGGTGGTCGGCGGCCCGTTCCCCGTCTTCAGACCGTCGCGCTGCCAACAAAATACGGGGATTCTTCCCCTTCCCCTTCGACTGCGCTCAGTGTCGAGGGTCAGAATGACAGTTCATTTTTGGTCTATGGCATTTCCAAAACCGCTCTAGTTCATCGCTTGTGCCGGCACGTCTATGCGCGGGCCGGACACCATATCGGAGCGCCGCCGCACGATATGCGGAGTCACCACCAGGACGAGCTGGTCGGTGTCCCTCTCGATGCTCGCCGTGACCGGCATCTGGAAACCGGGCAGTTCGCTCAGTCCGGGAATCCCGGTCAAGGTAGCTGTGTCGGTGTGGCTCGCGTTGCCGACCATCAGCACGCTCTCCCCCTCCTGCACCGTGATGTTGGAGGCAAACTCACGGTTATTGAGGATGGGATTGCCATCGCTTGTGTTGCCCGAGAGCGTCTGTATCTTGAGGTCGAGTTTAAGGTCGATGCGTCCCGACTTCTGGATCGACGGAGTCGCGTCCAGGGTGATGCCGAGGTCCTGGTAGGTGATCTGTGGAATGGTCGCGCTGCTACCGCCCGCGTACTGCGCGAGCAGGCTGGCAACGCTGACGCCGTTGACGGATGCATTGCTCAGCCCGGACGGTACCGTCGTCGGCAACCCAGTGCTGTATGTCGAGGTCACAATCGGGTACTTCGTCCCCTCCCGGAAGGTCGCGGGCTGGTGGTCGGCCACGCGCAACTGGACATCGTCGAGTGTCCGCGCATCGGTCGAATTCAAGCCCATGTTGAATCCGATACTCCCCGTCTCGGTGATACCCGTCAACGTGCTGCCGCCTCCGATGACCCCAACCGTGCTTGAGAGCAGACTGCTCTGCACCAGTCCCGACGCGATCAGTTCGCCCGCAATCGTCAGGTTGCTGGCGGTTGCGCTCACCAGGCCCTGGGCGATGGCCTGCTGTACCAGCGCCGCGTTTGCACTGACCAGCGATGCCGCTTGCTGGTTCACATTGTAGATCCCAGCCTGCGAGGGGATGTTGGCCCCGGCGTTGTTCGTACGCGTCGTATCCACCTCATACAACTTCACCTCGATCATCACCTCGCCGCTGCTGTTGAGGATGTCCTGAAACGTCCGGTTCAGCGGTGCAAGGACACCCTCCGGTGCGTTCAACACAATGCTTCCGGTGCCGGTCTGGGCGGTCACCTGCTTGATATTGAATACGGAGCGGGCTACGTTCACCAGTTCATTGACCTGCTGCACCGTGGCCCCCGGCATTCGGATCGTCTCCTGCGACTTGTGTTCCATGTCCATGCGGTTGTCCAGAGTGTCCCGGGCGACCAACACGGTGCTCTCATCCAGTGGCACCGCGAAGGTCTGGGCTATCTCCATCAGCACCTTCATGGCCTGCATGTAGTTCACATTCTCCAGATCGAAGGCGAGTTCCTGCCGCGATACGGAGCCATCGACCACTGCGCGAATGCCATAGACTGCCGCTACATCGCGAATCACATCGGACGAGACGCCACGCAGATGGAAGCTCTTCACAGCGTCGGACGGAGCGAGGCGGATTGGGCCCTCCAACGCCGGAGTCTGGACCATCCACGGCCCACTCTCGCCATCGACGGGCAGCATCTGGGCGTTGTCCGCCGCCTGACGCACGCCCGCGCTCCCGGCCCCATCGGCGGGTGGATTCTGCAGTTGGGCCGAAGTTGCGTCCGGCGGTCCGGCCGCGCTCACGCTGATCCCCGTGCCCGGCCCGCCGTGCTCGAGGACAAGGGGATTCTGGGGGTCGATGGCCCGCGCCTGGGCAAGCAATGTCTCCGCCTCCTTCTGCTCCCCCGCCAGCCGCGCCTTGACCGCCTGCCGCGTCAGCTCCGTCACCTGGTTCTGTCGAACCACCGCGATCGCGATGGCATACTTGCGGTTATCCGGGTCCAGTTTCAAGGCAAGCGCAAACTCGCGTTCAGCCCCCTTCAGGTCGTCCCGCTCGAGCTTCTTTGCCCCTGCCAGATACGCATCCTCCGCCTGCCGCAGATGCCGCTTGCTGGGTGCTGCCTGCACGGGATGCGGAAGCGCCGCCACCCCGGCAGTCGCCGCGGCCGCCCCCTCCGCCGGCTGCGCAGAAGCCCCTTGGCCCGCCTGCGCTTGCGCCTGCGTCGCTGGGGTCTGCGCCGCCTGCGCCTGCGCCAATGCCGCTCTGCTGGAATACAGCAGTACAAGGCAGCACAGCAAACACGGACACAGCCACTGCCCGTTACGAGGTTCGCGAAGATGTACTGGGTTTTCCATCCACTTCTATCTTAGACGCGCCACGCCGCAAACCGGCAGCGTGCCTCATCCGCCCGCCCGCCACGGGAGTGGTCTGGAGCGGTTTCCGGATACTAGCGGTTTCCGGATACTAGAGCAGTATCGGCGAAGGGGTAGAGTGTGGCTCCTAGAACAATCTACGGTGATTCTGGCTAGCCAGAATGACGACACTCATCGGATGCGCCTGAATGATGGCTTTTCTCTGGCGTTCCTATCCTCTAGGGCAATAGTGTAAGCGCTCTAAGCGTGGCTTGCAGACAGGCTCTACGCACGCCGCGCGCCGACCGCGATCTGCACTCTTGGCTGCTGGCCGGTCATTGGCCGTTGCCCCATGGCCGGCCGCTCGCTCATCACCGGCCTGCGCATCCCCTTGCGGATCCGCGCGGAGTCCACATCGAGTTCGGCCAGTGTACGGCTGAGGGTGTTGCGATGCATCCCCAACTCGGTCGCAGCCTTGCACTGGTTGCCTTTGTGTCGTGCCAGAACTTCGAGGATGTAGCGTTTCTTGAACTGCCGTACGGCGTCCGCATAGGGGATTCCCGCATTGTGCATCTGTGCGATCAGGGTGTCCAATTCGCGCTTCAAAGGTCTAACCTCGCTTGCTGCCCGCTACCAGGATGAATCCCTACTGTAGACCACTCCACGGCACTTGAGCCAGTACAACCGTTTTTACATATCCGGCGCGGATGGTGCTGCCCAGAAAAACGGTCGCGGCGTCATAGAATCCGTTCCTGAACGTAATCGGGTATGAGGAAGGATACATCATGCACCATGGTAAATAAATAGGGTTTGAGAACCGAACTGGCAACGAACTCCGAATGCGGCGCGAAGGTCGCCGCGGCGATCAGCAGGGCGATCCCGATCAGGCAACCGCGGGCAAAACCAAACGCCGCCCCGAGCACACGGTCGAACGTGCTCATCCCGATCGCCCGCAGCGACTTGCGCAGCAGCAGGCCGAGGACCTCAAATGCCACCACCACGGCCGCTACAATCAACAGGAAGGCGACCATCCGCGCCACAGACTCCACTGCTATCCACCCCTGGTCACGGAACCGGTTGGCCAGGTCGATATAGGCCCAACTCGCCGCTTCAAACCCCGCGACGAAGCCGAGGAACCCGGTGATCGCGCGCACCAGCCCGGTGACAAAGGCGCGCACCATCGATGCCAGTACGATCGCAACCAGTACCCAGTCAAAGACGTTCCAATCCGCAATGTTCATTGTCACACCCTGGCGGGGCTGTGCAGCCCGCACCTGCCCGCCGACCCGTCCAGGTCGACAAGCCCTGTCAGCAGCCGGAACGCCTCCATGTACTTCTCCTGAGTATGCGCCACTACATCGTCTGGCAGTGCAGGTGCGGGCGCCTGCTTGTCCCATCCGAGCGATTCCAGATAGTCGCGCACATACTGTTTGTCGAAGCTGGGCTGCGCGCCACCGGGAGCGTAGCTGGCCGCGGGCCAGTAGCGCGAGGAGTCGGGCGTCAAGACCTCGTCCGCCAGAACCATGCCCACGCCATCGATCCAGCCGAACTCGAACTTTGTGTCGGCCAGGATCACTCCCTTGGCCGCCGCGTACTCGGAGGCCTTGGTGTAGATCCAGTAACTTATACA
>VFSW01008407.1_pt1 | contig 14830 bp, 10 predicted proteins | sample 5358111 | NCBI WGS metagenome assembly VFSW01 (sample SAMN11554181, study PRJNA540505) | mine drainage metagenome | isolation source: sediment from site ElyBrook_90M | place: USA: Ely Copper Mine, Vershire, VT | collected 2017 | reverse complement strand
GGTAATAGCGCCGGTCGTTCTCGGCGAGCTCCGCCGCAAGCCGCGTGTGTTCGGCCTTCCCCTGTTTTTCCGTCAGGTCTTCGACGGCAGTCTCGTTCTTTTCGCGACGCGCCATGACCGGGGGGCATCCCGCCGCCCGGAGCAAACGCTCGGCGGCGGCGCGAGCCTCTGCGGTGATTTCGGCGCCGGCGAGCATGCGGGCGATCTCCTCACGGCGGCGTTCGGCTTCAAGCTCGACGACGCGGGTGGCGACGCGCTTACCTTTGGCGAGCGCGTCCTTGGCGATGAGGTAATGCCGGTCGGCGCGGGCCGCCACCTGCGGCGCATGGGTCACGGCGATCACCTGCACGCCGGAAGAAAGCCGCGCCAGGCGCACCCCGATTGCGTCCGCGGTGGCGCCGCCAACGCCGGTGTCGATCTCGTCGAAGACCAGCGTCGGCGCCGAGCCGCGATCGGCAAGCACCACCTTGAGCGCGAGCAGAAACCGCGCCAGCTCGCCGCCGGACGCGACCTTCATCAGCGGCCCTAGCCGCGTGCCGGGATTGGTGCGCACCCAGAACTCGATAAGGTCGAGCCCCTGGGGCCCTTCACTCTCTGACTCGATGTGCGTCGAAAACTGCGCGCGCTCGAGCTTCAGCGGCTTGAGTTCGGCATTGACGGCTTTGTCGATTTTCTGCGCGGCGCGGCGCCGGTTGGCCGAGAGCGCCTGCGCCGCCTCGCGATAGCGTGCGGCAGTCGCTTGCGCCTCTGCCTCCAGCACCGCGAGCCGTTCGGCGCCGGCGGCGATCAGCGCCAAACCGTCGGCGTAGCGGCGTTGCAGTGCGGCGAGTTGGTCGACCGGCACGTTGTACTTGCGCGATGCGGCGCGGAGCGCGAACAGCCGTTCCTCTAGTCGCTCCAGCTCCTGCGGATCGTAATGCGCCACGCGCAACGCATGTTCAAGGTGAGTACGTGCTTCGTCCAAGGCGTTGAGCGCGGAATCGATGGCTTTGACGACCGGCTCGATCAGCGCCGGTGCCTGGGCCGAGCGGCGCTCGAGCCGCCGCACCGCCGTCGCGAGCGGCGGCACCGCCGATTGCGGGCCGGACACGGTTTCGTGGGTAGCCCGTAAATCTTCGGAGGCCTTTTCCGCCTGCATCATGGCGGTACGCCGCTCGGCCAATGACGTCTCCTCGCCGGTTTCGGGAGCGAGCTTGCCGAGCTCATCGACAGCGTGGCGCAGCCACTCCGCTTCGCGGCGGGCACGTTCAACTTCGGCGCGATGAGCCGCGACCGCGGCCTCGCGCCCGCGCCGTTCGTCCCAGAGGCGCCGAACCTCCGCGGCGTCGCCCTCGATGCCGCCGAACGCATCGACCAGAGCGCGGTGGGTGGACGCGTCGACAAAAGCACGGTCGTCGTGCTGGCCGTGGATTTCCACCAGCGCCACGCCGAGCTGACGCATGATCTGCACGCTGACCGGCTGATCGTTCACGAACGCTCGGGTACGGCCGTCGGCGAACTGCACCCGCCGCACAATCACTTCATCGTCCGCCGCAAGATCGTTCTCGGCCAGGATACGGCGCGCCGGGTGATCCTTGGCGATCTCGAAAGCCGCGATCACCTGCCCTTGCTCGGCGCCTTCGCGCACCAACGCCGACTCACCGCGCGCACCAAGCGCCAGCGCAAACGCATCGAGCAGGATCGATTTGCCAGCGCCGGTTTCGCCGGTCAGCGCGGCAAGCCCGGTACCGAAATCGATATCGAGACGATCGATCAGGACGATATCACGGATGGAAAGACGGGCGAGCATGCAGCAGTCAGCTGGCAAATGACGGGAACGGACGACGGATGATACTCGATTCCCGGTTCCGCGGTATGTCGTCTCGTCGGGCGCTCAGCCGAGCCGGCCTTGAAGGGCGCGGCTCATCCACGAGTTCTTGTTCTCGTTGGGCTCGCCACCGGCTGATTTCAGCAGCTTGTAGGCGTCCTGGTACCAGGGACTGTCCGGAAAATTATGCCCGAGCAGAGCCGCGGCCGTCTGCGCTTCGTCGAGAATGCCGAGCGAGATATAAGCCTCAGTCAGCCGCTCCAGCGCTTCCTCGACTTCGCGCGTCGTCTGGTATTGCGTCACCACAACCTTGAAGCGGTTGATCGCGCCGGTGAAGTCGCGCCGCTTCATGTAGAAGCGGCCGATATCCATTTCCTTGCCGGCGAGCTGGTCACGCGCCAGATTGATCTTCTTCTTGGCGCTGACGGCGTATTCCGTGTCCGGATATTTGCGCACCACTTCTTCAAGCGCACTGATGGCTTTGTCCGCCCGCGCCTGATCGTGCATGACGTCGAGGATCTGATCGTAGTATGAGGCGCCGATCAGGTATTGCGCATAGGCGGCGTCCGAGCTGCCTGGATGCAGCGTCACGTAGCGCTTGGCGGCGTTGATGCAGTCGTCATATTTCCCGCCCTGATAATACGCGTAGGCCGACATCAGCAGCGCCTTGCGGGCCCAATCGGAATAGGGATTCTGGCGATCGACCTGATCGAATTTCTTGGCCGCGTCTTCGTACTGTTCTTTGTTGTTGAGGAGGAAAAGGCCCTCGTTATAAAGCTTGTCGGCCGGATCCTCCGGGACGATATCCTCTTCCTTCTTGAAGATGTCGAGCCCGCTGCAGCCGATGCTCGGCGCAGCCAACAGCACGAGAGCCACCACCCCGGCCAAGGCACGCAGCCTGTGACCGGATCCCTGCGATCGCTGTAACCGCGGCATCATGAGGTGATGAAAATCCCGCTCCGCCGAATTCCTGAATTTCCGGCTGCGCCTCCAAGCGCACAGCGCGGAACGATCGGCGAAGTCGCCCGGATAGTCAAACAATCGGCCCGGATTAAGGCCAAAAAACCAAATAAATCAAGCAGGGTGAATTAGGAAATATCCGGCCCGTAAGCCGGTAGCGCAAAGCCGGCGAAATCGGCATGGCCACGCGCACGGCGCACCGGTTCTTGGAGCTCGCCGTAGGTCCAAGCACTCGCATCAGCCATCAACGCCGAGACCACAGCATGATTAAGCTTGTGGCCGCCGCGCACCGACCGATAGGCGCCAATCACGGGCGCGCCGGCGAGCGCCAAATCGCCGATCGCATCCACCGCCTTGTGGCGAACAAACTCATCCGGAAAACGCGTCCCCTCGGTGTTGAGGACACGGTTGTCCGCGATGACGACCGTGTTCTCAAACGAGGCGCCGAGCGCGTAACCGGCGCTCCACAGCTTGGTCACGTCACGCATAAAGCCGAAAGTCCGCGCCCGCGCCAGCTCGCGACGGAACACATTCGGCTCGACGTCGACAGCGAAAGTCTGACGTCCGATCAGCGGATGATCGAAGTCGATTTCGGTTTCGACTCTTAGTCCATAAGGATGCGGCCGCAATTCGCCGTAGCAGCCATCGGCGTTGACCCGTACCGGTTTCAGTACTTTGATGAAGCGGCGCGGCTCCGGCAGTTTCGCGATGCCGGCCTGATCGATTGCTTCCACGAACGGCGCCGCGCTGCCGTCCATAATCGGCACTTCCGGCCCGTCGACTTCGACCACGACATTGTCGACGCCGAGGCTATAGAGCGCGGCAAGCACGTGTTCGGTGGTCGACACCGCCGGGCCGCTGCGATCGCCAAGCACGGTAGCAAATTCCGTCGCGGTCACCGAACGGAAGTCTGCGATAAGTTCGCGATCTTTTTGGCCATTAATGCCGGTGCGCCAAAACACCACGCCAGTATCGGCTTCGGCCGGATGAAGCGTAACGGTTACGGGCGAACCCGAATGGATGCCGATCCCGGAAACCGCCACCTGCTCGCGCAGGGTCGTCTGTTTGCCGGATTGCACGCCCCTCGTCATGCCCTCATCCCAAAGCTATAGCCCGAACAGTGTAACCCATCCGGACCAAGCCAGTCCGAGCAACGGCCAAGATCGCAAGCTGCGAACAATATCAGCGATAAGGCTGCCCCTGGACCCATGCCCCGATACCGTTCCCCTCGTCCGAACAAAAACATACCGGCGACACTGTTGCGGGCCAATACACGGTTTCTTACCGAGTGTTACCTTGGTCCGGCCCCATTTCATGCCCAAAGCCGCCACAGACGCGTACGGACGCGTACGGACGCGACAGTGCCGGCTTCACGTGGCGGACAATCCCGATCGGGCAATGGCCCGACGTCAAGCGGATAAATTATAATATTCAATAACTTAACTAACCGCTACCAGTGCGGCAGCGAGCGTCATAGCGGGTTCGCTCGCTGCTCCGGATTGCAGCCCAACAGCCGATTAATTCGCCTGCCGGCGCAGGAAAGCCGGAATGTCGAGTTGGTCTTCCTCGGCCCGGTTATGCACAGAGGCCTGCCGCCCATGCTGGTCCAACCCCTGCGGCAATGAGCGCTTGGCGTATTCCGACACCGGCTCTTGTCGCGAATCCGGCCGCGGCGACGGCCGCCCGGGAAGCCGCTCGGCACCCGGCTGCGGAGCACCCGATGGTCTGCGCACGGGTACGGGCGGCGCCTGCTCCTCCTCCTCGTGGCGGCCGAGGCCCACGGCGGCCAAGCGCTGCAACAGCGACATCCGCCGCTTCTCGGGATGCTGTTCCGCCGACAATTCTCCGCGCCGCGCGCGAATCTCGTTCTGCGCGGGGACCGGAAGCTCGTCGATCCGCGGCATGCGCAGCGCGCGCGGCGGCCCCCGTTCCGGGGCCGGCGGGATAAACGCCTCGGGTTCCTCCGCTTCCGGCTCGCTGGCGGCCGGATCGATAAACAGCGAAGGCTTTGGACCGAGCGGACGGATCGTGACGTCTTGGCCGCCGGTCTGCGGGAGTATAGCGGCGGCAACCGCCGCCTTGGCCGATTCGATGGAGTCGCTCACTGGCGCGGGCGGCGGAGAAGCCAATCCCGAGGCAGCGGGCCGGATCGGCTCGGCGCGTTCGACACGTTCCGTCAACCGCTCGTTGTCGGCACGCAAACGCTGCGCGACTTCGGCGATGCGCGCTTCGGCCGCCGACACGGATGGCCGCTGCGTAAGCGCCTGATCGATTCCGGTCGCGACGACCGAGACCCGAATGATGCCGTCAAGGTTTTCGTCAAAGGTCGCGCCGACGATGATATTGGCATCCTGGTCGACTTCCTCGCGAATGCGCGTCGCCGCCTCGTCGACTTCGTAGAGCGTGAGATCGCGGCCGCCGGTGATGGAGATCAGGAGACCCCTCGCTCCCTTCATCGAAGCGTCATCGATCAGCGGGTTGGAAATCGCCGCTTCCGCGGCAGTCAATGCGCGCTTGTCGCCATCGGCTTCGCCGGTACCCATCATCGCCTTGCCCATTTCGCGCATGACCGCGCGCACGTCGGCGAAGTCGAGATTGATCAGGCCCTCTTTGACCATGAGGTCGGTGATACAGGCGACTCCGGAATACAGCACCTGATCCGCCATGGCGAAGGCATCGGCGAACGTCGTCTTCTCATTCGCCACGCGGAACAGGTTCTGATTGGGGATGATCAGCAGCGTGTCGACGCATTTGTGCAGTTCGGTGATGCCGCCTTCGGCGGTGCGCATACGGCGCTGGCCTTCGAAGTGGAACGGCTTGGTGACGACACCGACCGTGAGGATGCCCATTTCCTGCGCCACCTTGGCGACCACCGGCGCGGCCCCGGTGCCGGTGCCGCCACCCATGCCGGCGGTGACGAACACCATGTGCGCGCCCGACAGGTGATCGCGAATTTCGTCCATCACCTCTTCGGCGGCAGCACGGCCGACGTCGGGCTGCGATCCAGCGCCTAGCCCCTCGGTCACCTGCGCGCCCATCTGAACGATGCGCTCCGCTTTCGACATGGTGAGCGCCTGCGCGTCGGTGTTGGCGACAACAAAATCGACGCCCTGGAGACCAGCGCTGATCATGTTGTTGACCGCATTGCCGCCGGCACCGCCGACGCCGAACACGGTGATACGCGGCTTGAGCTCACGGATGTCGGGGATTTTCAGATTGATCGTCATGGCTGCCTCTTCTTTCATGCGCGGGCGTTAGCTCCGCCCGGGCCCGACCGGTCCGCCACCGGCCGCGTTGATATGACTCGCAACTTGCTGGCTTCGAGTCTGGGGGCCATCAGAAGCTCTCCCGAAGCCATTGTCCGACCCGGGCGATATAGCCGCCCGTGCCATTCATCCGGTACCGCCTGCTACCGCGGATTTCGAAGTATTCGAGATGCGCCGCCTGCGGATACACAAGCAGTCCCGTCACCGCGGCGAAAGCCGCGCCTTTGGCGGCGTCCGGCAACCCGGCGACGCCGAGTGGCCGGCCGCTGCGCACCGGCCGGCCGAGAAAGCGGGCGGCAAGTTCGGATAGCCCGGTCATCTGGCTCGCACCGCCGGTAAGGATGACGCGGCCGCGGGCTTCGGCGGCGAACGAGGTAGCCGCGAGCCGGTCGCGCACCATCTCCAGAATTTCCTCGACCCGCGGCTTGATGATCTTCACGAGCGTCGATCGCGGAACGAATTGCGCCTGTTCGCGCTCGTCTGCACTCACGGGCGGTACCGTGATCATGTCGCGTTCGTCCGATCCACCGGTCAGGACACTGCCATAGAACGTCTTGATTCGCTCGGCGTCGGCGACGCTGGCGTTGAGTCCGCGCGCGATGTCCAGTGTCACATTGATGCCGCCCAGCGCGAACCCTTCGGCGTGAACGAACCGGCCGCTGAGAAATACCGCGATTGTCGTCGTGCCGGCACCCATATCGACGACTGCAGCGCCAAGATCGGCTTCGTCGTCAGCAAGGACGGAAAGGCCGGCGACATAAGGACTTGCCACCATGGCTTCGACACTGAGATGGCAGCGCTCGACCGCGAGCATCAGGTTGCGCGCCGCGGCGGTTTCGGTGGTCGCGACGTGCATGTCGACGCCGAACCGTTCGCCCAGCATGCCGCGCGGATCGCGGACGCCGTTCCTGCCGTCGATCGAATAGTCGATCGGCAACGAATGCAGTACCGCACGGCCTTCGCGCATTGAGTGCCGATTACCAGCCGCTAAGACCCGGGCAATATCGCCGTCGGAAACGGCGGAGCCGGGAATTTCCACCTCGGCAGCAAACGACTCGCTGGCGAGGCGGCCGGCCGAGATCGAAAGCACGACCGATTCAATCTCGACCGACGCCATCCGTTCGGCGCCATCGACCGCCTGACGAATGGCTTCTTCGGCCTGCGCCAGATTGACGACGCCGCCTGATTTGGTGCCGCGCGCGGCGGCATGGCCGAAGCCGACCACCTCGACGGCGTGGCTTCTTCGCGGCAGCACCTGTTGCGGCGGATGCGGCCGCAATCGCGCAATCACGCAGGCGACCTTGCTCGATCCGATATCGAGCGCGGCGACCAACGCGCTGCGTCGCGGCGAGATCGGCTTCATCTTCGGCGTCAGGCCGTAATGCAGCGCGGTCATGCGTCGCCCGCCTTTTTCTTCTTCTTGTCTTTGGAGGCGTCCTCGCGGGCCTGTGCCGCCGCATCGGATAATCGCACGCTCACACGATCAGGTAGCCGCAGATCCACCGCAACAATGTCGCGCGACAGGAGTTTTTTCTGACGATCGAGGGTCACCAAACGATCGAGCGCCCGGTCGACGTCGCCCTCCGGCAAACGCACGTCGATGCCGTTATTGAGCCGCAGATTCCAGCGCCGTTCGGCGACGAAGACAGAGGCTCGCAACTGGGTTTGGACATCAGGATAGCGGGCAATGACCGCGAGAAAATTCTTCGCCTGCCGCGCCGCGCCGCGGCCAACGACCATCGGCAGCGTGCGATAGCGATCCTCAACGAACGGTTCGAGGACTGTGCCGTCTTCGGCGATGACGGAGACGTGCCCGTCCTTTTGCCAGAGCGCAAAAGCAAGCCGCTCGGTCACTGTGATCTGCAGCCGGTCGGGATAGAGCTTGAGGACGGCAGCTTCGGCGATCCAGGGATTCGCCAGCAGTCGTGTCCGCGCCGCATCGGCATCGAGGAACAACAGCGAGGCGCGGCCGGTCACGCCGGCTGTGGTGAGTATCTCTTCGCGGCTGACTTCCTTGGAGCCGGCCAGCGAAACCGCCGCGATGCGGAAGCCGACGGCATTGGCGGCGCCGTCGCGAGCATCCCTCAGCCAACTGACGATATCGGCCAAGTGGCCGCCGGCGATAGCGCCGTATGCCAGGGTCGCAGCGAGCAACACGACCGACGCGGCGATGCCGACGCCGGGCGGCGGAACCCGCACCCGGCGCCAAGACGAAGGCCACGCCAAGCGATGTGCGCGGAAGCGGCGCGCGAGAGTTCCGGCGCGCGAATAGCGTGGCTCGTCAACGAGCAGGCCGGCCCCCTCCGCCGCTTTTGGCCCCGACCGCATCAGCGGTTGATCGAGGCGTCCTCCACCATCCATCGCACCAGCTCATCGAAAGTAATGCCCGCATGGGCGGCGAGCTCGGGCACTAGCGAGGTTTCGGTCATGCCAGGCTGTGTATTGATCTCAAGGCAGACCAGCTTTCCCGTCCCCCGATCGTCGTAGCGAAAGTCCGCGCGGCTGACGCCGCGGCAGCCAAGAGCGCTATGGGCAGCCAAGGTGAGTCTGCGGACATCCTGGTAAACATTTGGTAAAATTTGCGCCGGCAGCACGTGCCGGGAACCACCGGAGGCGTATTTGGCCTCGTAATCGTAGAATCGCGTCGCTGGCTCGATTTCGATGACGTCCAGCGCCCGGTCGCCGAGGACGGCGCAGGTCAGTTCCCTGCCCGCGATATAGCGCTCGATCAGCACCTGTTCGCCGAACGCCCAGTCGTCGCGATAAAGCTCCTGCGGCGGGTGCGGATGATCTCGCGTGACAATAAAAACCCCGACGCTCGAACCTTCCGCGATCGGCTTGACGACATAGGGCGGCACCATGAGGTGGCGTTTCGCGGCGTCAAACCGCGACGCCACTAAGTCATCCGCGACCGGAATATTCGCGGCGCGGAATAACGCCTTCGCGTAGACCTTATGCATTGCGACCGCGGAGGCGAGCACGCCGGAATGGCTGTAAGGAATGCCGAGAATTTCCAGCACGCCCTGCAGCGTGCCGTCCTCGCCCGGCCGGCCATGGAGGACATTGAGCGCAACGTCGGGCTTGGTTTCGGCGAGCACCGTCGCGATGTCACGCCCGGCGTCGATGGCGGTGACGCGATAGCCAACACGGCTGAGCGCGTCAGCACAGGCTTTGCCCGAGCGCAACGAAACTTCGCGCTCCGCCGACCAGCCCCCCATCAGAACAGCAACGTGCTTGGCCATCGTTCAGCCAAAATGCCCCACCCCGGCACGCTCAGCCGGATCGCTGATTCGCTGGCTCAGCAATAGAATCGACAATTGGCGAAAGGTCGAGAGTTTCAGGGGCCCGTTTCTGCCGGAACGGGAGCGCCGTCGTAGAGCCAGGACAGGCAGTCGAACAGGTGCGCCTCATCCCAATCGGCCACCGTCGCATTGCGGACGTCGCGGGCAACGCCCTCGTCCAGGTGGTAGAAATCCCACAGCGCGCGGGATTCTAGCTGCACGCGTGCGGTCCGTAACAGCCGGGCCGCTTCAAAACGGCGGAAAGCGGTGGCGAAATCGCCGCCGGTTGCGGCGACCAGTTCGCCCAGGCACCAGCCATCCTCGATCGCCATGCCGGCACCCTGCGCCAATGATTGCAGCGGTGCGTGGGCGGCGTCGCCGAGGAGCACGATGCGGCCTTTGTGCCAATGCCGGACCGGATCGCGATCGGCGACCGCGCGGCGCCAGCGCAGGTCCAACATGCCAATTAACGCGCGCATGGTGGGGTGCATTTCGCGGTAGGTGTTTTCCAGTTCGGCGCGATAGGACGCCGGGTCGCCTTTCTCCGCATGGCTTGCAGTGCGGAAGACCGCGACGAGGTTGAACTCCGACCCGTGACGAAGCGGATAGTGCACGATGTGAAGCCCCGGCCCGCTCCATAACGCGACGCAATCGCACGCGACATCGGCTTTGAGTTCCGCCATCGGTACGATGGTACGGAATGCTGCGTATCCGGTCGGCCGCGGTTCGCCGTCACCGATCAACTTGGCGCGGAACAGAGAGCGAAAACCATCCGCTGCTACCAGTGCCGCGCCGGAAAAGGCGCGGCCGTCCGCGGTTTTCACCGAAACGCCGTCGCTGTGTTCCTCGAAGCCGGTCACCATCGCATCGGCAACAAGCTCGACTGTGCCGCTGCGACGGCAAGCGTCGAGCAGGACATTATGCACGTCGATGCGATGAACGACGATGTAGGGATGCTTGAAGCGCGCGCGGAATGACGCGCCGGTGGGAACGCGGATCAGCTCTTTGCCGGTGATTGCGTCCATCATCAACACGCCTGCCGGCAAATCAGCGATGGCCATAACCTGCTCGCTCAAGCCGAGGCGATCGAAGACGTGGAAGACGTTGGGGCCGAACTGGATGCCGTAGCCGATGGCGCCGAATTGCGGCGCACCTTCCAGCACCCGCGTCAGCCGTCCGCGACGCGCCAAGGCGAGCGCCGTGGTAAGCCCACCGAGCCCGCCACCGACGATGAGAATTGGGTTACTTCTTGACATGCCCCGAGACTAGCACTGTTACGCTATTTCGCCACGCCGATCCGCTTGATCTCCCACTCAAGCTCGACGCCCGAATTTTTTTCGACCCGCTCGCGCACAGTCTCGCCCAACGTCTCGATGTCGGAAGCCGTCGCGTTGCCGAGATTGATCAGAAAATTGGTATGCATCTCGGAAACCTGAGCACCGCCGAACCGCAAACCGCGGCAGCCGGCGGCGTCAACGAGTTCCCACGCCTTCTGCCCGGGTGGGTTCTTGAATGTTGAACCGCCGGTGCGGGTTTTGATCGGCTGCGTCGCCTCGCGGGATTCGGTGATCTTTTCCATTTCAGCAGCGATGACGGCAGGATCGCCGCGTTCGCCACGAAAGGCTGCCTGGGTAAAAATGTAATCGTCGGGCACGCCGCAATGGCGATAGGCGAAATTCATCTCGCTATTGCTCAGCGCGTGAATATGCCCGGCGCGATCGACGGCGTGGGCCTCGACGAGCGCGTCCTTGATTTCCCGGCCATAGGCGCCGCCGTTCATGCGCAGCGCGCCGCCGATGCTGCCGGGAATCCCGCGCAGGAACGATAATCCGGCGATGCCTGCCTCCTGCGCCGCGCGGGCGACCTTCACATCGGGCACCGCGGCACCGGCGCGCAGATCAGTGCCGTCGATCGCAATATCGCCGAAACCGCGGCCGAGCCTGACGACGATTCCGGGCACGCCGCCGTCACGCACAATCAAATTGGAGCCAAGGCCGACGACGGTGATGGGAATGTCGGCCGGCGCACGGCCGAGCAAATAAGCGAGGTCTTGCTCATCCTCCGGCATGAACAAAATTTGCGCCGGCCCGCCGACGCGAAACCAGGTCAGCTCGGCAAGCGATTGGTTTGGCAGCAGCCGGCCCCGAAGCGCCGGCATGTTCGACCGCAAGTCGGCGACAATGTCGGCAAAGCTCAAGCGGCCGCCTCCACCGCCTTGTCGAGCCATGCAGCCAACACTTTTTGCCCGAGTTCGCGCGTTGCCGGCCCGAGTGTGCGCGCCTGCTTGCGCAGTTCGCGCGGATCGAGGCCGGCTTTGCCAAGTTCCACGGTATGGCCCACCAGCCAGCTTTCGAAGCTTGCCGGTTCCGTCTCCAAATGAAATTGCAGCCCGAGCTGCCACGGCGTGCGCGCAAACGCTTGCACCGGGCAGTGCTGCGTTGAGGCAAGATGCGTGCATCCCGACGGCAGCTCGCAATTGTCGGCATGCCAGTGCAGCACGGGATTCGCATCCAGCGGCGCGAGCACCGAGTTCTCGCCGGCGGACGACAACCTTAGCGGCGCCCAGCCGATCTCCTTGACCGGCCCAGGCGCCACGCTCGCGCCAAGCGCCGCCGCCATCATCTGCGCACCGAGGCAAATGCCGAGCATCGGTTTGTCTGCCGCAAGACGCCCCGCAATCGCTGCGACCTCGTCGGCGATGAACGGATAGGCGTCGCGCTCGTAAACACCGATCGGGCCGCCGAGCACGATCAACAAATCCGGCGTGAGCAGCGTTTGCGCGTCGAACGGCTGGACCCCGGCGTCATGATAACGAACGCCATAGCCGCGCGAGGCGACCAGCGGACCGAGCAAGCCAAGATCCTCAAATGCAACGTGACGAATCGCCAGGCAGGTTTTGGTCATCGCGCGACTGCTTCGCGGAACGTGATCTTGTCGGAACGCAAGCTCGCCCTTTTCCGGATCATGCCCGTGCCGCTGCCAGTTCCCCCGGCAGCGCGTAGGCCCATTGCGTAATCGAACCGGCACCGAGACAAACGACATAATCACCGGCTGTTGCCATTCCGCCCACCAGCGCTGCAAGCTTCTCGGGGCCATCGAGCGCGATGACGCGTCGATGTCCGTGCGTGCGCAAGCCTTGCACCAGCGCGTCCCGATCGGCGCCTTTGATCGGCGCTTCGCCCGCCGGATAAACCTGCGCGACAATCACCGCATCAGCATCGTTGAAGCAGGTGCAGAACTGCTCGAACAAGGCGGCAAGGCGCGTGTAGCGATGCGGCTGCACCACGGCGATGACCTGCCCCTTGGTCGATTCACGCGCCGCTTTCAGCACGGCGGCGATCTCAACCGGATGATGCCCGTAATCGTCGATGACGGTGACACCGTTCCACATGCCGGTGCGGGTGAAGCGTCGCCGCACGCCGCCGAAATTCGCCAGTCCGTCTTTGATCACATTGTCGCCGACGCCAAGCTCATGGGCAACCGCGATCGCCGCCGTGGCGTTGAGCGCGTTGTGCCGTCCCGGCATCGGCAGCGCGACGTTCTTGATCTCGTGCACCGACTGTCCAGCCCGGCCGCGGAACAAAACTCTAAACAGCGAAGTCCCGCCGGCGTGCGAGACATCGACCAGCCGCACGTCGGCCTGCGGATTTTCGCCGTAGGTGATGACGCGCCGATCCTCGATGCGGCCGACCAGCGTTTGCACCACCGGATGGTCGGTACACATCACTGCGAACCCGTAAAACGGCACATTCTCGACAAACGCGCGGAACGCATCCTGCACCGCGTCGAAGGTCTTGAAATGATCGAGGTGCTCCGGGTCGACATTGGTAACGACGGCGATATCAGCCGGGAGCTTGAGAAAGGTGCCGTCGGATTCGTCGGCCTCGACCACCATCCAGTCACCCGCGCCCAGCCGTGCATTGGTGCCATACGCATTGATAATGCCGCCGTTGATAACGGTCGGATCGAAGCCGCCGGCATCGAGCAGCGCCGCCACCATCGACGTGGTCGTGGTCTTGCCGTGCGTGCCGGCGATGGCGACGCAGCTTTTCAGCCGCATCAGCTCGGCCAGCATTTCGGCGCGGCGGACCACCGGTAGCCGCTGCGCGCGCGCTGAAACGAGTTCCGGGTTGTCGGGCTTGATCGCCGAGGAGACGACCACGACTTCGGCGCCGTTTAAATTCTCGGCTGAATGTCCAATTGCAATCCGCACCCCCTTCTCGCGCAGCCGTCTGATGTTGGCGCTTTCGACCTGATCGGAACCCTGCACGGCATAGCCGAGGTTGACCATGACCTCGGCGATACCGCTCATGCCGATGCCGCCGATGCCGACAAAATGCACCGGGCCGATGTCGCGCGGCAATTTCATGAGTTCTCCGGATTCGTCCTGCCTGATCCCGCGCCGGGCATCCAAATTCGCTCTTCTAAATGCACGACGTGGATGGCTGGAACAAGTGCGGCCATGACCGGTGAATATTGCGGAAATTAGTTCTTAAAGGTGATCCCCGCCACCTTGAGAACCAATTCGGCGAGCCGATCGGCGGCGTCGAGCCTGCCCAAAGACTGCGCCGCCGCCGCCATGCCGGCGAGCCGCTGCGGCGCCGCGGCCAGCGCGGTGATCTCGTCGGCCAGCCGCCGCGGCGTAAATTGATCCTGCACCAGCCGTATGGCGCCGCCGGCTTTCTCCAGCACGCCGGCATTGGCGAATTGGTCCTGATCGAGCGCATGCGGCAGCGGCACGAGAATCGCCGGACGGCCGATGGCTGAAAGCTCGGCGACAGTTGAGGCGCCGGAACGGGCGATGATGAGATGGTTGGCGGCGATGCGCGCCGGCAGGTCGGAGAAGAAAGACGCGACTTCGAAGATGACCCTCACTCTGCCGTAGACGTCGCGCACTCGGCCCAGATCTTCCGCGCGCGCCTGCTGGACGACGGCGAGGCGGGCGCGCAAAGCCGGGTCCAGCAATTCGATCGCGGCGGGAACAACATCGGCCATTACCCGCGCGCCCTGGCTGCCGCCGAAAATGAGGAGCCGCAAAGGATCGGTCAAAGCCGGATAGGGCGTCCCCGCCGCGGTCACGACCATAGGCCGCACCGGGTTGCCGGTCAGCGTCGCCTTGGCCGCAAGCTTCGGATCGTTGCGGAATAAATCCGGGAACGATGTGGCGATAGCGGTGACGCGGGGCGCCAAAAGGCGATTAGCCCGGCCGATGACCGCGTTGGCGTCGTGTATCAGCGTCGGCACGCCGCGCCAGGCCGCCGCCAGCACCGGCGGAATGGTCGGGTAGCCGCCAAAGCCGACGACCACTGCGGGCTTGAGTCGGCCGATCAACGTCCAAGCTTGCACGAGTCCGAGGCCAAGCATGGCGCCAGTTCGCGCCATGGCGAGAGGGCCGCGTCCGCGAAGCGTAGCGCTGGCGACGACGTGAACGGCATCATCGGTGAATGCGTCGCCGCCAATGCCGGCCCCCCGCCGGTCGGTTGCAAGATGGACCGGGATGCCGCGCTTCGTCAGCG
>VFSW01008406.1_pt1 | contig 14832 bp, 7 predicted proteins | sample 5358111 | NCBI WGS metagenome assembly VFSW01 (sample SAMN11554181, study PRJNA540505) | mine drainage metagenome | isolation source: sediment from site ElyBrook_90M | place: USA: Ely Copper Mine, Vershire, VT | collected 2017 | reverse complement strand
CTCGGGCCATAAAGGTGTTCCCTGTCCCGCATTCGCCCACGATGTTGACTGCATCGTGATCTGCAAGGTACTTCACGCACGCCATGATGGCGAGCTCCTGGGCAGGGAGTGGCTTACGCATGAGACGCGAAAGCTCCGGAGCCGGAGGATCGTTGAGGCCATGCAGTGGGGGATAGGTCTCAACGATCCGGCGCCCGAGTTCGCGGGCGGCGTAGATCCTCAAGTAGTCGTAGAGTGTTTGCATTTCCATTGCAGGTCTCGCTCTGTAGTGAGAGTGGTGGGAGGGTACACGCTGCCCGACTGTCGCGCAGCTAAACATCGGTTTGTGGGGGTGAGTGCCTGAGTCACCGGCGTGAGCGATGGGCAGTGTTAATAGCGCCAGAAGACAGGATCATTGGAGCAGACCATCTGGTTGTATCGGCGAAGCCCCGTGGATCTGGGGCCTGACTTCTTAGATTCTCTGGGACACATGCTGGGCGACTTCATGACCCTACGACGTTTATCGTTCCCTATCCGCTATTTGGCATGTAAACCAAACCGGATGAACGCATTGGGCACCGGTTGAGGTTCTCGTGAGGACTAATCTGTGAACTCTGACTGGCTGCCGCTATCAACCTTCCCGTGTGATTTTTGCTAGAACTCGGCAGAGGGACAGCGTTAAACGCATGGAAAGACGGTTACGTCTGAAAGCTGCGAGAAGCGGCGGATTGTGTATCCCACCTTCATGTTGCTGTCGTCGAATCCAAAGATGCATCTACCACCAGGCTATGAATCAACACGCTTCCCGAAAGACCACCCGCCTGATTCGCGAGTTGCTGGAGTAAGGCGAAAATATCAATGGCATCGCTCTTTGCATGCCGCCCGTCGGGGACAATCCATCGAGCTGCCTTGAAGTGCGCTACGACACGCAATCCGGCCCGATACTCGTTGTTCTCCATATAGAGATTTCGTAGCTGGCCCTTCATACCCTGCATCAACCCATCATTTGAAGGTGTTGACTCGAATGCACCGATCACGCAGTACACTCGCGCAAGGTGCGCGCGAAGGATTGGACGGCCGCATTGACCGCGCTATATACTTGCATTCCAGCAAACTTCCATCATCGCGATAGACTTTCTGCCCAAGCCTATGCTTCCACAGCGTTTATGGCTATCACGGGATTGCAGTGCTCCAGCGGAGTTCATACACCTGTGCCAAGCGATCTGTTTTCGAAATGGTTGGAACCCGGTTCACCTTCAGGCACGGCGATCGAATACTTCGTCGAGAAGAAGGGTAGTCAGCAAGTCGGTCTCTGCCTGCTGAAGCCGCTTATGGCGGATCACTTCGTTGGTGAATTGAACGTCCTGAAACTGGGCGGCTATGAAAAGTCTGCAGAGACGCTCAGGAACAGCCTCCCCACCAACAAGCGGACACAGTCGGGCGACATGGGCGAGCTGTTGGCCACGGAGTACGTCAACTCCCAGACGGAGTTCACCGTGCCCATTAAGAAGCTTCAATGGAAAAGTGATCGGCAGATGCCGATGCACGGCAACGATGTTCTTGGGCTCAACTACAAGAGCAGTCCGCGCCAGATTCTGAAGTGTGAATGCAAAAGCCGGGGCCAGTTCGGGGACAGTGCGGTTACCGAAGCGAGCGATGGTTTGAACCAGTACGACGGGCGACCGAACCCTTCGACGGTGGCCTTCATCACCAAGCGCCTTTTCGAACAGAACAAGGACGACGAAGCCAAGATATGGAGTGAGCTTCAGACCAAGGACCCATTGCCAGCCAAAAATCTGACGCAGATGGTCTTTGCCCTCGGTGGCAACGACCCAACGCCTGCGCTCGCGAAGTGCCCCAAGGCCAAGGTCAAGGGAATTCAGCGGAAGCACGCGGCGATCCGGCTGTCGGCGTATCCCGACTTTATGAAGGCGGTCTACACAGTCGATGGCAAATAATGCCCAAGTGATCGTCGAACGCCTGAATGAGCTGATCGCCCCGGCGGCACGCGGGCGGCTACTGGCCCGCGGGTTGGCGCGCGGACTGCTGTGGCGCGACGGAGTCTTGCCGCTCGGCGCACCGGAGTTCACTCCCTCCCTCAGTCTCGATCTGCTGGACTTCGGCTATGGCGTGCTGGCGCTCGCCCTAGAGTTGCGCGACGCCAATCGAAGCCGGGAACCGGGTACGGCATTTCCGACGTCCGATGCTTTCCGCGTGGCCGCCGAGGCCATCGAATCGGCGGTGCGCCGAGACGAAAGCGCGGGTCGGGACAGGGGCCGTCATTTGGTCGTCAGTGCCACCGCATTCCATTTGGCCGGATACGCGGCCCGCTCTTTTTCCATGCTGCCGGTACCTGCGTTAGAAGCGAACCTGTCTACCCAGGAAAGATGTCTTGCCCTGATTCTGCGGAAGGATCTCGGCATCCTCCGGGAACAGGTGGTGGATTGGTTCTCCGCCACGGACCGGAGTGATGAACAAATCGCAGCGCGGCTGCGCAACGCCGAAGACTCTTTCAATGCCGATGACGCGGTGGTCCTCGCTGCCACCAACGCCTACATGCACGCGGTCGGACTGGCAGACTCGGGATTGCTCTACGGGAATCGCGACCTGTTCCAGCGTGCCGTCGATCTCCTGCGAAGGCTCGTCGCCGCTTCTGCCGAGAGTGGACTGCTTGCGACGTGGTGGGTCGCAACGCTGACGTTGCATCTACTGGAGGACCTTTGGGACTCCAGCCTGCACCAGCGTCTGCCCGTGCAAGGCCCTATCTCTGGGCAAGAAACTTGGCCAGGACTTCGCTCTAACTTCGTCGCGCAGATGGGGGTGCGACACCCGCCGCAACTTGAGCTGTGGCCATCCCAACTCGACGCAGCTAGGCGGGCGGTCGACCTAGGAGACGATCTAGTGATTGCGTTGCCGACGAGCGCAGGCAAGACCCGCATCGCGGAGCTCTGCATCTTGAGCACCCTGGCGGCCGGGAAGCGAGTTGTCTATGTCACGCCGTTGCGTGCTCTGTCGGCGCAGGTCGAACGGGTACTGGCCCGAACGTTCATTCCGCTTGGATTTAGCGTTACATCGTTATACGGTGCCGCGGGAGCCACCATCGCCGATACAGAGAGCCTCGCTGGAGCCAATATCGTTGTGGCGACGCCGGAGAAGCTCGACTTTGCGATGCGCCAAGACCCGGCTGTTCTCGACGATGTCGGCCTGATCGTTTTCGACGAGGGCCACATGATCGGGCTGGGTAGCCGCGAACTACGCTACGAAGCCCTGGTGCAAAAGCTGCTTCGCCGCAGTGACGCACACCAACGACGAATCGTGTGCCTGTCTGCCATGTTCAACGCGCAGGACCCCTATTTCGAAGATTTCACCAAATGGTTGCGTAGCGATGAACCCGGAATCCCTGTGCAGGTCTCCTGGCGTCCAACGCGCCAGCGTCTCGCGACGCTCGACTGGTATAGCTCCTCCGAGTCTGCCCGATTGACATTTCGCGAAGAAGAGGCCTTCGTGCCCAACTTCGTGAAGGTTCGTGATGCCAAGGGGCAGCGTACGAATGATTTTCCCCAGGACGAAAATGAGTTCCATGTCGCGTCGGTCGACGCCTTTGCTGGCGATGGCCATTCCGTTCTGGTGTATTGTCCGGTGCGCAAGCAGACGGAGAGTTTAGCGAAGGCGTTCTTGAAGGCATCGAAGCAGAAGTATTTGGAGCACGTTTATCCTCTCGCGTCATCGGATTTCACGTTTGCGGCGGCGATCGGGCGGGAGTGGCTTGGCGAGTCGCATTGTGCCTACAAGGCACTGAAGGCCGGGGTAGGTATCCATCACGGCGCGCTTCCCAGGCCATTCCTGAGCGCCATCGAGCAACTGCTACATCAACGCAAGCTGAGGGTTGTGATCGCTTCTCCCACGCTTGCGCAAGGCCTCGACCTCTCCTGTAGCGTGCTGGTATTTCGTTCGCTGCAGCGATACGAGCAGGATGGCTGGAAGTGCATTAGCGCGGCAGAGTTCTCGAATGTCGTTGGGCGTGTCGGACGAGCGTTCGTAGATCTCGACGGGATTGCCGTGCTTCCGACCTTCAACGGAGCCAAACGCGAGCAGCACAAGCATTTTGCAGACTTGATTGAGGCATCGACAGGGCAACAACTCGTCAGCGGGCTGGCACGTCTCGTGGCAAATTTGGCTATGCGCATGTCTGCCTTGCTGGGAGTTCCAACCCAGCAATTCTCGGAGTATGTGTTGAACCATCCTGCGCTGTGGGATGATCCTCACCTCGCGGATTCGAAGGACGACGAAGAGGACGAAGAAGCTGAAGCGACGACGCAACGCCTGTCGGCTGATCTCGCGGACCTAGATGTCGCGATCTTATCTACCGTGGATCAGCTTGGCGCAGATGTTTCGCAGATTGCAACGTTGCTCGACCAAACGCTACAGGGGTCTCTGTGGCGGAGAACCCTCAACCGTTCGAACGAACTCACACAAACGGTGGAGCGCAATGTTCTGATCTCGCGGGCTACGTGGCTCTGGAACCGGACATCCACCCAGCAGCGCGCTGCGCTCTACTCATCGGGACTTGGGTCTGAACCCGGATTGTTTCTCGATACGAATCGCGAGGAATTAATCGACAGCCTTGCGAAATTGCACGCTGCCTTTCTGATCGCGGATGCACAGGTCGCGGGCCAGGAAGCAGTTCGCTTTGCCAAGATCGTGCTTGACCATCCGTTCTTTGGCGTGAGGACGTTGCCGGATGCCTGGGAGACCGCACTCGCGCAGTGGATTGCTGGAGTCTCCGCAGCGGACATTCTGGAGGGCCGGAAGGGGCACGACTTCAATCGGATGCAGATCTTTCTTCAAGACGCCATCGCCTTCAAACTAGTTTGGGCCGCCGAGGCGGTGCGAGTCCAAGCTGTCGCACTGGCTCATGCACGATCCCCGGAGTTGGGAGAGGGGCCTGCGCTCGCATTCACCTATGGCGTAAGCAATCAACCCGCAGCCTTGCTCTGCCAGATGGGTTTGGCGTCACGGACAGCCGCCTTGTGGGCCGTCGAAAATGCCAACGGGAAGTTCAAAAACACCTTCGGAGCCAAGCTGTGGTTGTCGAACCACGAGCAACTACTCGCTCAGCGAGACTTCTGGCAAACCGATGACCAGCATCTCCTCTGGAACCGTTTTGTGACACGAGAGGAGATCGACTCGCCACAAGAGTGGAAGCGTTTGCAATTTGCTCTCGATGTCCAGTGGAGCGGCGTACCGCTTCCGCCGCAAGCTACGGTCCGAGTCATCTCCAAGGCAGACCGCACAGGGCTGGTTTGCACCGGTGAACTACGGCCGATGGGCCGAATAGTGATGCCGTTTGACAGTACTGCGTCGCATACCGAAGCCGTGATGAGAGACGATGGCAAGTTGTTACTCACCCTCTATGGACCGGCGAATTACACGGTGAATTGACTATCTGAGGGTGATGGAACGCGAGTTCGACTTGCCAGAAATGTACCCCCAATATCTTGAGGATACCGCGAGAAGATCCGCGAACTGATGTCCGATACGACGCATCCTGGTGCCCACTCCAAACTGGAAAGGATGAAGCGTTACCACCGGCGGGTACTTGGGCTGCTCAACGCATGTAGCGGGGTTAAACGGTGTAAGCAGCTAAAGGCAAAAGTTTGCAGGAAGGGGTACGTGTTATGCGTATCCAAGGTCTCTACTCCGGCCAGAAGGTCACTTGACCTTCCGCCTCTCGCGACTGATTGCCTCATTAATCCTGATAAGTCTTAGGGCAAGTCGGCATTCCGCCAGAAATCAGGCAAGCGACTGCCGTCCCGGCCTAGCCTGAGGCTTAGGCGTTTCAGGACAGATCCACTTGGCGTATCGCGGCAGACGGTCCGGAATTGGCAGATGGCTAGGGTCGGCCAACTGCCCTCTCATGCTGATGGGCTTTTTCAAAGTGCTAAAATCGCATCCGAATCCGGAATGATGACCGCCATGCCCAAGAATAGCCTCGCAAATCGCCGCGACGACTTCCCCGAAAGAGTGAAGCTGCTTCTGGCGAGACGTGTGAATCACCGCTGTTCGAATCCAAATTGTCGGCGCGGAACCTCTGGGCCTCATCAGAGTGCGGAAAAATCCATCAACGTCGGCTTTGCGGCTCACATTACGGCTGCGGCACCTGGCGGCCCTCGCTATGATGAGGCCCTTTCAAATCGCGACAGGTGCTCCGCTAAGAATGGCATCTGGCTCTGCGGGCTATGCGCGAAGTTGATAGACAGCGACGCGCTTCGGTTCACTGTCCCGTTTCTGCATGCGTGGAAGCATGACGCGGAAGCCGTTGCACGATGGGAGATCGAAGGAGGGGACAAATCCCATGAAGCGCAACGGGAACACTTACCGATTCCACCTATTTACGGCATTTCCTACCATGATGCCAGGAAGCTGCTGATAGAGGCGGGCTGGCAGCCGCTGGCAACTTGGTGGCCCCACCATCTTCCAGATTTGAATATTCAAGTCGGCAACGGGCGAGAGTTCTGGGGATATGGGTATAACGAAATCAAATCAACATGTCCGACAGGATTTGCATTTTGTCGATTCGAGTTCAGGGACGCACACAGGAGCAGGCTGGCCGTTGTCACGGCGGGGGAGGAACGGGCTGAGACGAAATGCCAAGCGTGCGTCGTTAGCTGGTTTTTGGATCCCGCTGGCTCCGACCTAGGGGCCTATCTCTTCGCTCATTGATACAGAAGCGGGTTGCCACGTCGCTTGTGGCCGAGTCGGGAACGGAAAATCGGACCTTGGCGCGTTTACTGGTACGAATCCCGAAAAAACGCGGCGAACACGCGTACCGTTTTCGACGCTCCCAGCTTTCGTGTCTGCCTGGATTGCTCCCTCGCCGGGGTCTCCGACGGTGCCGCGCCTATAAAGTAGTAGCAGACAATCCCGTCCGTAGCTCGTCGATCTTAGCCGCACACGGCCAGTCGAACGCCCATTCCCCTGTGTATTCATGCTGTGATAGGTCTTTAAAGTAACCCAGGATGCCGCGTTTGAACCATTGGCTTCACTCAGAGAGGTATCGTGTAGACTTTGGTGTGGATTCGGGCCGAAGATTTGATGTGGCCAGGCACGATACGTTGTTCAGAAGTTCGGATATAAGTTAGAGGCGGATGTTTGCGATTACGTTTGCGCGCAGCCTGGGTTGAACAACGCGGAGTGGGAGTGACGGTGGTGAATGATCCGCAGGTTCTGAGGATTGAGATCGAATGAGCATACACGTTTCCGAACAAGCGATTTCGGTAACATTGCCTTCAACGTCCGTGAAGATGCTAATGGTTCAGCCGTATCTGGAATTCGAGACGCCTCTTCAGGAGCCATTCCCTCCTCTTGCCGAATGCAGTACCAGACTTGCTGAGGCAATAGACACGGTTTTCGAAATCGCCCGTACCTTCGATTCGCATATTATGCTTTTCCCCGAGTTCGGACTTCCGGGTGTTGGGGCCGTGGCGAAAGTTGCGGCTCATATGGCTACCGCAGCTGTCCCATCCTCAAGGATTCTCATCGCCGGCGTTCGGGGTTTATCCAAAACAGAATATGCCGCGCTTTGCGCGCTGCCGTATTCCGTGAACGTCGAGGCTGAGAATGCGCCCGACGAAGTGACCGATGCTCAATGGGTCAATACCTCGGTGACTTTTGTGAAGGATGACGCCGGAGCCCTGTCGCTTTGGATACAGCCGAAGATTTCTCCGTCTTGGCCGGAGGAAAACGTATGTCATCAACGAATGTTCGCGGGACGGGCCGTGAGAGTTTTCAACGCGCGGTTCGACAACGGATTGCCCTGCCGCTTCTTCTCCCTCCTTTGTTATGACTGGGTTGGGCGAGAGGCTGGAGCTGCGGTGCTACATACAATCCTCGAAAAGTTCGATCAGCTTTGCCGAAATTCGACCAACCCCCGCAATCTTCAATGGGTATTCGTGCTTCAGCACAATCCGGCGCCCAATCATGTGACGTTCCTGACGGCCGCGCACGACTTTCTGTCTCTCCCTGATCCAGCGTTCGTCCAGCGGCACGACGCTGCCGTTGTCATGGTTTGCACCGCGAACGCAAAGGCACCGGCCCGGAGTTATCCCTATGGATATTCCAGCTTCATTTTTGGTCCTCGCGCCCCGTTCGATAGTAACGGGTGCGCACCAACCTTTGCCACGCAGAGCAGCCGCTTGAGGGAATCCGCCGCCCTTCAAACGTGCAAGGACGCCGTGTTTCGCGAAATGGGAGAGTGCATCCATACGGTGGAAGTGCGTGTTCCTGGGTCGGTCGTTCCGAATGCGACCGACCGGACGGCGGCCTTGGTGGACGCCGGGACATTCCCGCTCTGCGGTAACGCGAGCGTTGATCCAAGAATTCCTGGCGGTCCCGTTCCCGCCGTCGTGAAGTGGGTGAATGATGAACTCGATATGGTTACAGATGGGGTTTTTACCGGAACTGCGATAGAACCTGATCTCAAAACCGCGCATGGTCGAACCGTCAAGGCCTATCGCAATCTGAAATCACAGGTTCTTGCCGTACGCGTGGATGGAGCTTGCGCGAAGCGCGCCTCCACGGTCCCAAAGAGAGGAACTCCCGCTCCTGATCCCGCAGCCGACATCGACACGGCTTGGGATGCGGACGAACGGAACAGTCTGCAGCATGTGATTCAGACGCTGGCATTGATCGGCGGCGTTACAGAGATTGACGCTCTTCGTTCCCAGTTGCACGGACGTTACGACACTGCCGGTGTCGAGGTCGCCGCTATTCGCGGATCGAAGCATTCCGAATGCGTGCCGGCGTTCAGGCGGATGGCTGAAAAAACGCACTCCTCAATACTCTTTGTAAGCCGGGATGATAATAACCTGCCAATTCTGCCGCGCGAATTCGCAGCATTTACTGATCCCGGCGGAGGAAGAGGCATCAGGCATACCGACGCTCAAACGCTGCTGGCGAATGCCAGAGATGCCACAGCTGCCGAATATCGTGCCTTCATTATGGAGCTCTTGAATGTCCCAGACCGAAGCATCATTTAGCGCTCTTCGAAAGGCGATCAACTCTCTCTGGCCCGCGAGCGAGTTCGGCAAGGTCTCGATCACGGAAGGTCCCGACCTGCTGCTGCTGACCTTGCCTAATGACGTTGCGGCATTTTCTGTCTTTAATTCGCACCCGGCCGAGACGTTTAGAAGGACGTATGACGGCTTCAGACAGCTCTATCGGAAAAACAATCTCGAATGGGATGCGAGAACCCTATCGTTCGTTCTGTGCCGAACTTCGGAACAGGAAGAGGACGACCGCTTCTATGCTTCCCTGGAACTTGACCCTCTGTTTTGCCGGAAATACGTTATCCGCGCACTCGCCGACGCTGAAAATCAACGCGAAGAATTGTTGCGGCTGCCGTTTCTACCCTTGAGTGGCGCGAACGGCGCCGATCTTCAGCGGCCGCAATCAGCCCAGGACCTTCTTCAGGCGGCTGGCCTTTCGGCTTCCCTGGCAAGACACCTGGTCGAAGCTGGCGTACGGTCCGCTGAGAGAATCGCGGTTGACATTCGTGAGGGCAAGGAATCGCTGCCCTCGGCAATTGTCTCGCCGCGGGCTGACCGTAAGTCGCTATTGCCACCACGCGCGCATTCTCGTCTGGTCTCAATGACTGTGGAGGGCTTCAGGGTCTACAGGGATAAGCAGACTTTTTCACTCGACGCGCCTGTGGTGGTTTTGTACGGCCCGAACGGACTCGGCAAAACCTCCCTTTTTGATGCAATAGATTACGCTTCAACAGGCCGAATTGGCAGGCTGTGCACAAACCAGAAGCGCAGCCCGACGGAATTCGCGCGCCTTGCGACCCACCTGGATAAAACGCCCGGCACCGGGAGCGTCAGGCTTGACGTTCGCGGAGAAGAGGCGAATCCCACTGCGGTATGGAAACTTGAGCGCAGCACGGGCGACTGGTCCAATGCTTGGATAAACGGCAATAAGGCGGATCGCAAAACGGTGATTGGCAGGCTCACTCAGGCGAACTGGCTGGACAATGCGCCACGGCAGCAAGCTTATGAAAACCTCTTCCGCGCGACGCACCTCTTTGGGCAGGACGAACAAGAGTTGCTGGAGGCGTTTAAAAAGGGATCGGTCATCCCTGAAGCGTTCATCAGCGAGATGCTCGCGTTGCAAGACTATTCTCAGGGAATCTCGAAGGTTGCGGATGTACTGTCCCAGTTGACCGGCCGTCGCGCCGAGAGTGAACGCGAGCTAGAGAAGCTCCGCTTCGATGCAAAAGGTCTTGAGGAAGCGATTGCCGAACTCGGCACTCATGTTCAGACCGAACCCATGCCGATTGAAAGCGCGCTCGATGAATTGCGGAAAGAATTAGTCATACTCGGGTTTACACGAGGTCTTCCGCCTGATTCCCCAACCGTACCTGCGTTCAGCGAGTGGCAAGAAATTCTGTCCGGCGAAGGAGATGCAGCGAAAGGCCTCATCCAGGAAGTTCAAAAGCTCGAAGCTGAGTTGCCGACGTATCTGCGGCTTCAGGAGGACGCCGGACGCATTCAGGTTGGGTTGAAGACCGTCGAAAGCGAATCCGAATCCGTCACCATGAAGGAGAAGGACAATGCGGCGCGGCTGGAGAAGAACGCCAAGGCGATGAGCGAAGCCGAAGGCCGGCAGAAGCAGAGGGAGCAACGGCGCCAGGCACTCCGCATTGGTTCCGAAGCCCTTGCGGAACGCGAGGAGCTGTCGAAACAAATGACCGCGCTCACGGCAGAGCGTGATCGACAAACGCTTAACAGGTCGGAGGCCGACGCAAAGCTCGCTTCCATCGAAGCCGATCTGTCGAAGGCACTTGGCAGCGTGTCCGAAATTGCGCATTCAGGAACAGCGCTCAATGCCGAAGTTACGAAGATGCAAGGCCTGTTGCGCGAATTCCCTCGGTTTGAATCGGATGCGGCGACACTCGCAGACGTTCATTCCCGTCGGGAGGAAGCGGGACTTCGGCTTCGAAATGCGGAGGAGCGGCAAAAGCTCGCTTCAGAAAAACTTCGGTCTGCGACCGCCTTGCGCGAAGCTGCGGTCCCGGAATACGAGAGAGCCGTTGCCCAGCAGGCGGAACTGGAGACGCTTCTGGACAGTATTCAGGTCCACGTCCATGATTCTTCTTGCCCCTTATGCGGATCCCAGTTCGATTCTGCGGAAGCACTGCTTGCTGAAATCCGCCGCAAACGAGCCGCCACGCGAACAGCTACCGATGTAACCGTAAAATACAAAATGCTGGAGGCCGCTGCCGCGACATCGACCATTCAGGAGCTGATGACGCTTCAGGTCTCTGCTGAGCAGCGCCTGAAGGATTTCCGCCAACGTCTTTCTGTCGCCATTCCCGGCACTCAGGAATCTGGTGCAAGGCAAGAGCTGACGGTGGTCCTTCAAAGGCTGGAGAAACAACTGCCAGACACTCAGGCAAGCTTGGGCGCGGCGAACGCACACCTAAAATCTATCCAAGAATCCAAGGCGGAGGAATCCGCAAAACGTAATTCCATCAATGAGCGGATCATCTCGTTGGATCGGAACCTCCAAGAGATCAAGGACCGCATCAGCAATCTTGACGCGAGGGTCTCCCAGACGCATTCGGAGGAGCTGAAGTCCAAGGCCGATTTTGACAGCGCGATAGCCCACGAGGATAGGGCGGTTCAGGAGGAACTCCTCGCCATCGAACAACTGCGCGCTGCTCGACGTGACGAATTGAGCAAGCGCGAAACCATAACCGGACAAAAACTCGTAATTGATGAAAGGCGCCGCCAGTTCATGGCGGAACTTTCCGGCATTCAGCGCTCCATGACGGAATTTGAATTAGGGTTACGAAAACTCGACCCGTCAGGCACTGTCAGCTTGGCGAACCTACTCAAGCTACGCGCGCAGTTGGATGGGCGGGTGAAAGGGATACGCGCCGCGATCGACAGAAGTGCTGTCATTCTCGGCGCATTGAAAGCGCGCGAAGCGAGACTGCAACTCGCGGAGAAGCGAGCACATATCGAAAAGGTGAAGTCCGAAATCGCAACCCACGAGGCGACATTGGCTCACATTCAAAACGGAACCTCAATCATGACTTCCTCGGAACGGCTCCTTAAGAGAGAACGTCAGGAATCAATCGAAAAACATATTGCGGCATACGGGCCGATGATTACAAGGATTCAGCAGCGGCTTCGCTCCGTATATGGCTTCGGCGGCATCAAACTGGAGGCTCAAAATGGAGAAGCCAAGGTTCAAGTCGAATGGAGAAAGAAGAAGGACATTCACGTCCCGCCCACGGATTTCTTTAGTGATTCACAGAAGCAAATCCTGATGCTGAGCATTTTCTTGGCGGGCGGGTTGCGGCAGACTTGGTCCGGATTCGCACCCATGCTCCTCGATGATCCGGTCACCCATTTTGATGACCTTAATGCTTATGGGTTCATCGAGATGATACGAGGGATCGTTTCCACTTCGCCAAACGACTGGCAGTTCATCATTTCGACGTGTGAAGAGAGGTTGTTCGATCTTTTCCGGAAGAAGTTTTCCTCCCCCAATGCCATATTCTATGAGTTCAAGGGCATGAGCGATAGTGGCCCTATCGTGGAACGCGGATAAATGGAGAATCGTTTTGCCGACTGACAGCCGTACCGATCTACGCCCCCCGCCTGAGCGGGAGAGGACGGCTCGCAGGGACCGCGACAGAATTCAAGCCGGTGGTGAAGACGCTTCGGGATGGTGGTTGGAAAGACTGGCGCTTGCTCCAGGGTGTGGCATCAATTCGAATGAACTCTTTGGCGAACAGTTCCTTGGATCCGGATTGAACCGGGATGTTCCTCTTTCATCACGGCGAAAGTGAACAGATATTCTGACGCCAGAGCATCTAGTTGATGAACGTTCGCTGCGACGTTCACTACAGATTAGCCAATTGAGCGCTCTGGGGAACTCAGCTTCAAAGTGCAGCACATGACACCTAATCTGTCTGGGTGGACAAACTGCTCCGCAGATTTAGATATTGGAATCTTGATGTGCTGCATCAAGATCCGGTTCTAGGGCAAGACAAACATTAGTACCCTGAAGTCGGCATGTGGCAAGGTTTCCCCGCGGCCCTGTACATCCTCGACAAATGCCGTGCCGCCCATCAACCGCCCTGTAGTAATCGATCAAACATCTTCCTACGGCGCTATTTTCAGGCCGCTGAGATAACCGCCTGAAAATAGCCCGCAACAGTGAAGTCTGGCCATTGCACTGGGCCATTGGCATCCGGGAAACGAAGGTTCATGCTCCGGACGCCTTGGCTGAGAATGTTGAGCAGCTCGTCGCGTGTTGCCCGGATACTGTATGGATTGCAACCGAAGCCGGTCAGCGGCGAGATCCGGTGCTGCAGGTCCAGCTGGTCGATGACCCAGGAACCCCATTCCGGTCGCGCCGGCAATCCCATCACCGAGGCCATCAAGGCCCACGCCACGTCTGGGGAGTAGTTCAGGAGATACGTACTCCCATCGATTCCATTCTGGCGAAGGGCCTGGGAAACAACGACTAGGTGCCGGACGGGATGACTCATCCCCGGAATCAGTATCGTGCCGCGCATGTTCGCTGCGTTCTCCCCCATGCGCACGCATAGGTTGGTCTCGCCATCCTCGCTGGGGAACTTCAGCGAGAATGCCGAATTGGCCGCGACCGCTGCGGAGATTGCCGCGATCTCAGTGTCCCCGCCGAAGATGGAAAGGAGAAGGCCTTGCTCCTCCTCTCCCATGTAGCAGTCGCAGTGTACGCGGAGCGTGGTGCTGATCTTGTCGGTGGACTGGCGAAACTCAAGCTGCCCGAGACGAAGGTGTGCGTTTTCCAAGGGATGTCTCCTGAGTGGTGCCGTACCGGACGATGCTATGCAGCTCGCCCGTCCGGGGCGCCGGCGTCGGTTAGGGGTGGTTTTTCTCCGAGAACCAAGGTGCGGCCGTCCTCGAACAGGAGGGTCACATCATTGCTGAACCGTTCCGTGTGCCGCTTTACGAAGACGTTTTCGCCAGTCTCCTCGTTCGTCTCGATCTCCTCGGTAGTGGTGACGCTCTTAGCGGAGCGCCAACGCGCCAGATGGCGATCGGAGCCCTCTCCGAAGACGCCGTTTAGGAGCCCGGCAGTACACAGAAGGCCCACATGTCCAGCGTGAAGAGGTGTCAAGGGTCGTCCCTTGCTCACGGTTGGAGCCGGGAGGAAGAACTGCTGGACGGCCTGTTGATAGGCATAGGAGCGCGGCAGCATATCTTCGATTGCGTCCAGCGGCAGTCCGGTATAGGTCAGAGTCGTGCCCGGCGAAGGCGGCACTGCATACGGGCTCTCATCTCCTGCCAATGTGGGCATATCAATGTAGCCCTTGCAGTAGTTGATAAGCGCCTGCTTGGAGCTGCGGACGGTCGAGCCGGTCACGCGTTTCCGGGTGGCAAAGACCACGATCTGCCCAAAGTGCTGCGATTCAGGATCGGCGAGCAGATACGGTCTGACGTCTGTGAAGTGCGCCGACAACACGTCGACACAAGTACTGAAACGTTCAAATGGAATGACGAACACGAGCACGCCGCCAATGCGCAGCCAGCGGAAGGTGTGATCGAGGAAGAGCTCCTCCATGCGGCGGTTCGAGAGAGTGCCAATTTCTGAGTCGTACGGCGGGTTGAGATAGAGAAGGGAGAAACGCTCGACCTTGCTGTGAGTATCGAACGTGCTGCCCTGAATGGTGGTGATGCCCACAGCTGCGGCAGTCGCGGCGCGCGCGGCATCAAGCTCAATGCCGTACAGACGGCAGTTGCCGCCCTTGGTGATCTGCTGCAATGCGGCGCCGGTGCCCACGCAAGGATCGAT
>VFSW01008405.1_pt1 | contig 14832 bp, 15 predicted proteins | sample 5358111 | NCBI WGS metagenome assembly VFSW01 (sample SAMN11554181, study PRJNA540505) | mine drainage metagenome | isolation source: sediment from site ElyBrook_90M | place: USA: Ely Copper Mine, Vershire, VT | collected 2017 | reverse complement strand
CCTTCGCAATTCGCTGGCTGCCGAGAATACCGCGGCGTCGTCGCCGAGTGGGCGACCCAGAAGTTCTTGCGCTTCCTCGACGTCGGGCTTCACGAGCCACGGGCGGCTAGAAAGCGCGTTACCAAGCGCGGCGCCGGAGGTGTCGAGGATCACGCGAAGCCCGCGCCCGGCCAACCACGCCGCGAGCTCGCGATACGTGTCGGCCGGCAGCCCCCGCGGCAGGCTTCCGCCGAGCACGACGACCGCGCCCGTTTCCAGCTCCGCCAGGATCGTGCGCAAAAGCGCGAGATGTGAAGCGCCGACCTCGGGGCCGGGGAGATAGAGCCGCGTTCGCCGGCCGGAGCTTCTTTCGTCGAGCATCAGATTGACGCGCGTGAACCCCGGGACGTCGAGCATGGCATGGGGCACGCCTTCTTCATCGAGGCGAGCGCGAAGCAGCGCTCCGGTAACCCCGGCGACGAAACCGAGCGCCAGCGGCGCGCGCCCGAGGCGCCGAACGACCCGGCGCGCGTTGATCCCTTTGCCGCCGGGGTCCAAGGCGTCGAGCTCGCAACGGTTGGTTTCCCCGAGCGCGATCTGTTCGATCGAGAGCGCCTCGTCGATGGCCGGATTCAGCGTGATCGTGGTGATGGCGCGCGCGTTCTTCTCCACTGACGCCAGCGTAGGCGCGCGAGGCGAAGCATGCGTGAAGATTTCGAGCAGGGTCCTTCACGCCCGATTCTCCGGCCGGGACTACGCTGCAGGCATGAAGATCGACGACGCGACGGTGACGCAGAACGTCATCGACGAACTAGTGGCCGAGGACAACCTCGACGAATCGACGATAGCCGTAGCCGCGCGACTCGGCGTCGTGCACCTCATGGGAAGCGTCCCGACCGACGCGGATCGGCGCGACGCATGTAAAGCCGCGGCTCGCGCGAACGGCGTCGTGCGAGTCATCGACGACCTCAAGGTGCAAACGCTCGCGCTCTAGTGGTTAGGCCTTGACGGTCTCCACCGATTCGAGTGCGGCGGTTTCTTCGGGAGCCTGCAAATCGAAAGCGGCGCGTTTGCTCTTGGCGGCGGCGTCGGCGAGTTGTTGCGCGGCAGGCATCGCAGCCGGCTTTGGTGCGTTCGCGAGCGCCGCGCGCCCCTTTTGCACCGAACCGAGCGCCGCGGCGAGGCGCGATTCCATCTCTACGAGCACCGAGGCCGCATAGTTGTCGGCGCCTTCGCGAATCTTACGAGCGCGTTCTTCGGCTTCGCGAAGGACCACCTCGGCGGTCGTCCGAGCGCGCGCCATAATCTCGCTCTGATCCACGAGTTCTTCGTGCGTCGTCGAGGCCTGCTCGACGATGGCCGCGGCCTTCTCTTGCGCCGCGCGTATCACGCGATCCTGATCTTTGGCGATGATCTTCGCGCGGCCGACTTCCTCGGGAAGCGTGGCGCGAATCTTCTCGACAAACTCGATCAGCCGCTCTTCGGAAACCACGCGATGTCCGGCGGGCAACCAGGTGCTTTCGTGCACGTACGCTTCGAGTTTATCCAACACGCGATAGACCGACATAAGTACCTCCGTTACAAACGCTTGAGAGCCGTGCGCTTTGTCGTCATCACGTCGAGCACCGGATGGGGCACGAACATGGAGACGTCGCCGCCGAGAAAAAAGACTTCTTTGACGAGGCTCGAGCTGACGAACGAATATTTAGCATCCGACATCAGAAAGAGCGTATCGACGTTCGAGAGCGACCGGTTCATCAGTGCGGTAGACATCTCGATTTCGAAGTCGGAAACGACGCGAAGGCCTTTGACGATCACGTCGGCATCCTGCGCCTTCACATAATCCGCAAGCAACCCGCGGAAGTGTTCGACGCGCACGTTGGGTAGGTGCGCGATGCACTCCTTGAGCATCTTTTCCCGTTCTCGCAGGGTGAACATCGGATCGCGCTTTTGCGGGTTGACGACGATCGCGACGATCAATTCGCCAAGAGCGCCCGCGGCGCGTTCGATGACGTCGAGGTGACCGTTCGTTGGGGGATCGAACGATCCGGGATAGATAGCCCGCGTAACGCGCGACCGGGATTCGCTACTCAACCCCTAAACTCGCGCGAAGAATGCCAAGGCGACATCGCCGTACACTTCTTCGCGGGTCGAGCGATACCCCGGTATGTCGGGGAGAATTCGCTTTGCCGCATGCTCGTAAATCACCACGGCGTCGGGGGCCAGCAACTCGCGCTCGAGGAGCAAACGAAAGAGCTGGAGCGGCACGTCGTTCGCATACGGTGGGTCCATATAGACGATGTCGAAGGGACCTTCGATCCGATAGAGCGCACGCTCGGCCGGCGCGCCGACCACGGTAACGCGGTCGTCGATCTCGAGCTCGCGCACCGATTCTTCGATCGCTTGCGCCGGCTCGCGATGCGCCGCCACGGCAACCACGCGCGACGCGCCGCGCGACGCCGCTTCGAATCCGATCGCGCCCGTACCGGCGAAGAGATCGAGTACGCGAGCGCCTTCGATCCTGTGCATAAGTATCGAGAAGAGCGACTCTTTCACGCGCCCCGGCGTCGGGCGCACGTTCATGCCCTTGGGGGATTTGAGTTTGCGGCTGCCGAGCGACCCGCCGCTGATTTTGGGACTCACGACGCCACCGCCGCCGAGACGAGCGCGAGCACGCCGCGCAACGAATGCACGACGTGCGTCGGCGGGGGCAGATCCGGTGGATAGGTTTTGCCCTCGTTATCCAGCCACACCGCGCGAAATCCGGCGCTCATCGCTCCCATGATATCGCCTTTGGGGTCGTCTCCGACATAGAAGCACCGCTCCGGTTCCAGGCCTAACTCGCGGGCAAGCGAGACAAACGCCGCGGGTTGGGGTTTTTGCACCCCGAGATCCGCACTTGCAAGCACCGTGCCGGTGAAACCGGCGCGCCGCGCCTTCGCGACCTGCAACGGATTCCATCCGTTGCTCAGCACGCCGATCGGGACGCCACGAGCCGCGAGCGTGTCGATCGTCCACTTCGCATCGGGGTCGGCAATAATAAACGTCTCCGCCATACTCAGCGCCATCCGCTTGAACCCTTCCACGTAGTGGTTATCCGGCGAGCCGCCGTGGTCGGCGACGAAACGCCGAACCGCATCGTCGATCCCACAACCTCCGGCACGTTGGAAGGCCAGCAGTTCGTCAATGCGTTCGGTCTCCTGCGCGAGCGTCCCCAGCGTGTGGCCGCCCTCGGCAACGATACGATCGAGCAGGTGGAGCAATGCCACCCGCTCGAGTTTATTATCGATGCAGAGGGTGTGATCGATATCGAACCCCACGCCGACGGCGCTCATACCGCGCGCTCCTACTTCGGACCCGGACCCGTCACGACGCGTACGAAGTCTTGCGGGCGAACCCACTTAGCGAACGCGGCGCGAACCTCGGCCGCAGTCGCACTCAGGTAGTGCTGCGCGTCGATCTGGTATTGATCGAGCGGCAGATCGGCACTCGCGTATCGTAGGAACATCCCGGTAACGCCGCTGTAGCTGCTTTGCTGAATCGGGACTTCGCCTAACATCAGCGCCTTGGAACGTTGCAGGTCACTTTGTTTGAGGGGAGTCGCCGCCAAGCGCTCGAGGTCGCCGATGACGGCATCTTGCGCCGGGATGATGTTCTGCGGATCGCACGCGTAGCGTACCGAGAAGAACGAGCGCACCTTCCCGGCCGTGAGCGAACTGCCGACCGAATAGGCGTAGCCGTGGACCTCGCGTAGATCGTGATAGAGAATCGACGAGTAGAAGCCACCCGTAAGCGCCGTGTTGGCAAGCTGCAACGGCGCCCAGTCCGCATCGGTGCGACGCACGTCGTTCAACTCCACGAGTTGTACCGACGATTGCACGCGTCCCTGGGCCGGAACGACGACGCTCGAGGGTTTGTTTAGCGGCACGGCCGGCGGATATACGTTGGGTTTCGGTCCGCTCGCGTCCCACGCCCCGAAATATTTTTCGACGATCGTTTTTGCGGCTGCGGGTGTAACGTCGCCAATGACGACGATCGTGGTGAGATCCGGCCGATACGCCGATTGGTACCACGATTTCACGTCGTCGAGCGTGATCGAAGCGGCGCTCTTGGGGCTCGCCCACGTACGCATCGGATCGCCCGGCGGGTATAATGCGTCGTTGAGCGCGACTTCGGTGAGATGATCGGGTGAGGTTTCCACGCCGGCAAGCGTGCCGAGCTCTTGTTGTTTGACGACCGCAAACGCCTTGGCGTCGAAGGCGGGGTGAAGCTCGTCGTCGGCGAGGAGTTGCATGCCGCGGTCGAAGTTCTTCGAGAGCACTTGCAAACCGAAACTGGTTCCGGCGTTCACCGTGGCAGAGATTTTATCGAGTTGGGCTTGATAGGCGAGACGATCGTAGGTGGTCGTTCCGAACGGGAAGAGCCCCTCCGCGATGTCGTTGACGCCGCGCTGCGCGAGCGGTTCTTGCACGGCAGGGTTGTTTTCGATTTGACCGGTGACGACCACGGTTTTAGTGATCGATTCGGGTTGAACGATCAAGCGAATCCCGTTTGCGAGCGTCGTCGACGTTGGATCGAGCGTCTTGTTGGGGACTTTGAGGTTCTTGAGGACAGCCTGGGCCCACGGCGGAAGCGGCTCGTGCGTCTTGGGCGGGATCATGTTATTTTCTTTGCCGGGCCCGCCGCCGCCGCTACTCATCTTGCCCGAATTTTTCGGCACCGCGTACGCGGTGATCATGTGGTCGCTATCGAGATACGTCCGCAACACGCGATCGACGTCGGCCGTCGTGACTTTTGCGAATGCGCTCTTCATGTCGTCGGGCGAGTTGAGCCCCTGAACGCTCACCGCCTGGCTCCACTGGAACGCCAAATCTTGAATCGAATTCGCGTTGAACTCCAACTGCGAAATTTCGCGCGCTTTCGCGGCTTCCACGAGATCGTCGGGAACGCCGCTCTTGCGATAGGCATCGATAACCGCGCGTATCTGCGCGTCGATCGTCTCCGGTTTCACGGATACGGGCACGACGCCGTAGGCAAAGCCCATGCCGCTCTTACGGAACGTTTGCCCTTGGAAGCCCGTCTGCAGCGCTTTGCCGGATGCGACCAGACCGAACAGGTCGCTGCGTTGGCTGCTGAGCACGTCGCCGAGAATCTGCGATGCCGCGTAGTCGGGGCTGTCGTACCCGGGAAGTCGATAGCCGAGCAAAACGACCGTCACCGGAAGATCGGACGAGTCGCGAAACGTTTTGGGTTTGATCGGCTGGAGCTTGAAGGGTTGCGCGGCGGGCAGTTTGCCCGCGGGAATCGAGCCGAAAAGCGCTTTCACCTTGGCCACCGTCGAGGGACCGTCGACGTCCCCGACGATCACGTACACCGCGTTATTGGGGCGATACCACGTATCGTAGTACCTCTTCAGGAGCGGCGCGTTCACCTGGTGGGCAAATCCATACACCGTTCCAAGCCCGTTCTTTGCGTACGGCGTCCCTTGGAGCACGCGGGTCTGCATTTTTGTAAACAAGCGGTAGATGGCGTTGCTGTTGTCCTGCGTCACCTCTTGGGTGATCGCGCCGCGCTCTTGCTTCCATTGATCGGCGGCAACCGTAAGGCCGGTCGCGCGCGAACGCTCCATGTGCAATGCAATATCCAGATACTGCGAGGGGACGGTGAAGTAGTATTGCGTCACGGCGTCTTGCGTGTCCGCATCGAAATCGCCGCCCGTCACGCTGACCGTATCCATCAACTGGGACGACGAAAGCGACGAACTGCCGCGGAACATCATGTGTTCGAGCGCGTGCGCCTCACCGTCGACCGACTCTTGATCGGAACCGACTTCGTAATTAAGGATCGTAGAGACGACCGGCGCGAGCGGGTCGCGCACGACGATGACGCGCATGCCGTTAGGCAGCGTTGCGCGCGTGACCGCGACCGACGCATACGCCGGATGCGCGAACGCAAAGGCGGCAATCAGCGCCAGCGCGCCGGCAAAATGGAAACGGAATGGGCGCACGTATCTACTCCTTAGTATGGAAGCGCGGCTCGACCGATGGAATCTCGGGGCCATTAGGGCCCGCGGGTTCCCCACCCTTCAGGACGAAAGGACCAGCGCCATCGTCGAGCGGCCGCTCGCGAGCTGCGCGCGCAGGCCTGCGTGCTCGGGCCGCTCGAGCCGGGGATCGCGTGCCAAAATCTGCTCGGCCGCCGCTTTGGCCTGCGCGTACACGTCGATATCGCGCACCAGGTCGGCTATCCACAGGTCCGCAGCCCCCGACTGCTGCGTACCGGCGAACTCCCCGGCGCCGCGAAGGTGCAGGTCCTCCTCGGCAATCCGGAAGCCGTCGTTCGACTCGGTCAAGATGCCCAGCCGCTGGGTTTCGCCCGTGTCGTCGGGGTAGACCAACACGCAGAACGACTTGGCGGCGCCGCGACCGACGCGGCCGCGCAACTGATGGAGCTGCGCGAGGCCGTAGCGATGCGCGTCGAGGACCACCATGACGCTTGCGTTGGGAACGTCGACGCCGACCTCGATGACGGTGGTGGCCACCAGCACGTCGAGTTCGCCGCGCGCGAAGCGCCCCATCACCTCGTCCTTTTCGCGGCCCGAGAGACGGCCGTGCAAGAGCCCCACGCGCCGATCCGCAAAGATCTCCGCCTTGAGGCGCTCCGCTTCGGCGACGACGCTCGTGAGTTCGCTTTCTTCGTCGATAGCGGGAGCCACGATGTACGCCTGATATCCGCGCGCGAGATTGGCCTCAACGAACGCGTACACCTCATCGAGACGGCTGGTTCGAACCGCGAAGGTTTCGATCGGCGTGCGTCCCGGCGGCAACTCGTCGATGATCGAAAGATCGAGATCGGCGTAGACCGATTGCGCGAGCGTGCGCGGAATCGGCGTTGCCGTCATATGTAACGTGTGCGGCGAGCCGCCCTTCGCGCGCAAACGCGCGCGCTGCTCGACGCCGAAGCGATGTTGCTCGTCGATGATCGCAAGCCCGAGGCGCGCGAAATCGACGCCTTCGGTCAGCAACGCATGCGTGCCGACGGCAACCGCCGCTTCGCCGCTCGCCAGGCGGTCGAGCGCCCCCGCGCGCGAGCGCGCACTCTGACTGCCGAACACCGCTTCGAGCGTGATGCCGAACGGCACGAGCAACGGTGCCAGCTTCTGTGCGTGTTGCGTGGCCAGAATTTCGGTCGGGGCCATGAGCGCCGACTGCACGCCGTTGCGCGCGGCCAGCACAATCGCCGCCGCCGCAACCAGGGTCTTGCCGCTCCCGACGTCGCCTTGCAACAGGCGATTCATCGGAATATCTCGGCTCATATCGCGCCAAATTTCCTCGATGACGCGACGCTGGGCTCCCGTCGGCGGGAAGGGGAGCGCGCCTTCAAACTCAGCCAATAACGCGGGCGGAATCTGCAGCGCGCTCGCGTCGTGCTCTCCCTCGCGTTGCATGCGCCGGAGTGCCGCGGCACTCGCGAGCACGAGAAACTCGCCGAAGATAAACCGCTCCCGCGCGGCTTGGGCCTGCTCCGGGTCGCGCGGCAGGTGAACGTGCGCGTACGCCTCGCGTAACGGTGCGAAGCCGCGCGCTTTTGCGATTGCGGGCGGCACCGGATCGTCCCCGGCGAGCTCGAGCAAAGCAGGCAGATTTTTCTCGACGACGCTTGCGATCTTGCGCGTGGTGAGATCCTTGCTCGCGCGATAGATCGGCACCATCTCGCCGCGATACGATTCGTCGGGGCCGAGTTGCGCGTAATGCGAAACGTTGATCGCGGGGCCGGCGAGCGTTCGCTCCACGCGCCCGCGCACGAAAAGTCGCATGCCTTCCTTAAAACGCCCGACGACGTAGCGATTGCGCCCGATCCATTTTGCGATGAATTCTCCCGCTTCATCGCGCAAGCGCACTTCGACGATCTCCAAACCACGCACGCGCCGTTCTTTGACGTGCGTGACGCGCCCAACCGCGTTTTCCTCACCGGGATACGTTCCGAGCGCACTGCTTTTGGTCGGAAAACGCAGATCGTCGTAACGGAACGGAAGGTACTCGAGCAAGTCGGAAGCGGTCGCGATCCCGAGCGCGGCGAACAGCGGCGCCGACTTCGGGCCGACGCCCGCGAGCTCACCGATGCGCGGCGAGTTTTTCATACGCTTCACGCACGTGCGGTACGCGCACGCCGAGACGTTCGGCGAGTTCGACGACCGCACCGAGGATCGGGTCGAGTTCGAGCGGCCGGCCGGCTTCGAAATCTTGCAGCATCGACGTCTTAACGTCCGCCAAGCGTTCCGCATACGCAAGCCGCGCTTCGATGTCGACCTCCTCGACGACGCCGAGCGCTTGCCCGACGTGCAACGTCTCCTCCATCAACGTCCTCGCCTCGTCGCGAGTGGAGGCGCGGCCGAGCAGTTGGCGCATCGTCAGGCGATGCAGCGTGCTCGTGCTATTGAGCCCGACGTTATTAACGAGCTTCAGCCATACGGTCGAGCGAATGTTTTCATCGACCTCCGGATGCAATTCCGCCCACGATAGCGCCGACACCAGCGTCTCGATGCGATCGGTCGTACCGCCCCCCGGCGCTCCGAAAAGATACCGCGTTCCGCCACTTTGGTGGATGCGCCCGGGTTCGACCATGTGACCCGAAACGTGAACGACGGCTCCAATGATCTGCTCGTCGCCGAACATCGCACCGAGGCGCCCATCGGGATCGACCGAGCGCAGAGGCGGCTCGCGCACGTACCAAAACGGCACGCCGTTTTGCAGCGTCACGATCTGCGTCGCGGTTTGCGACAGATGCTCGAATTGCGCCGCAAGTCCGGGCCATTGGTGCGCCTTGAACGCCGCAAAGACGACATCGAAATCGCCGAGCGACCGGAGATCGCTCGAGGCTTCGACTTTTGCCGTGAAGGGGCCGAGATCGCTCGACACGAGCGTGATGCCGCGCCGCTGGATCGCATCGAGGTGCGCTCCGCGCGCCACGACCGCCACGTCCGTACCGGATCGCGCAAGCGCCGCGGCGATGAAACCGCCGATCGCACCCGCACCGACTACCGCGATTCTCATCGATGAGGAGCCTGCTCCGAGAAAACTTTGGAGGCGACGGGCAGATTTGAACTGCCGAATGGGGCTTTTGCAGAGCCCTGCCTTACCACTTGGCTACGTCGCCGCGTTTGATTCGTTTGCCTCCGGCCTCCCGAACGCGTCCTGGCTGCAATTTGGTTGCAGTCGGCCGCCGCGACCCACCGAATTGGGCCCCACGGGCCTACGCTCCTCTGACGGGGCGGACCAGCGAGTCGAGACGCATTCGAACGGAACGAATGCGGCGCGCCGCTTCAGCCACGAGTTGGATACCGAGAAACGTCGGTACGCGCGCCGTGCATGAGGTCCGACGCGAGTTGCGTCACGACACGACAATACCGGTTACGACATGCTGATGGAGCGGGTAGTGGGAATCGAACCCACGCATCAACCTTGGGAAGGTCGCAGGCTACCATTACATCATACCCGCGATTCCATAGCAGGCCGCCCGATTCGTTGCAGGCTAGAAGCCGTCCTTTGGGGGAACCGTTGCGGAATGACTTGGGTCTATAGCCTCCCGGCATGGCTCGTGGGCGTACTCTTCATCGGAGGATGGGGCGCTCTTTCCGCTGGCGGCCTGCTGGTCGTGCGCCGCTTCATCGCGACCTCCGATCTGGATCATAACGACGTTGCGGGACCCATTATTTCAACGATCGGCGTCGTTTTGGCGGTTATGCTTTCGTTCATGGTCGTAACCGTCTGGCAAGAATACGACCAGGCTGCAGCCGTGGTAAGCACCGAGGCGAGCGAAATCGCCGACCTCTACCACGAAGCGGCCGCGCTGCCGCCGGCAACGCGCCACGCAATCCGCAGCGGCTTGAAAGCCTACGTCGCCCTCGTCTTGCGCGACGAATGGCCGCTGATGCGCGCGGGTACCACGAGCGAGGCGGCGCGCCTGACGATCACGCGGGTCGTCGACGTGGTCCAACTCTTTGCACCGCAAACGATGGCGCAACAAAACGCGCAAGCGGACGCGCTCGTGCATGGTCATTACATCCTCGATGCGCGTCGCAATCGCATCTTCGCGAACTCGCAGGCCGTGCCGCCATTGCTGTGGGCAATGATGGTCTTCATCGCGCTCGTGACGATTGGGGCGTCGTATCTCTTTCGCGTTCAAAGTTTTTTAGCGCACGTACTGATGACCGTGGCGCTCGCGGCCGTCATCGGGGCCATATTCGTCATGATTGCAGAACTCGATCTGCCGTTTCGCGGGGATTTGCAAATTCCGCCAAGCGCGTACGCGCAAGATACCGTCGTCTTTCGGACCGGCGAATAGCAACGATGCCGTGCGTTCTCTGCGTCGGCGGCGCATTCGTCGATCGAAAGTATCGGACGTTCGAGCGGGCGTTGTTCGATTCGTCGAACCCCGCTCGCATGACGACCCATTTCGGCGGCGTGGCGCGGAACGTTGCGGAAAACCTCGCCCGCTTGGGCGTGCGGGTCGACTTGCTCGCATGCGTCGGAACCGACCCGAGCGGTGAGGCGCTCGTCGCGCACCTCGAGCATGCCGGCGTCGGGACCGATGCAATCGAGTCCGTGCCCGGCGTTGCGACCGGCGAGTACGCCGCGATCGTCGATCCCGACGGCGAGCTCTTACTCGGCCTCGTCGACTCCGGCGCAATGGATACGCTCGACGTCGGCTATCTCGAACGTCACGCCGAAGGATTCGTCCACGCGGACTGGGTCTTCGTGGATACCAATCTTTCCGCCGAATGCATCGACTGGATTTATGCGCGCAAACGGAGCGCCGGATACGCGCTCACGGCGGACGGCGTGAGCGAAGCAAAAGTCCCGCGTCTCGGCCGACGGCTCGATGCGATCGACGTACTCTTCCTCAAAGAAGCGCAGGCGCAAACGTATCTCGGAACGGACGATGCGCTGCCCGAGGACGTCGCTCGCAGTTTGCGCGCGCGCGGCGCGCGCTGCGCCATCGTCACCCTCGGTCGGAACTGCTGCATCGTCGCCTCGGATGACGGCCTCACGCATCTGCCGGCCGTCGAAGCTTCACCGATCGACGCGACCGGCGCGGGAGACGCATTAATCGCCGCGACGCTCTACCGTCTCCTCGCCGGCGACGCGCCCGAAGCCGCCGCCGCGATCGGCACGCTGCTTGCCGCCATGACCGTCGAATCGGGCTCGAGCGTCGTGCAGAACCTTTCGGCCGAATCGCTCTAACGCCAAGGACACCGCATAACGCGATGATATCGCTTCAATTCGGCGACGAAGTCCGCGACGCGAAAACGCGCAACCTGCCCCTCGTTGCATTGGAAACGACGATTCTCTCGCACGGCATGCCGTATCCGCACAACCTCGAGACCGCACGCGCGTTGGAAGCGATCGTACGCGAAGGTGGAGCGGTGCCGGCGACCATCGCGATTATCGGCGGAACGATATACGTCGGACTCTCGAGCGCGCAGCTCGAACGGCTCGCAACCGCCAAAGACGTGCTGAAGTTGAGCCGCGCCGACCTTGCCTACGCGATTTCGACCGGGCGCGACGGGGCGACGACCGTTGCCGCAACGATGCTCTGCGCGCATCTCGCCGGCATCGACGTGTTTGCAACCGGCGGGATCGGCGGCGTTCATCGCGGTGCCGAAACGAGCATGGACGTCTCCGCCGATCTCGAGGAACTGGCGCGTACGCCGGTCGCCGTCGTGTGTGCGGGCGCAAAGGCCCTGCTCGACATTCCCAAAACGCTCGAAGTGCTCGAAACGCGCGGCGTGGCCGCCATCGGTTACCGCACCGATGAATTTCCGGCGTTCTGGAGCCGCGGCAGCGGGTTGCCCGCACCCATGCGTTTGGATTCGCCGCAGGAGCTCGCACGTTTCATCGGCACGCAGCGCGCGCTCGGAATCACGAGTGGAACGCTCGTTGCGAACCCCGTTCCCGAGGCCGATGAAATTCCAGCGGCGGAGATGACGCATTACATCGAGACCGCCATCCACGAATGCAACGCCGCAGGAATCGCGGGAAAAGCCGTGACGCCATGGTTGCTGGATCGCATCCTCCACCTCACGGGCGGCCGCAGCCTTACGACCAATATCGCGTTGGTCAAGAACAACGCGCGCCTGGGCGCGGCGCTCGCAACGGCGTTGAGGGACGCCCTTCGCTAGGTGAGTATGTTGACCGAACGCGCGAGAATGAGCGCCACGGTGACGAATGAAATCAGCGACTCGATCAACATCAGCATCTTCGCCCAGCGCGAAAGCGGCATCGTGTCGGTCGGACTCACCGCGAGCGCATTGGTAAACGATACGTAGAGATAATCGACGAAATCGGGTTTCCAATTGGGATCCAGATGGATGCGAGACGGATCGATTTGCATTTGCGGAAACAGGAAATCGGGAATGTGAAAGTCTCGCGCGTGCCGGCACTTCTCGCGGGCAAACGGCCCGTTCGAATCGAGTTACCAGAACCACAACGCGAAGACGATAACGTTGGTCGCCCAAATGAGCCCACCGTAGCGCAATAATTCCGGTGCGGTAATTCCGTGGTTTTTGGCGTGCGTATCCAGCAGGGCGACGACGAGCAACACCGCCGACGTAACGTTTAATGCATTGAGGATTGCAATCAGCGCGACCGAGAACGCTCGCATCAACTTTCCGCCGGCAAAGCGCGCGGAAGGCGCCATCGCGATGACGGGAATCAGCAAGATACCCACGAGCAATGGCGCGATCCACCACGGTCCAAACGTGAGCTTTGGAGGGAGAAGCATGTAGAGGGCAACCGCAACAATGATCGCGGCCCGCGCCTTCCAACGGTCGTGAAGCTTCACGCGCGACCGATTTCGCCCGCGAAGGGCAACCGCCTTTTACCGCCAAGCGTTGTAGCTCGTATGGCAACGGACTTTCGAGACGGCAAAACGTACCCGCGCGCCGGACGCGAGGCCATCGGCGATGCGCTCTGGCTCGCGCGCATCATCGACAAAGCCCGCGCGTCGAAGGCGGGGACGATTCACGACTACATCTACCCCTGCCCCATGGACAAAGGCGTCCTCGACCGCTGGGGCGTCGGCGTCGAGGAGTTCGAAGCTGCAATCCACAAGGACCCGAGCGACGGCGCGATGTTTCGCTGGCTTTTAGAGCGCACGACGCCGGATCGCATTCTCGCGGCCAACGCTTGGCTGCTCGAAGAAAAGATCGAAAACCTCAATCGACAAGATGCAGAGGAGCTTGGTACGTGAACGGAACGATGATCGAATTCGAACGCCCCGATGGCCAGAAGGCACCCGGGTACTACAGCGCGCCTGCGGGCGGCGAGCGCCTGCCGGGCATCGTGATGATCGAAGAATGGTGGGGCGTTACCGATTGGATTAAGGAAACGGCAGACCAACTCGCGGCGGTCGGTTTTCGCGTGCTGATTCCCGATTTATTTCGCGGGCGCACCGCGGCCGTCGGCGATGAAGCCAACCATTTGGTCGAAGGCTTGAACTTCGGCGATGCGACCAGCCAAGACGCGACGGGCGCCGCTCGGTACCTCGCATCGACGGGCAGCGCGAAGGTGGGTGTGGTCGGGTACTGCATCGGCGGCGCGCTCTCGATGCTTTGTGCGATGGACGTTCCTGCGTTTGCCTCTGCGGTGACGTTCTACGGCTTGCCACCCGCGGAAGCCGGAGATCCCGGGATGATCACCATACCGATCCAGGGACATTGGGCGACGAAAGACGCGTTCTTCACGCTCGCGAGCGTCGATGCGTTCGAGGCGCGTTTAAAGGCAGGCGGCGTTCGTTACGAGTTCTATAAGTACGAAGCCGATCACGGCTTCTGCAATACCGGCGAAGTCGGCAACGCGGGCTTAGGTCACTACGACGCCGTGTCCGCGCAACTCGCGTGGGCCCGGATGACGACCTTCTTCAAGCAAACGCTTGCCTGAGATCGTTATTTGGAGTTGAACAACGTGCCGGCGTTGAGCGGCGCGCTGCGTAGGGCACCCTGTTCGAGTCCCCACTTCTTCAGCAAGCGATCGTAGGTCCCATCGGCGATCACGCCTTGCAGCGCCTGGATCAAACGCGCACGGAGCGCGGGGTCGTTCTTCGAGACCGCGATGCCGTAAGGCACGAGCGAAAACTGACGCCCCGCGACAACATACTTGTGGTCGTTCGTTTTTGCCAGATACGCAACGACCGGATAGTCGGTTACGTGGACGTCGGCATTTCCCGCCGCAAATTGTTTAAACGCGCCCTCGTCGGTCGAATGCTCCAGCAATTTGATGGGAGCGAGGTTCAGTTGCACGCAGCGCTTTGACTGCTCTTGCAGAGCGCCTTCTTGCGAAGTTCCGCGTTGCACGGTCACGCGCAAGCCGCAGAGCCCGGCGATGTCGAAGATCGAATGAGGATTCCCGCTCGGAACGAGCATGCCGCTACCCGCGAGCAAGTAATCGATAAAATCGACCTTCGCTTCGCGCCCGCGCGTGTCGGAGAGCGCCGAGATCGCGAAATCGAACGTCCCTTTGCGCACCGCGGGAATCAAATCGTCGAACGTATGGTTCGCAATAGAAACCTGCTCGCCCATCTTCTGCCCGAGCGCCAGAGCGAGATCGATATCGAACCCGACCATCGCGTGCGTCCCCGGAGCGTAGAACTCGAGCGGGGCATAGGACACGTCTGACCCGACGCGCAGCGTTTGAGCCCCCGCGAGGGAGGTGCAAGCTGCAAAAAGCCCGGCGAGTGCAAACGCACGAGCCCGGCGCAACGATCTGCTCATGGAACCGGGTATTGGCCAGCCATCGGCGCCCGCCTCTCCTCAACGAAGCGGCCCACCAGTCGAACCGACGGGGGGCCGTAAAT
>VFSW01008404.1_pt1 | contig 14833 bp, 11 predicted proteins | sample 5358111 | NCBI WGS metagenome assembly VFSW01 (sample SAMN11554181, study PRJNA540505) | mine drainage metagenome | isolation source: sediment from site ElyBrook_90M | place: USA: Ely Copper Mine, Vershire, VT | collected 2017 | reverse complement strand
ACTTTGTCTGGCGTCACGGCGGCAGCCCTCCCCCGACCCTCGTACCTGCTGCTCTGTAAATTCTTGGCGTCATCCCGAGCGAAGCCGCTTCTCAAGCGAAGTGAGCAGTTCCCTCAGTTCGAACTTCTTCGCGCGAAGAATTCAACAAGCCACCAGGCGTCGGCAAACTCTGACAGCCCCGAAGCGCAGTTGCTATAATCACTGAGGCGGTGGGAATAGCTCAACTGGCAGAGCACCGGACTGTGGCTCCGACGGTTGCGGGTTCGATTCCCGTTTCCCACCCCAGAAATTACCCCCGTACCTCTCCACATGTTCTGTCATCCTGAGGGCCGCGTTCTCTGCGGACCGAAGAGCCCGCCCTGAGCCTGTCGAAGGGACCTGTGCAACTTGCCAACAGCATCGGCGCTGCCAGCGATTACATAGGTCCTTCGCATCGCTCAGGATGACAAGCTGAATCTGATGACAAGCTGTACCCAGGCGAACGGCGCCGTTACCCGGAAACCTTTCAGCTGGCGCTGCCCGCGGCCGCAAGCTAGAATGCCGTCTGCGTTCCGCAGAAGCATGAACCGAATCCTCCATTTTAGTAGTGCTTCTTCGCAACTGGGGCCGCTGGAGCAGCGCTTGCTCGAGACTCTCTGGACGAGAGGAACCGCCACCGTCCGGGAGTTGGTCGAGGACAGCCGCGAGTACCGCAACGGAATGGCTCGTAAGCTAGAGGGACTGCTCTATCCCCCTTGTACTTCCCCTTGTAGAACTCCAGTTAAACCTAAGCGGCCCACTGTGACCCCTGTGTCCTCTGTGGTTTAGGCTCTGTCGTCGGCGAGCTATCGACCCTCTATAAGAGTTATCTCGTAGTTAAGCCTATGGGTAGTCATATCCTGAGTGCTGGTGGGCACGGAGCCGCCTCGATTTCGGCGTCTCGGACCCTTCCTGGAATGCCATTTCCTGAGCCGGAAACAGCCCTAATTTCGACGATCGGCTGCGGGGACGGAGAAAAAGCTCATCCGCGAGTTTGCCGCTCGTCCTGGGGCATCCTGAGAGGCCCCTACGACTTTTCAATCACTTACACCAAGACTCAATAACTTACGGATATTTTCAACGACTTAGCGGCATCGACCCTGGAGCCGTAGGCTCGTGGTCAGAAAAACCTGGCCGCCTGTCTTGACTTCCCAGCTCGCCACATCTCCTTTGCCGACTTTTCAACACTTACCCGCTCGCGGTCCTGCTCCGGGAGAGGCTGGCTCAGCAAGCAAATAATCCTGGCTTATGCCTGCGATAAATATTTCTTCTTACGATTCACGACATTTGAATGGCGGCGAGAAGAATTATCTGTTGGACTCAGCAGGTCACAGCGTTTACTGTGTGCCTTCCCTTTTTGAAGAAACCTTTCGGGAGAGGATGTATAGCGGGACGCGTCTTAGCTGAGATGGTCGATGCCATGCGGTGGCGCCGGTTGAAGGACAGCCGCTATGGGGTTGGTGTGTCCGCTTCGTCGCAAAGTTGTTGCTGCATCCTGCCGCACGTTCCTCTCCGCAAATTTTCCATTCCCCCGGTACAGGAGCTATCAAACTATGACTCATCGAACTGAAAGACGGTCCGCTTCCCTGCCATGGTTCATGCGCTGGACGCTACCGCGGACATTGTCGCGGAGCGGAGCCGTAATCCTGCTGGCCGCCGGGATGATGGCTGGTCTTTCGACCCGTTGGTTTGCCGACGAACCCAAGCCAGACCCCTCCGGAACCGCCACTGGAGACAAAACTACCGCGGTGGACGCTGCCGGCAATCCGTTTGTGGTTGCCGAGCCCACGGACAAGACGGCTCCGGACTATGCCGCCAACAAAAAGGCATTCGACGACTATCAGGCGCAGGTGGCGAAAGAGCCGCTGGCGGTAAAGCTGGCCGATAGCGTGGGGCACGTGCGCGTGGCGACGAATTTTGCCTGGACCCTGAACACCGGCTACCTGGTTCTCTTCATGCAGGCGGGGTTCGCCCTGCTTACCTGCGGCCTGGTGCGAAAGAAAAATGCCGGCCACCTGATGATGCTGAACTTCGCGGCCTACGTGTTCGCCTTCCTGGCCTACTACGCCGTGGGATACGCTTTCCAGTTTGGCGCGGTCGCCATCAATGCCGCGCCCAGCAACCTGGGCGGAGTACCCACGCTCAACCACTTTCTGATCGGAAGCGGGCAATGGGGATTCGTCGGAGGCAAAGGATTTTTTCTCACCGGTCCGGCTTATGACAGCGGCAGCAACTGCCTGACCCTATTCGAAGTCGTATTCATGGAGACTGCCGGGTACATCATTGTCGGCGCCATCTGCGAGCGCATCACCTTCTGGGCTTTTCTGCTGTGCGAACTTTTCATCGGAGCGATCCTTTACCCCATCTCCGGTTGCTGGGCCTGGGGCGGCGGCTGGATGTCCCAACTTGGGTCCACGATGAACCTGGGCCACGGGTATGTCGACTTTGCCGGCTCTAGTGTGGTGCATGCCGTTGGCGGCTTCTGCGCCATGGCTCTCGCGATTATCCTGGGCCCGCGTTTGGGGAAGTATGGCCCTGGGGGGAAAATACGCGTCTTTCCGGCGCACAACATCGTGTATGTAGTGACGGGCACATTCATCCTGCTATTCGGATGGATGGGATTTAATCCCGGCTCCACGCTGGGGGCAACGGACCTGCGCATTTCCGTGGTGGCCGTGAACACCAATCTGGCGGCGGTTGCGGGCTCTGCAGCCGCGATGCTGGTGTGGTATTTCATGTTCGGCAAACCGGATGTGACCATGGCCTGCAACGGAATGCTGGCGGGACTGGTCGCGATCACTGCTCCGTGCGCGTTCGTGTCTCCGACTTCGGCGACCGTGATCGGGGTGCTGGCGGGTCTGCTGGTTTGTTTTGGCGTTCTGTTCAACGATCGCGTGCTCAAGATCGACGACCCCTGTGGCGCGATTTCAGTGCACGGTTATTGCGGATGGCTGGGCGCGGTCAGCGTCGGTATCTTTGCCGACGGCGCCTACGGCGCGGGATGGAACGGAGTGGGCGCGGCGTCTTACCTGGGACGAGCCGGCCTGGGAGTAACGGGCTTGATCCACGGCGATACGAAGCAGTTCCTCGTGCAGCTGGTCGGCGCGACCTTGTATGCGGCCTGGGCATTCGGCGCGACCTTCGTTGTGTTCTGGTGCGTGAACAAAGTGAAAAGCATGCGAGTGTCGCCCGAGGTGGAAGAAGAAGGCTTGGACGTGCCTGAGTTTGGGGTGCCGGGGTATCCGGAGGATGCTGTGGTGCCGGCGGGATACTGAGGTCGGGTTCGGGCTTCCGGCTTCGGGCCTCTGACCTCTAACTCTTGGACTTTCGCCCCGGGCGGCGCCCAGGCTAGGACAGCCGAGGCGGCTGTCCCTACGTCGATGTGGCAGGTGTCGGCAGGGGGCTTGAGTTTCAGAAGGTCACTCGGACGCCCAACTGTGCGGCGAACGGGATGCCTACCGTTGTGCCGGGGCCGAAGAAGTCTCACAGGCCGCCGCCGGGCTGGCGCAGCTGGTTAATGCTGGTGATGGGTTTTGTTGTGGTGCACGTTGCATTCGTGCAGAGGTCGGTGATATTGCCAGCTGCGGCTTCGGCGGCCGGAACGATGTGGAGCGAGGCAAACTCGCCGATGGCGGTGACGTAGTTTGCGCCGGGATTATTGCGGTTGAAGAGATTGAAGAACTCGGCGAAAGGCAAAACTTGCCAGCGTTTGCCGATTTTGAAAGGGCGGCTGACCCGCACGTCCGCCTGGATGTAGGGCGTCCCGCGAACCTGGTCGAGGCCTTCGGGCACTCCGTTGACCGAGATTCTGCCGTCGTTCGTCTCGTTGGTGATGGTAAAGGGCCGCGCGCTTTCCGCTTGGGTGATGGTGGTCAGTTCGAATCCGCCGGGAATGTTGAGAGTTCCGGCGAGAACGAAGCGATGGGTCACGTCCTCGCCGGAAGGCCCGTAATCCCCGGAGCCAAAAGGATTCAGCGGGTCGCACACGCCGTTGACGTAATCAAAGAGTTCGCCGAGCAGGCATCCCCATGTCTTCGCTTTCGAGAGTGTGTAGTTTGCCGTCAGGTTGAAACGGTGGGAGACGTTGCCCTGCAAATGCAGCATCAGCGCGTTGTAGGAGGAACGGTTGTCAGACTTGAACAGATTCAGGTCGGGAACCACGCCCGCCTGATCGCTGGCATAGTTAGGGTCTGATGCGGGGACGAGCGGCGTGAACAGATTCGTGCCGCCCGTATAGCCGTAGGCGCGATAGCCGTGATTGCCCTCTTCGTGAGTGTAGTCAGCGCTGAACGTCCAGTGCTGGTTGAAGGCGTGCTGCAGACCGCCGCTGACGTGGATTGCGTAGGGAGTCCGGTAATGGCCGTCGATCAGATTTCCGGCTCCCCCTGAAGCGTGGCCGGGAATGCAGCCGTGGCCTACGGTTGTCGGCGGATTGCTGGCCACGAAGCTGCACGAACCGGCGGCGGCGTTGGTCGAGTTGACTCCCTGAAAAGCGGTGGCCCATCCGTTCTGTGCGAGATCGTTGTAGAACATGCCAAAGCCGGCGCGGATCACGGTCCTGCCGCTGCCGCCGGGCGAATATGCAATGCCCAGGCGAGGGCCGAATTGCGCGCGATCGTCGTGCGGCACGCTCACCGGGATCTGAAGCGCCTGTAGCGTGACGTATGCGGAATTCTCCGCCTGGCTGCGGCCCGACGCCACGAACAGGCCTAAGGTCGTCTGGTAGCGCAGCCCGTAATTCACGGTGAGATGCCGGGCCACGCGCCAGGAATCTTCCGCGTAGAGTGCGAGCCGCTGCACGCTTTGCGAGAAACTGCCGTCGCTGGCGGGCGTGACTGCAGCGCCCGCGGCTAGATCGTTGAGAAATACCGAAGTTGGGTGAGTGACGTAATACGTGGGGTCCTGCGGGAACAAATAAAGCGTTTCCTGGTTTCCTGGAAATGCGCCGCCGAGCACCGGCTCATGAATGAAGTTGATGCCGAACTTGAACGAGTTGTCGCCGGCCGCGTGGCTGACGTCGTAACGGAGCTGATACTTCTACTGATTGCGCAGGTCGGGAAACAGAGTGATGGGCGTGGCGAACTGGTTGTCGCCGAAAGTTTCGAAGCCGGAGATTGTCTGCGACGTCGAACTGAAGGGGAACGCCAGGGCAAAACCCAGGGTCGAATTGCGTGCCTGGGTAAGGTGCAACTCGCTGGCGTCGAACACGAATGCGCCGAGCCAGGTGGGACTAAAGGAATAAGTATTGCTGATCACCGTGTTCCAGTAATTGTTGTGCGTGGTCAGCCCGGTCGAAGGCAGCGTGGCCTGCTGGACCAGGGCGTTGTGCGTGAGGTAGTTGTCTTCCGATGTGCGAAGAAACCAGAGTGACTTCGGAGATTGCGCCCAGTCGAATCGCTGCGACCCGATGTAATCGCGGAACGGAACAGGAACGTTTGGCGGCACGGCGATGGAACTGACGCCGGGGATCAGGCCATTTGACGCCAGTTGCGCGAGGGCATCGAGCTGCGTCGTGGTGTTGGGACTGTAGGCGATGCTGGCGTTTTCGTGAACGTACTCGAGAGAAGAAAAGAGCCAGACCCTGTCTTTTTTCAGCGGGCCGCCCAGCGTGGCAACGTAGTTCTGGCGTGAAAAGGGCTGTTTGGGATTGTCCGTGCAGACGCCCGCGATACAGGTCTGCGCGGGATTCTCGATCGGGAAACGCGCGTTCAGCGCGGCGTCGCGCTCGTAGAAAGCTCCGCTGCCGTGCCATTCGTTGGTGCCGCGGCGGGTAGTGATCACCACGGAACCGGCGGTCGTGCCGCCAGTGTCGGCATCTTCGTTCGCGGTGCGGATGGCGAATTCCTGGATGGCATCCGGCGAAAAGTTTTGCAGGAAGCCGCCAATCCAGTCGTCGGAGTTGTCTCCGCCGTCGACGGAGAGTTCATTGTTCAGGCCAGAGCTTCCGCCGGTGGAGACCGCCGTGATCCGTGCCTTGGTGGGATCGGAAGGCTCGACCGGTTCGGTTCCCGGAGCAAGATACGCAACATTGGCGAAGCTGCGGGCGGCGAGGGGAAGAGTTTCGAGGTCCTGGCTGCCCACGACTGCCTGGTGTACCACGCTCGCCACGTCGATGGGCTGCGTGGTGATGGAAGAAGCCTGGCTCGGCACAGTCACCGTTTGCGCTTGTGCCTCAGGTTTCAGCGTGACCGTGACTTCGCGAACGGAACTGATGGCGACGGAGACACTGGCTTGCGCCTGAGCGAACCCCGGGGCGGTGACCGTGATGCGGTAGGCGCCGGGCAGAAGGTCATCCAGGCGGAACTCGCCGCGGTCTTCTGACGAGGCCTCGCGTCGCACGGCGCCATCGACCAGTTGAACCACGACTTTGGCTGCGGCGATGCGGGCGCCAGTAGCGTCCTGAACCGCGCCGCGCAGCGAGCCTCGGGAGTTTTGAGCCTGCAGCATGGTGGCCAACAGGACAGCGGCGGACATTGTTACGATTAGCGCTCTTCCGACCAAGATTCTCCTCGACGTTAGCCCGCGGGCCTGCGACTGATTTTCCGATCAACTGCGCGGGGACAGAGGCCGAACACAGCAGCCTAGCTTGCGGCTGCGAACTACTACCAGAGAATGGTACGTGGTCGTGGGCCGGCTCGTTTGGAAATGCACCAAACCTTGAGAGTACGGTCAAAAAATAAAGGCGCGGTTTTTCTGGCGTGAGGTGTGTGCGCGAAGACGGGTGCCGTCCCTGCGGGACTCAGGTTTTGGTTACGCGTGGACACCCGGCACCTGCGTACCGGGCTACAGAATCCCGCCCCTCCGGGGCCCGAATCCTTAGTCCGACCAGCGGGTGGGGGTGCGGTTCCAGCGGTGCTTTTTCAACTCCGCCAGCAGTGCTTTGTCGAGCGGGACGGCGTCACCGGCGGCTATGTTCTGGCGCACGTGGTCTGGCTTGCGCATGCCGGCGATGGTGGTGCCCACGGCGGGATGAGACAGAATGAACCGCAGGGCCATCTCGGGCAAGGTCATTTCCTCGGGCAGGATTTCTTTCAGCTGGTCGACGCGCTTGATGGTCTTGGCGAGATTCTCCGGGCCGAAATATCCGGAGCGCCAGTCATCTTTCGGGAAACGGGTTTCGAGAGTCATCTTGCCGCCCAGGCTGCCTTCATCGAACGGCACGCGGGCGATTACGCCGACGTTGAGTTCCTGGCAGACGGGGAAGAGTTCGTCTTCCGGCGCCTGGTCAAAAATGTTGTAAATGACTTGCACCACGTCGACCAGCCCGGTGCGCAGGGCCTGGATGCCGTTTTCCGCCTGCCAGCGGTTGATGCTCAGGCCGAAAAAGCGAATCCAGCCGTCGTGCTTCAGCTTCTCAACCGTGGAGCGGAAATCGGGCTCGTTGGTCCAACTGTCGTCCCAGACATGAAACTGCAAAAGATCGATCGAGTCGGTCCGGAGCTGCTTGCGGATCTTGTCGGCGTATTTGAAGACGTGTTTCGGCGAGAAAACGTCCTTGTACTTGTAGGAGGGAAGCGCCGGCCAGCGGTCGTTGGCCGGCGGAATTTTGGAGGCTGCGTAGAGGCGCTTTTTTGGGGTTGCGGGCCATGATTTCACCCAGCAGGCCATCGCTTTTGCCCTCGCCATAGGCCCACGCGGTGTCGAAGAAGTTGCAGCCGAGATCGACGGCAAGTTGCAGAGCCGCAAGGGATTCCTGGTCGCTGGAGCCGCTCCAGCCGCTCATTCCCCAGAGTCCGTGGCCGATGCCGCTGACCTCAAAACCGGTACGCCCCAGCTTGCGGTATTTCATAGATTGACCCTTTGAAGCAATTATTGGTGTTGTCACTGAGTGGCGAGCGTTGACCATCCTACCAGTTCGGAGTGATCGTATCTGAAGAGCGAGAGGGATGCGGGTTTTTCGATGCAAGCCATTCAAATTTTGCAGGCCCACGAGCGCTCGCATGGTGTTTGAATGAACTTAGATCATTAGCAGTACAGGAGGTTCGCAATGAAATCAGAATGTCCCTCTCCCAAGGGTTTCCCGGAGAGAAAAGATAAGACGATAGCACCACCGCAGTCTCGCTTCATAGACGAGAAGATCTCGGATGAGTTCGACACGGAGTCCACTGCAGACAAGGCCATGGCGCCCGCCGGGCTCAACAACCCCTTCTGGAACTAAGTTGCATGAATGCGCCGACTCGCGGCGGCTGAACTCCCCCACAGCGAGTCGGCGCAAAATTTCTGCCCGCGCCAGCCATTCCATTCCGGGCACAGACTCATTCACGTGCTTTCAGGCTAGCGCAGGATCGGCAGGCAGAGGCAAGGGCGGATTGCGAAGTCCAGCGCTGACATTTCCTCCAGCGCGGGATGCAGCTGGGAATTGCGGCAGGGCTCAAGCGTGATGACGAAGGGAAGCGCGGCTTTGTCAAAGCCGGGATTCTGCAGAAGCGCGTCGATGTTCAACTGATGCGCCGAGAGGATCTGCGCCAGGCGCGCCACGATGCCGGGCCGGTCCCGCACCAGAAAACGAAGATACCAGGGAGTCTCGAAGTCGCAACTGGTGTCGGGAGACAGAAGCGGCGCAGAGACGCCTCTGGATACGCTGCGGCTGTTTCCGGCAGACAAACTCTGGGCCACGAGCTTCACGTCTGAAATGACGGCCACAGCGGTAGGATCTCCGCCAGCGCCAGCGCCGAGAAAGGCCATATCGCCGCCATACTTGCCCGAAGTCAAAACCAGGTTCTGATTGCTTTGCACCCGGCCGAATGGCGACGATACCGGCACCAGGCTCGGGCCGACCTCGGCGAACAGTGTGTTGTACTTCAACTCTGCCCGCGAGATCTGGCGTATTGTGCAGCCCAACTCGCGCGCATAGTCGAAGTCGACTGCCTCGACGGTGCGGATGGTGCGGGCGCGAATCGACTCGGGCGCGACGCGGACTTGCAATCCTGCGAGCGCGAGAATCGCGAGCTTGGCGCGAGCGTCGCCACCGTCGAGATCTTCCGAGGCGTCGGCCTCGGCAAAGCCGCGGGCCTGTGCCTCTTCCAGGGCTTCGCTGAACTGGATGCGTGCCCTCTCGATCCGGCTGAGAATGTAGTTGCACGTGCCGTTCAGAATGCCCGCGATACCGTGCAGACGATCTCCGCACAAACCTGCGCGCAGCGCGGGCAGCACCGGAACTCCGCCTGCCACCGACGCGCCGAATTCGAGGCGGACTCCTTTGGAGTTCGCCAGCCGCAGCAGGTCAGGGCCGTGACGCGCGATGAGCTGCTTGTTGGCAGTAACCACCGACTTCCCGGCCTGCAGAGCGCCGCGAACGATTTCCTCGGCAGGAGATAGACCGCCAATCAGTTCAATGACGAGGTCGGCGTCGGAACTGAGGACAGCGTGAAAGTCGTCGGTCCAGATCACGTCGCTCGGAACATTGTTCGGAACATTGTTCTGAACATTATCCTGAACCCAGGCCTGCTTCTTCCGTTCCACGTTGCGATTGCAAATATGGGTCAGGCGCACAGAACCGTCGCCGCTTTTTCCGAGAACCGTCTCGCAGAGAATCTTGGTCACCGCTCGGCCCACGGTGCCAAAGCCGATCAAGGCCACGCGGCATGCGCCCTTGGAGCCGCCAGTGCGCGCGGCGGACACGGCCACTTCGGTTTTCGCGGTTTTCTTGGGCAAGGTGGTTCTCGCGAGCAGTTTAGCTTCCGTTCATAATACGTGCGAAGCGCGCTTCTCGGGAACTGCAAAGAGCCCGGTAAATCTTTTTCCACGAAGGACACCAAGTCACACGAAGGACCGGAGTGGGTGAAACAAGGCGGCATAGCGGGCGGAGTTGGCATCAAACTTGGTAATATGGTGCTTCTTCCTGCCAGCGAATTTACTCGTGCCGCGGGAGAATGGTGGACTCGCTCTTTGACCGGCGCCTTTCGATACCGAGCGCTATGGTCCGCAAACCAAGCCCGGTAGCGGGAGGAGAATGAATGATTGAAAGGTTCGTGAAGGTGGTTGGGGCAGCCGCACTGATCTGTCCGGTAACGACCTGTCCGGTAATGATCTGTTTCATAACGATCTGCCTGGTGGCCGGGGCCCATGCTCAGCAGGCTCCGGCGCAGGCTCCAGAGGCAGCAAAGCCCGCGGCTACCCAGCCCGCCGATAGCCAGGAAGAAACCGTGGAAGTACCGACCTCGCGGAAGGTCAAGCCTCACGATTACAAAAACTGGATGTTCAACGTCGGCGGAGGACTCAATCTCCCACACGGGACGACCAACATTTTTGTGAGGGGAGGTGGCGTTGCCGCGGACGCGGGCGCGGCTCGCAACTTCAATAAGTATTTCGGATTCCGTTTGGACCTTTCCTGGACCGATCTTCCCTTGCGCACTTCCGCTCTGCTACTGGCCCAGGCCCGCAGCGGCACCAATCATGTGTGGGGGCTGAGCATCGATCCCATTATTTACATCCCGGCCACCAAGGTGTACAGCGGATACGTCATGATCGGCCCGGGTTACTACCGTCGGACGGGAAAACTGAATTTGTCCACTGCGATCCCCGGTGCGTCCTGCAACGCATTCTGGAACTGGTGGGGGACGTGCCTGAACGGCAGCCTTCCGCTGGGCACCTTTCTCAACGAAAGCCAGAATGAATTCGGTTTTAACTACGGCGGAGGTATCGCCCGCAAGTTCAACAGGAAGACCGACCTCTACGCCGAGTACCGCGCCCTGCACGGCACCCGCTACAACAACACCACCGACGCGCGCACGCTCACCGTGGGTGTACGCTGGTGACGTTTGGTGTTGAGGCGCGGGCAGGCTAGAAGCATCCTCGCTTTGGGAAGAGCGCGGCTTCAGAATGCGGGAAAACTCGTTGCGGACGCAAAATGCCGCCACTGGGGCTGAAGCCCAGCTCTCTGTTCGGGGCTTACGCGACGCTGAAGCGCCGCTCTTCCACGGTGCTGCACGCATTCGTGAGTTTTTCCGCAAGCACTTCCGCGGCGCCGTCCAGAGCTTAAAGACAGCAATGGGCGATCCACGCGAGATCCCTCCCTCCGCCTGAAGAACGGCTCCGTCGGGATGACGCCAATGCCGATGTTAGTGGTCATAATCCAAAGTGAACCACTATGGATCTGTCCGGTAGCTCCAGAGGCCCGTGGTGGCGCGCTGCAATTGCACGAATGACGTTGCCGTCCGGGGCTGCGCGACGGTAGAGCCGGAATTCGCCTGAAGCACAGCTGCGTCGATGATGGTATGCGCCGGGGAGAGCGAGCAGGCAGGATCGGTCGCCGCCGCATCTCCGGTAAGCAGCAGCGCCTGGCAACGGCAGCCGCCGAAATCTTCCCCGCGACGATCGCAACTGCGGCAGGGCTCGGGCATCCAGTCTTCATCGCGAAAACGGCAGAAGGATTCAGATTCCTGCCAGATCCACTCCAGCGTTTTTTCCCGCACATTGTCGAAGGCGAGGCCAGGAATCACTTCCGCGGCATGGCAAGGAAGAACTCTTCCGGAGGGATTGATCAGCATCAAGCGCCGGCCCCAACCTCCCATGCACGCTTTCGGAAATTTGGCGTAGTAGTCGGGGACCACCGAATCGATGCGGACGCGCCCGGCCAGGCGCTTCTCCGCCGCAGCTACAATTTCCACCGCCGCATCGACTTGGGCACGGGTTGGCATCAGAGCGGCTCGATTGGCCAGCGCCCAGCCGTAATACTGGGCGTGAGCAATCTCCACGCGGTCGGGATTCAGTTGCTCAATGAAGGCGATCATCTCTTCGAGGTGGTCGAGATTCTGGCGGTGGACCACCAGATTCACCGTGAAGGCGATTTTGTGCCTACGAATCGTGTGTGAGAGTTCGATCTTGTGCGCATGCGCTTTGGCGCCGGCAATCCAGTTGGCAGCGTCCTCGCGCGAATCCTGGAAGCTGAGTTGAATGTGATCGAGACCGGCTGCCACCAGCGCCCCGAGCCGCTGCTCAGAGAGACCGATTCCCGAGGTAATCAGGTTGGTGTAGAGTCCGGCCGCGCGCGCCGCTGCGATGAGTTCGGTCAAATCCTGCCGCGCCAATGGTTCTCCGCCGGTGAAGTGCGCGTGCAGCATGCCGAGTTTGCCCGATTGCTGGAAGACGCTGGTCCACTGCTCGGTCGAGAGCTCCGATTCGGTTCCCGCCAGTTGCAGGGGATTCGAACAATAGACGCAGTGCAGGGGGCAGCGGTGCGTGAGTTCGGCGATGAGGGCTAGAGGGTTGGATGGCATCATGCCGGCTGATGAATTATCCTACAATTCTCCGGTTGCGAGAGACTCACAGGCCGGAGCCGCCCCGCTAGTCCTCTCCCATCTTCGGACGCCCGATACCCGCAGTGGTCAACAATAGGCGGATTAGCTCGCCCTGACGCCGTACCTGAGTTTTCTAGAAGATGCTCTTGAGCTGCGACTTGGCGGTGTTATGGGTGACGCCGCAGGAGTCGGCTGATTCTTTCAGGGTATGTCCCTCCAAGAGAACTATCGCCAGCCGCGCTTCGGATGGAGTAAGCCCGTAGCCTTGCCGCAATAAATCCGCTGGAATTCCAACTTGCTGTTCGGGATCGTGGATGAACAACACGGCGGCGGCATTCTGCGCAGGCAGGGCGACCGAGGCTGGCAGCGTGTAAACCGTCAACGCGAGAGGACGTGACGCGGTTCGGGAAATCAACACGGATCCGCCTGGTGCCGTCTCCCTCCCGCTGGCCGCGCTGACAGAGCGTGAGATTAGCGCGTTCAAGCGTGCCGACTCTGCAGCACGATCGGCGCGCAAACGGCGATTTCGAAGCACCAAGCCATCGCCGCGTTTTAGCAGACTCTCCGCACTCCGATTCATCAGCACTACATTCCCCGCGCGGTCCAACACGACGACCCCTGACCCAAACACATCGAGCGCCGAACTTAGCGAATTGTTGCAGGCGTGCAGATCCACAAACCTGCGCCGCAAATTAAGGGCACTTTGCACATGGGGAAATATCAAGGCCATCGCATCGGCGGCACTTCTGCCAGGGGATCTTCCCTGCCAGCTTTGGTAGAGGCTGATCAGCTCAATTTGCCTTGGGCGCTTGATCGCCGCAACTGCACCGAAGAGGCAAATGTCATACTTGCGGAGAAAATCGTTGTAGAATTCGGTGGTCTTTATTTCGCGGGCTGGACACAATTCGCCTCCGAGCGCAAATTCCCCCTCCTGTTTCTCCAAGAAGCGGGGTCTCCACGCGTCGAGCCTTCCATAATATTGCTGGTACAGGCCTCCGCACTCGGCCGCGAACCCGTATGAATACTGCATGCTGTACTTCTCTTGCTCCATGTCTTGGTGCAGGATGGCCGCGCCTGTAAGGTTGAGCGATTGAGTGAGGTCGCGGAGAAATTCGTGCCACAGCCTCGGGGAAGCTGAAGCGGCGTACAGCGTGTACAGCAGACGGGAATAGGTTTTAGCTGAGATCACTGGATTCGCTGCGCACGAGGTTGCACCTCGGACTCGGACCTCGCGGACAGGGGGTATGTCTAGCGCAAGGCAATGCGTCGAAACGTGAAACGGTGGGGCCCCGGCAGCATTCTCCTCTCGGCGGCTCACCCGGTCAACAAAATAAATCGTGCTTCTTCACCCGTTTGGGGGATGACATGGAGGTGAGGGAAGGCTACCTTCCTCGGGCGATAAGTTGGCGACCAGAAGAACCAATGAGGAGGGGCTCATGAAATCGAAAACGTTGCGGCTTTTCACCGTCGGTGTGTTCGCCGCGCTGGCGATGGCGGTCCAAGCGAGCGCACAAAAAATCATCAAATTCGACGCGCCAAACTCGGGCACGGTCGCCTACTCGGGCACCGCGCCCACCGGTATTAATTTCCTGGGCACGATCACTGGCAACGTGACAGATAACAGCTACGGGACTCACGGGTTCGTGGGCACTCCCGGCGGTCAGTTCACTGATTTTGATGCTCCCGGCGCGAACCCCACCGTCGGGTGCACGTGTCCTGTTGGCATCAACGATCTCGGGGTGATCGCGGGATACGATATTGACACAAATAGCGTAGCCCACGGCTTTGTGCGCACGCCCGACGGCAAAATTACGACGTTCGATGATTCAGAAGCGGGCACTGGAGCCAACGAGGGCACGTATCCTGTTGGCGTCACCATTTTCGGAGTGATCGCGGGATACTCCACGGATTCCAACAACCTGAGCCACGGCTTCCTGCGTACCCCCGACGGCACGATCACTAACTTCGATGTTTCAGAAGCAGGCACGGGCGCATACCAAGGCACATCTGCCGAGGGCATCAACGATTTCGGTGTGGTCGCCGGACTTTACGTTGACGGGAACTACGTCTACCACGGATTTGTGCGTACCCCCGACGGCAAGATCACTACGTTTGACGATCCGGCGGCCGTAGGTGCGACCTTCGGCACCATTACCTACGGCATCAACGATCTCGGGGTGGTTGCGGGATACTACTTTGACGCGAACTACACCAGCCATGCCTTTCTGCGCACACCCGACGGCCGATTCACTGCTTTCGAAGCTCCAGGCGCAGGCACAGGCGTCTATCAAGGCACTTACACGGAAGGCACTTTTGCGACGGTCGTAAACCTGGAAGGGGCGACAACGGGATTCGTAACTGACAAGAACGCCGAGAACCACGCCTTCGTGCGAGCTGCCAACGGCAAAGCCATCACGTTTGATATTCCGGGCCAGCTCGCGGTACCGGGCTCCGACCTTGGCTCGGCCGGCGAAGCCATCAACGCTCAAGGGCAGATTGCTGGCCGGTGGCATGACGCGAACTACGTGTTGCATGGGGTCCTTCGGTTGCCGAAAGAATAATGTGCCGCTGCAGAT
>VFSW01008403.1_pt1 | contig 14834 bp, 12 predicted proteins | sample 5358111 | NCBI WGS metagenome assembly VFSW01 (sample SAMN11554181, study PRJNA540505) | mine drainage metagenome | isolation source: sediment from site ElyBrook_90M | place: USA: Ely Copper Mine, Vershire, VT | collected 2017 | reverse complement strand
CGTCAGGAATTTTTTCTGTACTACCAGCCGAAAATAAATCTTCGCAGCGGTGCAATAGTCGGGGTAGAAGCGCTCCTTCGCTGGCAGCACCCGGAACGCGGTATGTTGTCGCCTGCGGAATTCGTGCCCATTGCCGAAGACAGTGGCCTGATCCTGCCGATTGGCCGCTGGGTGCTGCGCGAAGCCTGCCGCCAGGCCCGTGCATGGCAAGATGCAGGCTTGCCACCGATCACAATTGCCGTCAACACCTCCGCGCTCGAATTCCGGTCTGGAGATTTTCTCAAGGACATACGCGCGATTCTCGAGGAGACGCACTTGGAGCCACGCTATCTGATGCTCGAGCTGACCGAAAGTGTTCTCATGCGGGATGCCGAGTCCACCAATGCTCTGCTGCATACGCTCGCATACCTGGGTGTAAAGCTAGCGGTCGATGACTTCGGCACCGGTTATTCCAGACTGAGCTATTTGAGCAAATTTCCAATCGATACCCTGAAGATAGACCAGTCGTTTATCAATCGGATGAGCAACAATCCGAACGATGCATCCATCGTCAGAGCCATGATCAGTCTGGGTAAAAACCTCAAGCAACGTGTTCTTGCGGAAGGCATTGAAACACAGGAGCAGAACGCACTTCTTCTGGCCCAACAATGCGACGAGGGCCAAGGAAACTATTTCAGCCACCCAGTAGCAGCCATGGAAATCGCCGGGTTACTGACAAACGGTATAGCGAAGAGTCTTTTCAATAATCCCAGCTGAACTTTTTGTCCAGTGGCGCTCAGTACGGTCGACAACGCCTGTGCGTGGCGAAATACGACTTTTCGTGTCGTTGCTTCGCATCTGCCGCTTACACTGTTGGAATGGTCACGCGTGGACATGGACTGGCGGGTCATACGGATCGATGGCTACCAGTCGAAGAACGGACAGCCCTTCCACTTGGATCACCGACCAGTCCGGTCGCTGACTGATACTCTGAAAGTACTGCGTGTATTTCATCGTTGGAGTCTAGCAAAGGTTCGGAGACTGGGAAACGCGGGGCACTAGGTACCGGACACCTCGGGGACCGCTCCCGTATGAGCGCCATAACGGCTTCCGATAGACTTGATTTTCTATAACTTGCTTCCAGTGGTCACGCGATGTCGCATTGTCGAGGTCTGTTTCAGACGTCGGTGAGGGCGTGATACGAATTCGCCATGGACAAGTCATTGTGGCAGGATTTTGGATTCGCCTACTTCGCCATGGTAATTGCCACCCCAACGCGTTCTTGCGATACTGCAACCATGCTCGCCTACACACTCATGGTCCAAGGCACAACATCGGATGCGGGCAAGAGCGCGCTCGTCACCGGCCTTTGCCGCCTACTTAAGCGCCGCGGCATACGCGTCGCGCCGTTCAAACCGCAGAACATGGCGTGAAATAGCGCCGTCACTGCAGATGGCGGTGAAATCGGTCGCGCGCAAGCGGTACAAGCCTACGCCGCTGGCCTCGATCCTGTAAGCGATATGAATCCCGTACTGCTTAAACCCAGCTCCGATACCGGCGCGCAAATCATAGTGCAAGGAAAAGTTACGACCACGCTCGATGCGCATGGCTATCACGCCTATAAGTGCGTCGCTAAAAAGGCGGTGATGGCGTCCTATGCGCGGCTTGCGGCGAAGTACGACGTACTGATCGTCGAAGGGGCCGGCAGTCCAGCGGAGATCAACCTGCGCGATAATGACATCGCCAACATGGGTTTCGCTGAAACCGTGGATTGTCCTGTGTGGCTCGTAGCTGATATTGATCGTGGCGGCGTATTCGCCCATTTTGTCGGAACGCTCGCGCTGCTCTCCGCGTCGGAACGCGCGCGCATCCAGGGTTTCGTTATCAATCGGTTTCGAGGTGATCTTGCGCTTCTGCAACCTGGCCTCGACTGGCTCGAACGCGAAACAGGAAAACCGGTGCTCGGTGTTCTACCCTATCTGCACGGTCTACATCTTGAAGCGGAAGATACCATCGTACAAACCAATCACACCGGTATCGGCGAGCGGCTGCGCGTGGCGGTGCTGACATTGCCGCGGATCAGCAACCACCCCGCCTTCGATCCGCTGCGCCTGCACCCGCAAGTGGAATTGCGTTTCGTTGGTCCCAATGAGGCGATACCCGCCGCAGACCTGATCATTCTTCCCGGCACCAAGAGCACGTGTTCCGACCTTTCCTGGCTGCGCGCCCAGGGCTGGGATCAAGGCATCGCACGACACTTACGTTACGGTGGTAAACTGATAGGATTGTGTGGTGGCTTTCAGATGTTGGGTCGCGCCGTGCACGACCCGCTCAGGCTAGAAGGTGAATCTGGCAGCAGTCACGGTCTCGGTTGGCTAGATATGGAGACAATCCTCGAACCTGAAAAACAGCTGCATCGCGTTCATGGTGTGCTCGCGCTCGATAACGCACCGGTGCATGGCTACGAGATTCACATGGGCATCAGTCGCGGTCCGGCGTTGGAGCGTCCAGCGGTAAACTTCACTGATCGAAGCGATGGCGCGATCTCCGCCGATGGGCAAATTTTCGGCACCTATTTACATGGACTGTTCGAGTCGCCGGCTGCCTGCGCAGCGCTGCTCGCCTGGGCGGGTCTGCAGCAACCCGAAGCGCTGGATTATGCAGCGATTCGCGAGGTGAACATCGAGCGACTCGCCGATGCCATCGAGGCACATATCGATTTACGTCTTCTGGAAGAATCCTTGGGATTCAAGACGGAAATGAGATGCCAAACCGCGCCGAGGTAACGGTCTACCGGCCATGCAGCGTTCCCGAAATACCGAAACATTCAAAGGGAGCGAATAGCGCCAGCGTGCAGCGTATTTTCTATCCCAATGGATGGGGCAGGAACGGTGAACTTTAACCTGAAGTTGCCCCCCTTGCCCGTAGTACTTAAATATAGAGACTTGACTCATAAGTAAGGGCAATCTGTTCGGTGGCGGGCAACAGTTTAACCAAACAGGTTTAATACCGCATCGAGGCCGGTATAATTCAGCGCATGGGTAGCTTGCTTCCTAACTATTGGCGTTGCCTTATAGGCAATGCTGATGCCGGCTTCGGCCATCATCCTTAAATCGTTAGCACCATCGCCAATAGCAATGACTTGACTGCTTTTCAGGCCGATCTCTTTGCGGACGCGATGCATTTCATCCGCCTTGGCTTGCGCACTGAACATCGTTCCCGATATCCCGCCTGTCAACCGACCGCTGGCAATCTCGACGGTGTTCGAGGCCACGTAATCAATTTCCAGACGGGCCTGCAAACGTTCAGTGAAGTACGTAAAGCCGCCTGTTACCAGCAATATCTTGAGCCCGTCTGCCTTCATTTCCCCGATCATTCTCTCCACTCCCGGCGAGAGTTTGAGACGCTGTTCGTAGACGCGCTCGAGCACCGATTCTTCCAAGCCTGCTAACAAAGCAACGCGGCGTCGCAGGCTTTCGGAGAAATCGATTTCACCTCGCATGGTTGCCGCCGTGACGGCAGCAACTTTCGGTTTGATGCCATGGATGTCGGCAATCTCGTCGATACACTCGATGGTGATCAACGTCGAGTCCATGTCTACGACTGCAAGCCCATAATCAGTCAGCTTACGATCTATCGGAACCAAGGCATAATCGAGTTTGGCCTGCGCACAGTAATCGGAAACGCCATCCATCCCGACACCATCGCGCAATCGGAATGCTTTGGCGTTGATGGATTCGATCGCACTCGCGCCGGACAGCATGGAAAGCTGCTCCCGGTCCCGTGACTGAATATCGTTGCCTTGGATAACTAGGTTCATCGTTTGAAAAAACCAACAGTCATGAATTGAAATTCAGGTTGATTCCGCCATCCAAATACCACATGTCGCCACGGCGATGCCGGAACCTCCCAACCACCGTGGTTGGTATTGCAAATACAAAACAATAGGCCGACGCTGCACAACAACACAGTGTCTAGGGCAAAACTCAGACTGTATTGCCACATTGCATCACGCGGAATTTATGCGCTGTGGGTATTACCATGAACGATTGCAAATAGGCTGCCTAAGCTACCTCCAAGTATTGGAGTAACGTGGATCGACAATGTCATAAGCAAACCCAGCACTGGCACCGCAGTTACAATCCCGCTACCATCCAGAGGTCGCGTTATCGATAGCTGCCGCGCCAACTTGGTCTGTCAACGTCGTCACCATAACAACGCTAGCCGGAAGGACCCACGTCGCCTGGTCTCCCCACTGCGCTGCCATATGCCGATCCCAACCATCGCAAGAAAATAGTCCAACCCCGGACCCCGTATGCGCTACGCCTCCACTAAGCTACCGCTATGCGCTTAGGCGAATCCGCTGATCAGAAGCCGCATCAATTTTACCCAATACGGCTTCTTGTAGATTTCCTGTTTCCTCTCAGGTATTAATTCTCGTTTCATCATTACCGCGCGTAACTTTCAGTCCAATCCATATTCTTAACTTTAACGATGTGAGTAGACAAGCTGCGCATCCTCTCCATTCACAACCAGCTTAGACACATCGCCATAGCTAATACTCATATCAAATACGTGCTTGAACGAAACGTTCTGAAGATAAGCCAAAAGAGAACGAATCACTCCAGCATGCGTCACGATCACCACCTTTGTCTCTTTTTTAGTTCGAACGGCTTCAAAAAAACGTACACTTCGTCGATAGAGTACTTGGTAGCTTTCACCATTTGGCGGACTTTGGCTAAGGTAGTCATTGGCCCATGTGTCGAGAGACTGGCGATCAATATCAGCCCACGCCTTGAGTTCCCAATCACCAAAATGCAGTTCCATCAGCCGTGAGTCTAATATTGGCGTCCCAAGAGCCTCCGCGAGTCGGCGACATCGTACCAACGGGCTGGAATAAATTGCCGCATCGCGAAGGTCCGGGAGCTTGGCCCGTACCGTATCCAGTTCGTCGGAAAAACTGTCGGCCAGGCCCACATCGCTTTGACCATAGCAAATTCCGGACTGGATCGCCGGCGTCGTGTGCCTGATCAAATAAACTTCCATGCCGCGAGAATGCTGAGATAAATCGTGATTTCCGTAACTTGCTGGACCGCACCCAGACAATCGCCTGTATACCCCCCCAAACGGCGCGAGAAATGATGTCCAATGATAAAACGGGTGGCGACAACGACCGCTAGAACCAGCATTCCCATCCTATAATCGAGCCATACGATCGGCAACAGCCCCGTAACCAACGCGAATATAAAACTGCCACCCGACATCGGTTGCGCAACGCCATGGCTCTTCCCTTCCCCTTCGCGCCGCAGATAACGATGCGTTTGCATCAAGGAGACGGCCGCCAGACGGCTGAGAGCATGGCCAACGATCAACACGATCGGCACCGCATCTTCCTGAATTAGTGATAGCGCTTCAAATTTTAGCAACAACAATAAAGCGATCCCCATCGCGCCGAAAGCGCCCACGCGTGAGTCTTTCATGATACGCAGCACGTCTTCACAAGTCGACCCGCCGCCAAACCCGTCGCAAGCATCCGCAAATCCGTCTTCGTGAAATCCGCCAGTCAGCAGAAGACCCGCCGTCATGCTCAATAAAACCGCTACGCCCTGAGGAAAAACCCAATGTGCCAACCAAAATACTGCTCCCGTTACGACGCCGACGACTATCCCGACAGCAGGCAAATATTTGGCGGCCTGGCCCGCAAACTCCGGCCGGTATTCGAACCTCACAGGGCTCGGGATGCGTGTGAAAAACATCAACGCCATAAGAAACAACCGGGCTTCGCTTCGCATTATTCGGCCTTGTTACTGACTCCGGCTGACTCAAACGATGCCATGTCGTTCAAAAAATTCACTGCGGCCAACAAAAGTGGATACGCCACGGCGGAGCCGGTTCCTTCACCCAAACGCATATTCAACTGGAGCAAGGGCTCGGCCTTGAAATGCCGCAATAAATGCGCGTGGCCGGACTCATCCGATAGATGCGAAAATACGCAGTAATCCAAGACGGTGGGCTCGATCTTCGACGCCACTAGCAATGCCGCCGTAACGATGAATCCATCGATGAGCAAGATGGCTCCAGACTCCGCCGCTTGCAGCATGGCGCCCACCATCATGGCGACTTCAAAACCGCCGCATGCCGCAAGTGCCGCCTTCGGGTTTTTTCCCACCGAATGCTTGGCAACCGCTCGCTCGATTACCTCTCGTTTTCGAGCCAGCCCGGCGTCATCTAACCCTGCGCCCCGCCCCACGCACTGATCTACCGAAAACCCACCTAACATGCTCATCAGCGCGGCGGCGGACGAGGTATTGCCGATGCCCATCTCACCGAACCCCATCACATTGCTGCCGCGGCGTATTTCCTGCTCTGCCAGCCCAGCCCCTTTTTCAATCGCCGCTTCACATTGCTCCGGCGTCATGGCCGGCTGATGCAGAAAATTGCGCGTGCCTTTGGCAATCTTGGCGTCGATTAGCGCCGGATGCGCGGAAAAATCGGCATTCACACCAGCATCAATCACGCGCAGCACAATTCCGTTCTGGCGCGCCAAGACATTGATGGCGGCGCCCCCGTTGAGAAAATTGAATACCATTTGCTGCGTCACCTCTTGCGGATACGGACTCACTCCTGCTTCGGTTATGCCGTGATCGCCGGCAAAAACCAGCATCACTGGCTGCTGAAGACGGGGCGTCATCGTGTTTTGGATCAGGCCGATTTTCAGCGCCAATGTCTCGAGTTTTCCAAGCGCGCCGAGCGGCTTTGTTTTGTTATCGATTTTGTGCGTCAGTGACTGCGCTAACGCCTGCGAAACAGGCTGAATGCAGAATTTTTTCATTACATCTTCCTCGTTTGATTCGAAGGCCAGTTCACTTCGCCAAGAATTTTCGTAGACCACCTCTTGCAACGGCTGACGCCAGGCCCATCCTTCCAGCTCAAGCATCGGCTTCGGATAAAATGCTTCTACATGTCCAAGACAAAGTATCGCGATTGGCTTGGCATCTGACGGCATGTGCAGCAACGTGCAAAGCTGTTCTGGATCGAAGAGCGACACCCAACCCATGCCGATTCCTTCCGCCCTGGCCGCTAGCCACAAGTTTTGAATCGCGCAGGCCGCCGAAGCCAAATCCATTTCTGGCATGGTGCGTCGCCCGAAAATATGCTTCTCGCGCCGATCCATCAACGCCACAACCAAAAGTTCGCCACATTCGCGAATACCCTCCACTTTAAGCCGCATGAATTCTGTTTCGCGTTCGCCCAACGCGCGTGCGGTATTAATCCGCTCCTCCTCGACAAGACGATGAATGTTCGTTCGTAGGCATGTATCGGTAATCCGGATAAACCGCCACGGCTGCATGAGACCCACGCTGGGCGCGAAGTGCGCCGCGCGCAGCAGTCGCACTAGCAGTTTCGGATCGATCGGATTGGGCAGAAAATGGCGGATATCCCTCCTTTCAGTGATGACTTTATAGATCGCGGCGATCTCTTCGTTTTGAAATTGATTCATGGCGAAAACAGTTGAGCGGCAGCGGTTGAATTCGAAGAGAAATAACAGTGCAGGTAACTTGCGGTCAATCGATCGCGCTGGTAAATAGCTTCACCGACCGAAGTGTCGTACAGACACTCGCCGCGTGCGACGGGGAGGAGCGGTGTGTCGATTACCGAATGATGGAAGGTATGGCCGCGTAGGATACCTCCGGGCATGGGCGCCGATTGGTATCCCAATCCTATCAAGCGCGATTGCATGCGGGCATGTCCGGACAGCAACCCAACCATATCGCCACGATTTCCGGCCTTGTCGGTGAGCGATTCAAATAGATACAGCATGCCCCCACACTCGGCATAAATCGGTTTCCCCTGCCAAAAATGCTTATGCAACTCCGCTTTCATCGCCGCGTTTTCCTGCAACGTGGATAAATGCAACTCCGGGTATCCGCCGGGAAGGTAAAGGCTGTCGACATCGGGGAGCGTTCGGTCGGCGAGTGGCGAGAAAAAAATCAGCTCGGCACCCAATGCTTTAAGAAAATCGAGATTCCCCGGATATATAAATGAAAACGCCGTATCACGTGCAATACCGATGCGTACACCGGATAGCAGACGCGGCAGCGCTGCGGCCGTGGGCGACGCAAATTCCACTTTCTCCGGCAGGTACGCAAGACTCGTTGAGGAAAGCGACGACGCGCCCGCCGCAAGACGGGCGTCGAGATCGACGATCTCTTCCGCCTGGACCAATCCCAGATGACGGCCAGGCAGAGCGAACTGCACATCGCGCGGCAGTCCGCCGAGATAACGGATGTCCACCGGCATCCCCTGCTCGATCATTTGCGCGTGGCGGGCGCTTGCCACCGCATTAGCCAGCACTCCGGCAAACGGCAGGTTAGCGCGCAAGGTAGCAAGTCCATAGGCAATCGCCCCCAGCGTTTGCGCCACGCCCGTGGCATCGATCACGGCAACGACGGGCACCCCGAGTTTTTGGACCAGATCGGCGCTCGAAGGGCTGCCGTCGAACAAACCCATGACACCCTCAATCAGAATTAGATCGGCTTCACCAGCCGCTTCATACAGTAAGCGCCGGCACTCTGCTTCACCTACCATCCACAAATCGAGCTGGTACACCGGCTGACCGCTACCGCGCTCAAGAATCATCGGGTCGATAAAATCCGGCCCGGCTTTGAACACCCTGACTTTCCTGCCTTGTCCGCGGTGGTAACGTGCCGTGGCGGCAGTCACTGTCGTTTTTCCGTGATTGGAGCCAGGCGCGCTCACAAAAAGCGCCGGGCACGCGTGTATTTGCACGCTCAAAACTCCACACCTTTTTGTGCCTTGATGCCCTGTTCCTGATACGGATGTTTAACGGGGCGAATATCACTGACGAGATCGGCCAGTTCGATCAGTTCCGCCGGCGCGTGGCGGCCGGTCACTACGATATGCAGCATCTCTCGACGGCGGCGGAACGCTTCCAGTACCTCAGTTAATTCCAAATATTTATACTTAAGGACGATATTGAGTTCATCCAGGATCACCATGTCATAACTCGGATCATCGATCATACGTACCGCCTCGGCCCAGCCTTTGGCGGCGGTCGTCATATCAGCGTCACGATCCTGGGTATCCCAGGTGTAGCCGTTACCGACAACATGGAAATCGCAATGAGGATGGCGACCGAGAAATTGGCGTTCTGCACTTTGCAGTGCGCCCTTGATAAACTGGACGACGCCGAGCTTCATTCCGTGCCCGAGTATCCGCAAGCCCATACCAAACGCGGCGGAGGACTTACCTTTTCCGGTCCCGGTGTTAACAATAAGTAGGCCCTTCTCCCTTTGCGCGGCGGCTTTCTTCCTCTCAAACCCTTCTTTATGCCTCTGGGCCATGCGCTTGTGCGATTCAGCATCGGTTTTCATCGGATTGCTCCCACTATGCCCACTGTGTTCCGGTCAATTCTGTTAACAGCGTCGCTACGTTTGCACGGCTCAGGTGATAACCGATAAAAACCAGCTCTGATTTAGCTTGAGTTAAATTTGCTGCATCAGAAACCGCCGTCACGCGCGTGCGCACACCCTGAACCAAAATCGTGTGCGCCGGGTTGGCGGTTCGAATAAATCCCTTGGTACGCAATATCGGTTCGGACTCTGCCGCGGTTACGATAGCCGATTCCAGAGTTTTCACTTCCTGCGGCTCGTGGCTACGCAACACGAATGAAAGCCATCCCGGGTCTTGTTCATGGAAATGCCTATGCGTCATCATTCCATGCGTGTGTGCGTTCAGTCCGGAGTGGACGTGGCCATCCAAGCGGCGTTGGTTGCTGAGCGGCGATGCATTGGGACCGGTCATCGAAACGATCCGGGAGTAGCGATGACTGAATGCATCAAACGTAGGCTGGTGAAGATGCAGGCCCAGGGCCAGCTGGATATCGAGTCGTTCCCGGTAAGCAAGTTCCAGAAATCGAACGTTGGGCGCGAGTTTCCGTACACGCGTTTCAGCAGATAACAGCGCGCCTTCGCCCATTTTGTCTATTTTGTTCAGCACCACGACATCGGCGTATTCAATCTGTCGTTCAAACAGCGTCGCGATCGAATTTGCCGCCGCAACCCGCGGTCCTGACGGCAGATTGGAGCGCTCGAACTGGCCGGACAGCAACAAGGGTGTATCCACTACCGCCAATGTCGCATCCAGAATAAAGTCGTTGGCAAGATTAGAAGTCTGCAACGTCTCCATAACGGCGGTTGGCAACGCCAGCCCAGAGGTTTCGATCACCACGTGGTCGATGTTGGCGCGCCGTTCGGCGACCGCCTGCAGCGTGGGAATGAACAGTTCATCATCCGCATAGGCAATCAGGCCATGCGCAAAGTCATGAATCTGGATTTCCTCCTGGCTATTCACGTTTTGCCGCACAATCGCCCCATCAATAGAGACTTCACCAAACTCGTTAATCAAGATGGCTAACCGGCGGGTCTGCCTGCCTTTCATGAGGCTGGTGAGTAACGTGGTTTTTCCGGAGCCGAGGAAACCGGTAACAACCGTCACGGGAATGAGGCGATTCATGCGTTAATTCCCCACTCTTCGAGTTGCTGCAACACTGCTGTAAACATCGACGTGGACGTCGGATAGGCGATGGGCGGACGTTGGATAACCAATAGTGGAATATGTAGCGCAGTGGCCGCTGCGGCCTTGGCCTGATAACCGCCCGCCTCACCCGAATCCTTGGTCACGACGCAATCAATTTTCCAATCGTGCCACAGCGCTTCATTGAACGATTGGGAAAATGGCCCTTGCATAGCGCAGATGTGGCGACGAGGCACACCGCAATCGATCGCCCGCTGGATAAATTCCGGTTCCGGCGTAACACGGATAAACCACAGCCGTTCGGCGGCGCCCTTCGTTTGTAGAAACTTTGCGAGATCCTTGGACCCGGTCGCCAGAAAAATACGTTGTCCCAGCGTGATCGCGCGCTGCGCGGCTTGCTCCACTGATTCACACAACTCGCCGGCACCGAAACCAAGAGAGCTCGGACGTTCGTAACGCAAATAAGGAATGCCGAGCGCACGGGAAAGATCGATTAGCTGTTCGGACATCCGCTCGGCGTAAGGGTGAGTCGCATCAACGAGGACTCGTGCGTGACCTCTTGTCAGCGCCTGCCGTCGTGCTGCAATGCCGCAGCGTCCCGCCCACACGTGCACACCCGGACAATGTCTGATGGCGACTTCACCGCCGTACTCGGTGGCGGTTGATACAACCACGGGATAGCCGCGTTCCGCAATCGCGTTCGCCAGAGCGTTGCCATCGCTCGTTCCGGAAAACACCCATACGGCATTGCTCGGCAATTGATCATGGCTCGTTGGCTGAACGGGGAAAACCCAATCGTTATAACCGCGCGGCGTATAAATCCAATTCCGTTTACGACGGGTAAACCGATTTCCGATCACGACGGTCGTGAGCATGTCGAACCGCAATGTCAGCAACGCTTCCAAGCGGTGAACGCCGACCTCTTGGTCCGGTCGATAGGCATTGCGCACAACCCCGCAAAGGGTATCCTCCGCCTTGTATTCAAGCATGACACGCAATATCCGGTAGACGCCCTGCTGCCGACCTGCGCTCTGCACGTTGTACAATACACACGCCAAATCGGCTTCGGCGATATGCCGGGCACGATGCTCTATCCACGCCCATGGACACAGCAGATCGGATAGACTTAGCGTGGCAAAATCGTGCGACAGCGGCGAACCTAATAACGAGGCGCAGGCATTGGCGGAGGTAATGCCCGGGATGACGTTAACCTCGAACTCATCGTCCTCCCTCATTTCTTCGAAAGCGAGCGCCGCCATGGCGTAAACACCGATATCGCCGCTAGAGATCAACGCGACCTTGGAACCGTTACGGGCTTTTTCAATCGCGAGCAACGCACGCTCGTGCTCCTGCGTAAGCGGTGGCGTGTGAATTTCCTTTCCGGAAAGCCATGGGGCGATCCAGTTCAAATAGAGTTCGTAGGCGACGATTACGTCACTTTGCCGAAGCGCAGCCTCGGCCCGGGGAACTATCAATTCGCTGAATCCCGGCCCGACTGAAACAAGATTTAACGCGCCACTCATGATTCAAACCCATAACTGTCTTCCACTACCGCGACCGCGACGCCATCCAGGGACGTTTTAGGCACCACGAGCCGGCCGCGCGTGCAGGCAATCAACGCGCACGGTTCGCACACTCCATCCACACCCGCGTTTATTCGTACCCATTCGGATGCTTGCGTCACCCACGCGCGCGCCGCCACCCGTTCGGGGCCTATCACACGCAATGGGATATTGTTTTGCGTGCAAAACCGCAGAAGACCAGGTTCTTCCGCCTTCAATCCGATCGTTGCCACTTCCCTGACGTCCGCCATGGCCCTGGCACCCAATGCGTGCAAAACCGCGCGGCCAATCTGGTCCGCGGTTACGCCTTTTCGGCAACCTATTCCGACCACCAAAGGCTTTAACGCCTCGGTTGCAGTCGTCACCACCGGGGTGGCACCAACGGCATTAGCAACCCGATAGACAAGCTCATTGCCCCCGGCTTCATGACCGCCCAACAACGAAATCGCAAAACGACATGCCTCGTCTAACACGACGACGGCCGGGTCTGTGTGTTTATCGTGTATTGAACCGCCGATAAACCGCATTGCAATGCCGGCGGCCATCACCAATACCCAGCGCGGGTATTGCAGAAAGATGGTTTTAAATTGCTCTTTCTGCGGCTTTTCATTCTTCCAAGGACAATACAGTGTGCCGCCGAGTCGGGTCTCCAGAAAACGCCCGATATCCGCAGACTGTTCACGCACTAGCCAAATTCCGACGTGGTCCTTCATGCTTTCGCCCGCTGGCGTCGTTTGGGCTTGCGGAATTTATGCGGATAATCGGCGGCGTACAGGCACGACTCCGTCCCTTGCTCATTGGCCAACACGGCGCCCACGATAAGCATGCTGGTCAACTTCCAATGGCTGATTTTCACTTCGTTCATCACCTTACCCAAGGTACTGCGGTGCGTGCGCTCATCCGGCCACGTCGCTCGATACACCAACGCAACAGGGGTTTCATCGGGATAATGCTGCCTGAGTTCAGTGATGATTTTTTTCAAGTGCGGGCCGGACAAGAAAATACACAGGGTCGCACCGGCCTTCGCCAGTTCACCCAGCGCTTCTTTCTCCGGCACCGGGGATGCCCGTCCCGAGACACGAGTTAAAATAACCGTCTGCGATACATTCGGTTTTGTGAGTTCGCTCGAAATCAGGGCCGCCGCCGCGGTAAACGAAGACACGCCCGGCACAACCTCGTAAGCGATGCCCAGCTTATCCAGCCGCCGCATCTGCTCTGCCATGGCGCCATAGATAGCCGGATCGCCCGAATGCAAACGGGCCACTACCCATCCGGCTGACTGCGCGCGGCGATAGCAGTTCTCCTGTTCATCCAGATTGAGTTTTGCGGTATTGATCAGTTCCGCATCGCCTCGGCAATACCGCAAAACTTGTGGAGGTACCAGGGAACCGGCATATAGCACCATCAGCGCGCGCTTGAGAATCTCCGCACCGCGTATGGTAATCAAATCATGGGCCCCCGGCCCGGCACCGACAAAATAGACTTTCATGTGTGTCGCTTTTCCCTCGGTGCGCGCCGAATCAACATCGTGGAGAGATATCCGACCGACTCATCCACTGACAAGTGCGTTAGATCGCCGCACACGATCTCACCTGGTAACCCGATCCGAGATGCCAGCGCACATTGCGGCGCGATCTCCATTTTCCGAAGCAACTCAAGTACCCATGGCAGGCGCTTTCCAATTTTCATCAGCACCACGATATCGTGCGCTTCAATGTCACATTGCAGCGCATCCGGTTCATCGGGACATGGCAAAACCAATACACGCTCCTTGCCCTCGCCGAGTGGCCAGCCCAGCGCGGCCGCCGCCGCGGCGTAGCTGGTGACCCCGGGAAATGTTTGCGGTTTAAGCTGCGGCAACAAATCCCGCAGCGCCGCAAGAATGTAGCCGTACGTGGAATAAGTCAGCGAATCACCTAGAGTGAGGTAGGCCACGTTACGCCGGGCTTTGAGTTCCGCGGCAAGTCGTTCGGCCAAATCGGCGTAGTGTTCACGCAACACCGCTCGATCCGAATCCATCGTAAATTCGATCTCGTGCAGACGCATTTCCGGAATTGCCAATCCCACCAGGCACTGGCGCGCAACTGATACGTCCGCCGAACGTGCGCGCGGCAAATATATCGCATCGGCACGCTGCAGCGCCGCTAGCGCGGCGACCGGCAAATAACCCGCCGGTCCGGGACCGACGCCGATGCCGTAAAACTGGCCGAGTTCATTCATGCAGCTTTACCCAGCGGCGTGCCATGCAAGCCAAATAGCCTGACCTCGACGCGATCTACTTTCGAGAGTCGCATCATCATCAACCGCGCGATGCGATCTTCAATTTCGCTCCACAAGGCTTGTGCGCGGGGGTGCGATCTCAAAAACTCCATTGCTGCCTCGACGGTGTTAATGTGTTCCATTTTCTCCACGTCTGCGGCGGCGAATCCGCACTCCTTAACCACGCGTGCCACCGCACCCATCGCCATCGGGCTTTTACCAGAATGCGTGTCCCACGCGCCGTCCAGGACCTTTGCAAGCTTTCCTGGATGCCCGAGTACCCACAAAGTTCGCAGCCGGACATTGCTTTCGACCAGCGCTCGATCCGTGCAATCCAAGGAAAAACCGATGAAATTGGAAATCTGCACGATGCGCTTGGGCGGAAGCTGCAGCGACTGCTTGGCGTACACGGTACCGATTTTACCTGGCGTGAAAGCGATATGCTCGGCACCGTCACAGAGCGCTACACGGATATAC
>VFSW01008402.1_pt1 | contig 14834 bp, 28 predicted proteins | sample 5358111 | NCBI WGS metagenome assembly VFSW01 (sample SAMN11554181, study PRJNA540505) | mine drainage metagenome | isolation source: sediment from site ElyBrook_90M | place: USA: Ely Copper Mine, Vershire, VT | collected 2017 | reverse complement strand
AAGGACTTGTTTATCCTTTTTTCTCTTCTTTAGCCGCAGCTTTCTTTTCTTTCTTCTTTTTCTCTTTTATTGCTCTGTCAATAAGCTCTATAAACGCAAGCTCGGCACCGTCACCCATTCTCTTTCTGAACTTTATAATCCTTGTATATCCGCCATTGCGGGTCTTATAACGATCCGAGAAGGTTGAGAACAACTTTGCAACCGAAGGTTCATGTCTGAGCAATGCAAATGCGCGTCTGCGCGATGCAATATCACCTCTTTTACCGAGCGTGATCATACGTTCGACTACCCTTCTTAACTCCTTTGCCTTTGCAACGGTTGTTTCTATGCGCTCATGGATGATCAAAGATATTGCAAGGTTCTTTAACAAGGCCTTCCTGTGGGATGCTGTCCTTCTGAATTTTCTACCATCAACATTGTGTCTCATAAGATGTTTTACTCCTTTTCCTCATTTTCTCCGTCCGCTTCAGCGCCTACAGGCTTCATGCCGAGGCGCAGCCCCATACCGGTAAGAACCTCTTTTATCTCACTGAGGGATTTCCTGCCAAAATTCTTCATCTGTAATATTTCCTGTTCTGTTTTTAAAACTAACTCTCCGATTGTCTTTATGTTGGCATTCTTCAGGCAGTTTGTTGCCCGCACTGAAAATTCAAGTTCATCAATACTTTTATTCATCAATTCTGCAATCTTGTTATCTTCCTGAACAACATCGCCGTGAATGATCTCGAGGTTGCTTCGCTCTACAATCTCCTCAGAAAACAGAGACAACTGCTCTGACAGGATCTTTGCAGCATTGATCAGGGCTTTTCTCGGCTCGATACTCCCGTCCGTCCATATCTCTATGATGAGTTTGTCGTAATCTATGATCCTGCCCACGCGTGAATTACGAACCTGAAAGTTTACCCGTATGACCGGAGAAAATATAGAATCTATAGGTATAACACCTATAGGCATAGTTTCGTCCTTATTTTCTTCTGAAGGTATATACCCTCTTCCCGTCTTTACAACCATGTCTGCATTAAATACGGCATCTTTCCCGAGTTTTGCTATCCTTGCATCAGGGTTAAGTATAACTACCTTATCATCAATAATAATATCCTTTGCGGTAAGCTCCGTCTCACCTTTGGCCCGTATCTTTATCTCTCTCTCATTAACATCAAGCAGTTTCAACCTTATTGATTTTAGGTTCAGTATTATCTCCATCACATCTTCGTACACACCCGGGATAGTTGAAAACTCATTCGTTACACCTTCTATCTTTACAGACGTGATCGCTGCACCTTCTACGGAAGACAGGAGTATCCTCCTCATGGCGTTCCCTATGGTTGTTCCATATCCCCTTTCTAAAGGCTCTATGGTAAACTTACCATACGTCCCTGTAAGTGTATTGCTGTCTATCACCACTCGTTTTGGTTTAACAATTGGTTGTAAATTCCTATGAATCATTTATCCCTCCAAATTTTTAAAAGCTGTTATTTAGAATATAATTCTACAACAAGCTGTTCCTGTACCGGTACACTTATATCCGCCTTTTCTGGTAGTGCTTTAACGGTGGCCTTCATTGTTGCAGGTTCAAGCTCAAGCCATTTTGGTATACCTGTCTTTTCACGTGCACCGAACGAAGACTGTACATGAACATTTTCTTTTGTCTTCCCCTTCAATTCTATAACATTACCGACTTTAACAAGGAACGATGCGACATCAACCTTCTTTCCATTAACAAGAACAACACCATGGTTTACAAGCTGTCTGGCGCTTGCCCTTGATGAAGCAAAGCCAAGGTTATACACAACATTATCAAGTCTCCTCTCGAGAAAAGACAATAATGCATCGCCCGTTTTACCGGTATGCCTTGTTGCATCATTGAATATTCTTTCGAATTGCCGCTCCGTAACACCGTATATTCTTCTCAGTTTCTGTTTTTCTCTCAACTGAACACCATACTCCGTTAACTTGCCTTTATTGTGTCCATGGGAACCAGGGGGATAATTTCTGCGTTCTATTGCACACTTTTCCCCATAGCATCTGCTTCCCTTTAAAAAAAGTTTAATGCCTTCCCTTCTGCAAAGTTTACATGCTGATTCAATATAACGTGACAACGTTTCCTCCTTTAATTAAACTCTTCTCTTTTTAGGCGGTCTGCACCCATTATGGGGTATCGGGGTAACATCTTTGATAGCGAGAATTTTTATTCCCGTTCCCTGTATGGCCCTTATAGCTGATTCCCTGCCTGCACCTGGCCCTGTAACATACACAACAATACTCTTCATTCCAAGGTCCATGGCTTTCTTGGTTGCATCTTCAGCTGCAAGCTGTGCGGCAAAAGGTGTACCTTTTTTGGATCCCTTGAATCCTTTTATGCCCGCACTTGACCATATCATTACATTACCTTCATTGTCGGTAATAGTTACTATCGTATTGTTAAATGTAGATTGTATGTGTACAATACCTGTACTTACTGTCCTTTTAATTTTTTTCTTTGTCTTCCTTGGTGTAGCCAAACTCAACCTCCTATTTCTTCAAATCTTTCTTCTTCAGGCCGCCGACGGTCTGCCTTCTCGGCCCTTTCCTCGTCCGTGCATTTGTATGGGTCCTCTGTCCTCTGACAGGCAGCCCCTTTTTGTGCCTCAACCCTCTATAACTGTTTGTGTCGATGAGACGTTTAATATTTGTCTTTTCATCTTTTTTCAGATCCCCACCGACCTTGTATTTATTCTCTATTATTTTTCTTATAATTGCCAGTTCATCTTCTTTTAACTCTGCTACTTTTTTATTATACTCTATCCCGGCTTCTTTCAGAATAGATGAAGACAGAGATTTACCTATACCGTAAATGTAGGTAAGAGCAATCCATATGTTTTTGTTTTTAGGCAGGTCTAAACCCGCTATACGCGCCATAATTACCTCCTATCCTTGCCTTTGCTTATGTTTTGGGTTTTCACAGATCACTCTCACAACGCCTTTCCTTCTTATTATTTTGCATTTTGCACATCTTTTTTTCACCGATGCATGAACCTTCATATTTCCTCCTCAAAATACTATTCTATCAACTCCTGTAAACTATTCTTCCCTTTGTCAGATCGTAAGGGGACAACTCAACGGTAACCTTATCCCCGGCCAATATTTTTATATAATGCATGCGCATCTTGCCTGAAATATGTGCAAGCACCTTGTGTCCGTTTGAAAGCTCTACTCGAAACATGGCATTGGGAAGGGTTTCTAAAACAGTTCCTTCTACAAGGATAGCATCTTCCTTGGGCATATCAATTCACCTTTGATAGCACAACACCGTGATCATAATCAACCACGATTGTGTGCTCAAAATGCGCCGATAAAGAACCATCCAGAGTTCTTGCCGTCCAGCCGTCCGAATCTATCTTGATCCGGTAATCACCTTCATTAATCATCGGCTCCACAGCAAAAACCATACCCTTTTCCAATTTAATACCTTTGCCTTTCTGACCATAATTGGGTATCTGAGGGTCCTCATGAAGCGCCCTGCCGATACCGTGACCAACAAAATCTCTCACAACCGAGAACCCGTTGCTTTCTGCATATTCCTGTACCGTGCTCGAGATATCATATAACCTGTTGCCGACCTTGGCTTCTTTAATTGCAAGATATAACGATTCTTTCGTGGTTTTCAAGAGGTGTTCCGCAGTATCACTTATCCTGCCTACAGGAACGGTCACTGCTGCATCCCCGAAAAAGCCGTTCATCTGGGCACCAAAATCAAGACTTACAATGTCACCATCTTTTAGAATTCTTTCAGGAGAAGGTATACCGTGGACTATCTCGTCGTTGATCGATACACATATACTTGCCGGATACCCCCTGTATCCTTTAAATGCAGGCTTGGCATTGTATTTCTTTAACATATTTTCAGCCATTATATTTATATCTTCCGTGCTCATGCCGGACTTTACAGAGGCAGAAAGCTCCTGCAGTATAACCGCAACAATCTTGGATGCTTCCGCAATTTTTTTTACCTCTTCCTCAGTCTTGACATTAACCATGAAAAGCCTTATCAATAATGGCGACTATACTCGTGTTGATCGCTTCTATGCTGCCATCCGCAGTCACTGTTTTGAGCATGCCTTTTTTGGCATAATACTCTACCAGAGGTGCTGTCTTGCTGTTATAAACCTTGAAACGTTCTCGTATGGTAGCTTCCTTGTCATCATCCCTTTGATAAAGACTCCCGTTGCAATCATCGCACACACCATCTTTTTTGGGAGGTTCAGTCATCAAATTGAAGATCTTTCCACAACTGTTACAAGTGCGTCTTGCCGACAACCTTTTAATAATGCTTTCCTCATTTACTTTGAGTTCTATAACAACAAATTTATCGATTTCCAATTCTTTAAACTTGTTGTCAAGGGCATCAGCCTGAGCAACTGTTCTTGGAAAGCCATCCAGGATAAATCCTTTACTTGCATCCTTTCCCTTAAGCCTCTTCTCCAGCATACTTATAACAAGAGAATCCGGAACTAATTCACCTTTATCCATATACGCTTTTGCCTTGGTTCCAAGATCTGATGCATTTTTTACTTCCTGACGCAGCATATCACCGGTAGCTATCTGCGGTATCCCGTACTTTTTACTTATTATAGTCGCCTGAGTTCCTTTCCCCGCTCCCGGGGGCCCGATTAATAATAATCTTATCATAACAATTACCACCTTCTTCCTTTCATTTTTGTGTTTTTCATGAGTCCTTCATAATTTCTCATAATAAGCTGAGATTCTATTTGTGATATTGTATCGAGGGCTACACCGATAACGATAAGGAGTGACGTGCCTCCGAAATAAAACGGTACATTAAACCTGCTGATAAGGATTGTCGGCAGCACACATACTGCAGCAAGATATAGGGCACCGCCAACGGTAATCCGTGTTAATATCTTGTCTACATAATCGGATGTGCTCTTCCCGGGTCTTATACCGGGAACATATCCGCCGTATTTCTTCAAGTTGTCGGCAACATCAACGGGATTAAACGTAACCGCTGTATAAAAAAAGGTGAAAAAGATTATAAGGACAGCATAAAATATATCATACATATAATTCCCCGGCGTCAGGTATGTCCTCAGGTAACTCAGCCATGATACGTTTGCCATACTTGTAATCGTAGCCGGGACCATCAAAAGAGAAGATGCAAAGATAGGAGGAATAACTCCCGATGTATTGACTTTCAAAGGAAGGAACGTCTCCTGCCCCCCATACATTCTCCTGCCGACAACACGCTGGGCGTATTGGACCGGTATTTTTCTCTGTCCGAGTTCTACGAATATTATAAAAGCAACGACAGCAACCATTAAGACAGCGATAAAGAGTAATACCAGTACATTCATCTCACCGCTTCTTACAAGCCTGAATGTATTGAATATTGCCGACGGCATCCTCGCTACAATACCGGCATATATGATCAGTGAAATTCCGTTGCCGATACCTCTTTCCGTTATTTCCTCACCAAGCCACATAAGCAATATCGTACCCGCCGTAAGGGTAACGGTACTGAGCAATCTAAAAGAGAAACCAGGATTTATAACAATTGAAATACCGCCCGGTGCGTGCATGCTCTCGAGTCCGTAACTTATTACGAACCCCTGAACAAGGCTTATAAGGACCGTTCCATATCTGGTATACTGTACGATCTTCTTTCTGCCGAGTTCTCCTTCTTTTTTGAGCTTCTCAAGGTAAGGGAACACCGCTGTGAGCAGGTCTATGATAATAGCGGCGGATATATACGGCATTATACCGAGAGTAACTATCGAGAAATGTTCAAATGCACCCCCGGTAAAAAGATTGAATAAGCCGAACAATGTACCGGAGTTTTGACTGAAGAATGCAGCAAGCGCATGTGCATTAACACCCGGTGTCGGTATTGCCACCCCTAACCTGTAAAGCGTAAGGATAAGAAGTGTTATAAGCAGCCTCTTACGAAGTTCGGGTATCTTGGGTATGTTTACGACATTATCTAACAACGGAAACTACCTCTACTTTACCGCCCGCAGATTCTATTTTTTGTTTTGCTCCCTTAGAAAATCGGTGTGCAGATATCATGAGTTTCTTATTCATATCCCCGTTACCCAGAACAACGACGGGTTTATTTCCTTTTATCATACCTTTTTCCACCATCTTTTCTATGGATACCTCTTCATTATCGGAAAATATGTTTAATGCTGTTATATTGATAACCTGATATTCGATACGATTGGTATTTACAAATCCGTATTTCGGCATACGTCTTTTTAACGGCATCTGCCCGCCCTCGAAATCGGGTTTCACTCCGCCTCCGGACCTTGCATTATGTCCCTTATGTCCCTTCCCCGCTGTTTTACCAAAGCCGGAACCTGTTCCTCTCCCGATCCTCTTTCTTTTTGTTGTCATACCCTCAGGTTTTTTTAATGTCGATAGATTCATACTCTCCTCATAAAATTTCTATTTATTAGTTACTGTACTGTCGCTCAAGGTAGGAAGTGCCTCATCCGGCAGTAAAACATCTTTTAACTCAGGCAGGTTGATAAGCGCATCCATAGTTGCTTTTAAAACGTTATGTGGATTATGGGAACCAAATATTTTTGCAACAACGTCCTTATATCCTGCTAGTTCGAGTACTGCCCTCACTGCACCCCCCGCTATAATACCGGCACCCGTTGGAGCAGGCTTCAAATAAACCATACCGGCGCCGAATTTACCGGTAACATGATACGGCAAGGTTCCTTTCTTTATCGGAACATTGATCAGATTTTTCCTTGCTTTTTCTATTCCTTTTCTTATAGAATCAGGTACTTCATTTGCCTTTCCAAGCCCATAACCTACAAGTCCTTTGTGATTGCCAACTACTACAAGAGTACTGAAGCTGAATCTTTTACCGCCCTTGACAACTTTAGCTACCCTGTTGATCTTTATTATGTTCTCTTTAAACTCTACATTGTCGTTTGAATCTACCAAGCTCACACCTCCTTAAAATATAAGACCTTTGCTGCGTGCTGTATCCGCGAAAAGTTTTACGTTGCCGTGATATCTATAACCGTTCCTGTCAAAAACAACGTTCTTGATACCCTTTTCGAGGGACTTCTCCGCTATTATTTCCCCGATTTTCTTTGCTGCATCTTTGTTCTTTTTGCTCTTCAGTTTACCGAAATATTCTTTATTTAACGTAGATAATGATAATATTGTATTTTGTTTCTCATCATCTATTAACTGCACATATATATTCTTGAGGCTTTTGAACATTACAAGTCTGGGTTTTGATTCTGTGCCGCTCACTTTACCCTTTAACCTTTGTTTCCTGAAAATTCTATTTTTGTTTTTACTTATTATTTTTTTCATAAAATCCCTTTTAATTGGTTACTTTCCACCGCCTGCAGCAGCGCCTCCTGTTGCTCCGGCAGCAGATTTACCAGGCTTCAGTTTCAATACCTCACCAGCGAATTTAATACCCTTGCCTTTGTATGCATCCGGCGGCTTTATCGCCCTTATCTTTGCAGCATAGAGTCCAATCTTATCCTTATCTATACCTGTCAGTATAAGTTTTGTCTGCTTATCCTCTACTTTTGCACTGATATCGGATGGAAGAATCATCGTTACCGGCAGGGTAAATCCTACATTGAGAACAAGAGATTTGTCTTTAACATCTGCTTTGTACCCTACACCGACCAGTTCTAATTCCTTTTTAAATCCATCGGTTACGCCCTGCATCATATTGATAATAAGGGATGTATACATTCCATGGAGCATTCTGACAGTCTTTTCATCATTTTTCCTCGTTACTTTCAGACTATCAGCGGAAATAGTAACCTCTATTCCCTGCGGTACAGCTTTTTCAAGCGTGCCTTTTGGTCCCTGTATCTTTAGTACATTTGACTCCAGTTTGACAGTTACTTTTGGTGGAATCTTTAAAGGTTTTCTTGCTAACTTAGACATTCTGCCTCCTCACCATATTACACACAACATTTCGCCACCGATCTTCGCTTCCCTTGCATCTTTATTAGACATAACACCTTTAGGAGTCGACAATATTGTAATACCGTAATCGTTCTTTTCCTTCGTTATCTGTCTATACCCGCTGTATTTTCTCAAACTCGGCTTACTTACCCTCTTTATATCATGGATGTAAGGTTTGCCGTCCTTTCTATACAGCAACGTAATGGTAATTTTTGTTTTACCATCCTCTGTAATCTGATCGTAATTGGCAATAAATCTTTCCTGCTTCAATACCCTCAGAATATCATTGTTCATATTTGAGAACGGAACAAGTACTTCCCTCTTTTTTCTCATTTGTGCGTTCTTGATAGCAACTAACAAATCTGAAATTGAATCTGTTGTCTTCATATTTTCCCTACCAGCTTGCTTTTATGACACCGGGAATATCTCCCCGCAATGCCAGTTTTCTGAAACATATCCTGCACATATTGAACTTACCCATATATCCTCTTGATCTGCCGCATATGGGACACCTGTTATATGTCCTTACTTTAAACTTTTTAGGTTTACTGGTTTTTACAATTAAGGATTTCTTCGCCACTTGTTTTCCTCCAATCACTTATTAAACGGCAGCCCAAGCCACTCTAACATCGTTTTAGCTTCCTTGTCTGTCTTTGCTGTTGTAACAAACGTTATATTCATACCCTTTATCTTATCAATCTTATCGTAGCTTATTTCGGGGAACACTATCTGTTCGGTCAAACCCATGGTGTAGTTACCTCTTCCATCGAAACCTTTCGATGATATACCTTTAAAATCTCTCACCCTTGGAAGTGCTATGTTAGCGAGCCTGTCGACAAATTCATACATTATGTTGTTTCTCAAGGTTACCATAACGCCTATGGGAACACCCTCTCTCAATTTAAAGGTTGAAATAGATTTTTTAGCCTTTTTGATAACCGGCTTCTGTCCTGTTATCTGTCCCAGCTCAACAACAGCCGTATCGATAAGCTTCGGGTTATCTTTCGCCGCGCCAAGGCCCATATTAATGACAACCTTTAAAAGTGCGGGTACCTGATATTTGTTTTTGTACCCAAATTCTTCCATCATTTTTTTTACTATTGTTTTTTTATACAGTTCTTTTAGTCTAACCATTATTCGATAACCTCATTGCATTTCCTGCAGTATCTAACCTTGCTTCCATCTTCCATAAACCGGAAGCCTACTCTTACAGCTTTATTGCAATTCTTGCAAAACAAAAGCACATTTGAAACGGAAACCGGGAGTGTCTTCTCTATTACGCCGCCCGTTGGGTTCGTATTTGAAGGTTTAGTATGCTTTTTAACAACATGTACCTTCTCGACCATCACCTTGCCTTTATCGGTATCAACCCCGATAACCTTCCCCGTTTTTCCCCGGTCATTACCGGTGATTACCTTTACCGTATCACCTTTTTTTATGTATAATTTCATATTCATCCTCATAGTACTTCCGGTGCCAGCGATATAATCTTCATAAATTTCTTTGCTCTCAGCTCTCTCGCAACAGGACCGAATATTCTCGTTCCTATAGGCTCAAGCTGGGGATTCAGCAAAACGACTGAATTAGCATCAAAACGTATATAGCTCCCGTCGTTCCTCCTGACTTCTTTCCTGGTCCTTACAATAACAGCCTTAACCACTTCGCCTTTTTTGACCTTTGAAGTAGGTGTAGCTTCTTTTACCGATACGACTATTACATCCCCGATAGTTGCGTATCTACGCCTTGTACCTCCGAGTACCTTAATACAGGAAACAGTTTTCGCTCCTGTATTATCGGCCACATTAAGTCTTGTACTCTCCTGGATCATGCAGCCTCCCCTTTATCAAGGTCTGTTTTGGCTTTTTCTACGATCCCTGATATCCTCCATCTTTTTTCCTTGCTCATGGGTCTCGCTATAACTATCTCTACCTTATCGCCAAGGTGCGACTGATTTTGCTCGTCATGTACTTTATACCTGATTTTTTTCTTAACAGGCTTTGCATACTTGGTATGCTTCAGTACCTTTTCTACAATTACGACCCTTGTTTTATCCATCTTATCGCTTGCTACGAAACCTATCATGGAAAAGGGCCTCTGTTTGTTATTACTTTGCATTTATACCCCTCTCCTTTTCCAGCAGTATGGTTAAATGTTTTGCCAGATCTTTCTTCATGAACCGGTAACTTCTGAAATCGGCAAGCTGAGCTGTGCTAACCTTTAATTTCAAATTAAACAATTCTTTTCTCATAGTATTTATCTTTTCTTTTATTTCATCTACGGACAGATTTCTTATCTCTGAAGGCTTCATTTTACCGTCTCTCTTTCTATTATTCTCGTTGCAAATGGAAGTTTGTAACTAGCACTGGTAAGCGCCTTATACGCAACTTCCCGTTCCATGCCTTCCATCTCATACAGTATCCTTCCCGGCTTAACTATGGTTATCCATTCAATGGGATCGCCTTTCCCTTTTCCCATCCTGGTCTCTGCAGGTTTTTTCGTATACGGTTTGTCCGGAAAAACTCTTATCCATACCCTGCCGGTCTTTTTAATAAACCTTGCTATTGCTATCCTTGCTGCCTCGATTTGCTTTGACGTCATATAACCTCTTCCAAGCGCCTGCAAACCGATATCTCCAAATGCCAGGGTGCTGCCGCCCTTTGCGAGCCCCTTCATTCTTCCCCTTTGCTGCTTTCTATATTTAACCTTACTCGGCATTAACATATATCATTACTCCTGTTCCCTTAAGCGACTACACTGCCCTGGGCTTCCTGTTCTTCGGGTTTATCAAGGACTTCACCCTTAAAAATCCACACCTTGACGCCTATAACCCCATACGTAGTAAAAGCCTCTGCAAAACCATAATCTATATCCGCCCTTAATGTCTGAAGAGGCACTCTGCCTTCCCTGTACCATTCTGTCCTTGCAATTTCTGCACCGGCAAGCCTGCCTGCTATCATAACCTTTACCCCTTTGGCGCCAAATTTGAGTGCCGAGCTTATGGCCTTCTTCATGGCCCGTCTGTAAGAAATTCTTCTTATGAGCTGGAGTGCTATATTTTCTGCAACAAGTTGGGAATCGAGCTCCGGTTTTCTTATTTCAAAAATATTAATTGTTACTTCCCGGCCCGAGAGCATCTTGGTAAGCTCTGCCTTTAACGCTTCTATTTCTACGCCCTTCTTACCAATGATAAGCCCGACCCTGGCACTGTGTATGTTAACCTTGATCTTATTTATGGCGCGCTCAATAATAATACTTGATACAGCGGCATGGTATAATTTCTTTTTCAAAAAATTCCTGATCTTATAATCCTCGTGTAAAGCTATGGCATAGTCCTTTTCTGCAAACCATCTCGAATTCCAGCTTCTTATGATACCTAACCTAAAACCTATCGGATTTGTTTTCTGTCCCAAAATTGCTCTCCTTTATTTCTCATCAAGAATCAAATCAATATGACACATTCTTTTTCTTATTCTTAAAGCCCTTCCCATCGGTGCCGACCTGAAACGTTTCATCGTTGGACCCGCAGAGACCGCTATAAATTTTATATAGAGGTTATCTACGTCAACAGTTCCCCTTGTTTCCGCATTAGCTACAGCGGATTTTATAAGCTTAGATATATGACCGGATGCAGCCTTATTTATAAATTTTAAAAGCCCAAGAGCTGCATTGACATCCTGTCCCCGTATTACATCAGCCACAAGCCTCGCCTTTCTGGGAGCGAGTCTTAAAAATCTTAATGAGGTCTTTATCTCCATAGTTTATCCATTCCTTCTTTTAACTATTCTTTTGCTTCAGTCTCTGTCTTTCCTGTCTTTCTATCTCCCGAATGCATACTAAATGTTCTTGTCGGAGAGAACTCCCCAAGCTTATGACCAACCATGTTTTCTGTAATATAGACAGGTATAAACTTTCTTCCGTTGTGAACAGCAATGGTAAAACTTACCATTTCAGGAGACACAACAGATCGCCTGGACCATGTTTTTATTAATCGCTTTTCTTTTTTCTCGCCCATTTGATTGATTTTTTTTAATAATGACTCATCTATAAACGGACCTTTTTTTAATGATCGTGCCATCATTCTCCTCTATTATTTTTGTTTTCTTCCCTTAACTATATATTTGTCGGAATACTTCGGTTTTCTTGTCTTAAACCCCTTGGCAGGCACTCCGGTCGGCGACACAGGATGAGGGTTGCCCTGCCCTGATTTACCTTCTCCACCACCATGCGGATGATCAACAGGGTTCATGGACACACCCCTGTTATGAGGTTTACGTCCCAACCATCTCATACGTCCAGCCTTACCTATGGATATGTTTATATTATCAATATTGCTCAATTGTCCTATGGTCGCCATGCAATCCAACCGTATCAGTCTTACTTCACCTGAGGGAAGCTTTACATGGGCATAATCCCCTTCTTTTGCCATGAGCTGTGCAACCGCTCCCGCACCTCTGACAATCTTTCCGCCTTCGCCGGGTTTTAATTCTATATTGTGTATGTTACTCCCAGACGGCATAAATTTTAACGGCATGGCATAGCCTTTCAGTATATCAAGCTCCTTTGTCTTGCTTGAAATAACCACATCGTTTACTCTCAGTTCCTGGGGAGCAAGAATGTATCTTTTTTCTCCATCCGCATATTTTAGAAGTGCTATAAATGATGTTCTCACTGGGTCATACTCTATAGAAGCAACACGCGCCGGCACATCACACTTATCACGCTTAAAATCTATTATCCTGTACATCTGCTTATGCCCCCCGCCTATAAATCTGGCGGTAAGCCTTCCCTGATTGTTCCTGCCCCCATGCTTCTTGAGCGGAGCCAAAAGGCTCTTCTCGGGCTTTTGGGTGGTCAACTCATCAAAGCTAAGGACCTGCATGAAACGACGTGCAGGTGAAGTAGGTTTATAAGATCGTATGCCCATTACTGTTTACACTCCTTGGAAGAATTCTATTTTATCGTTCTGTTTTAATTTGATGACGGCTTTTTTATAGCCGCTTCTCAGTCCTCTGTGTGAACCTCTTACCGTCTTTATTTTACCCGGCATGTTTGTGGTTCTTACATCCAGCACCGTTACCTTGAAGATCTTTTCCACTGCTTCCTTGATCTCTTTCTTGTTCGATACCTTGTTGACTACGAATTCAATCTCATTTGACTTCTCTTTAGCCGCGGTACTTTTTTCCGTAATAATCGGCGATACTATAACATCATACATTGATTTCATTTGTTTAAAGCCTCCTGAAACATCAAAGCTGCTTTTTCAGTGAGCACAAGCTGCTTATATTTCATAGCATCGTAAACATTAAACGTGTTATTCCTGATGACTTTTATTTTATTTATATTCCTGGCCGAGAGCTGGAAGTTCGGATTCGAACCGTCCAGAACCACCAATGCATTGTTGATACCCAATTTCTTGAAAATTTCGTATACACCTTTTGTTTTTATTTTATCGAGATTAAAACCGTCGATAACGATAAGCATCTTATCTTTATATTTGGAACTCAGGACTGAACGTGCAGCAAGCTGAACAATCTTCTTGTTTACCTTGAGAACCCTTCCTCCGGGCTGCGGTCCGAAGGTTATTCCTCCGCCTCGCCATAAAGGAGACCTGATGGTACCAACCCTTGCCCTGCCTGTACCCTTCTGCCTCCAGGGTTTTTTCCCGCTTCCGCTGACATCACCTTTTGTCTTTGTTGCCCTGCTAAATTGCCTTTGATTATGAAGATACTGCTTGAGGGTAAGATATATTGCAGCATCATGCACTTCAGCATTAAAAACCATATCATCAAGTGTAAGTTCTTTTAATTTATTCCCGTTTTGATCTACAACATCAACAATAGCCATGTTTCACCTATGCATAAACCTTTTTTATATCAACAATCGAATTTACACTGCCCGGTACAGCCCCTCTTAAAAGGATGATATTCTTTTCGGGTATAAGCTTAACCACTTCCAGATGCTTCACCGTAATCCTTGTATGCCCCATTCTACCCGCCATCTTCTTGTTTTTTATTACCCTGCCGGGGAATGTGTTCGATCCAATGGAACCAGGAGCTCTGTGAAACATAGAACCATGGCTCTCGGGACCGCCCTTGAATCCATACCGCTTGACAACACCCTGAAAACCTTTTCCCTTACTTTTCCCGGTAACGTTCACCAGTTCTCCTACCTTGAACGCTTCTACGGTAACAATATCATTAACCTTGATATCCTTCAGCTCATCAACCCTGAATTCTTTTAAATATCCGTAAAGATCCGAACCAAGTTTTTTATAATACCCTCGTACAGGCTTAATTAATTTATTTTCGGGTACCGAGCCGTATGCTATCTGAACGGCATTATATCCGTTCTTTTCCGATGTCCTTATATTAACGATCTTGCAGGGACCTGCCTGGATAACCGTAACAGGTATCATCTCCCCGTTTTCATTATATATTCTTGCACTACCTATCTTTTTGCCCATTATACCGGTAAACATTTGTCTTATTTACCTCCGAAGCTTTTTATTTCTACGTCAACGCCTGCGGACAGATCTATCTTCATGAGCGCATCCACTGTTTGCTGGGTAGGTTCCATGATGTCTATCATTCGCAGGCTCGTCCTTATCTCGAACTGTTCCCTTGATTTTTTATCGACATGCGGAGATCTCAGTACAGTATAACGTTGAATTATTGTCGGAAGAGGAACAGGTCCCTTTATAATAGCACCCGTTCTCTTTGCTGTCTCAACAATCTCTTTTACAGATTGATCAAGCAGTCTGTGATCGTAAGCTTTTAATTTTATTCTTAAATTCTGAGTTTCTACCATATTTTTACTCTATAATCTCCGAAACAACACCGGCACCCACAGTCTTGCCGCCTTCCCTGATGGCAAACCGTACGCCC